>B570J29032_109959321_pt1 | contig 22080 bp, 22 predicted proteins | sample LakMenEpi16Nov12_FD_29032 | JGI IMG/M metagenome (IMG submission 29032) | reverse complement strand
TGTTTTCAGCTTTTTTCTCTGGGGTCGAAATTGCTTTTATAAGTGCCAATAAAGTCTTTTTAGAAATAGAGAAAAGTCAAGATACTTTATATGCTAGGTGCTTGCGCTATTTGAGCAATCACTCGTCACAATTTATTGCTGGACTATTGTTGGGTAACAACATTGCTTTAGTTATTTATGGTATTTATTCTGGCCAATTGATTGTGGAATGGTTACAGAGTTTTGGTTACCATTTTTCTGAATTTGGATTGATGATTTTACAAACCTTGATTTCTACTGCAATCATCATCATGACTTCAGAGTTTTTACCAAAGGTATTTTTTCAAATTTATGCAGAGTCTTTAATAAAATTTTTGAGTCCAATTGCGCTCCTCATCTATTTCATTTTATATATTCCAACCCAATTAATCGTTTTTTTAACCAATGGCATAATCTGGATTTTTAATAGAAATGGAGTTAACCATGAAGAAGTTACTTTTGGAAAACTAGAATTGGGTGAGTTTATTTCACAACAAGTTGATTTAGCAGCTGATAAAAACAATTTAGATACAGAAATTGAGATCTTTCAAAATGCCTTAGAATTTTCTTCAACTAAGGCCAGGGACATCATGACGCCTCGCACAGAACTATGCGCGGTTGAAATTCATGATTCCATTGCTGATTTAGCTGACAACTTTATTTCTTCTGATTATTCTAAAGTTTTAGTTTACAACCAATCTTTAGATGATATTATTGGATATGCACATCATTTGGATCTTTTTGCAAAAAAAAGAACCATTAAATCTGTTTTGAAGAAAGTTGAATATGTGCCTGAATCTATGTTAATCAATGACATTTTAAATATTTTGACAAAAAAACATTTAAGTGTAGCAGTTGTAATCGATGAATATGGCGGCACTTCAGGTATCATTACGGTTGAAGACATTATTGAAGAACTTTTTGGTGAAATTCAAGATGAGCACGATGACAATGAAATCGCATTGGTAGCCGATAAACTTGATGAAAATAGATTTATATTCTCCGCTAGACAAGAAGTTAGTTTTTTAAACAACGCTTTTGATTTAGAAATAGAGGAAAGTGATTCCTATTCTACCTTAGGTGGCTTTATTGTGCATCACCATAATAATATTCCAGATGTTGATGAGGTAATCATCATTAACCAATTTCATTTTACTATCAAAGAAGCTTCTAACAATAAAATTGATTTGGTTGAGCTGATTGTTAATGTGTAATTTATTTTATCGCAGAAGAACCCCAAAAGGTTTTTAAACCTGTCAGGGTCGGTACTTTCCAATTATTTATTCTTTAACTTATTGTTTTCTAAGTTAATTTTTGAAGATTGGCTACTGGCTAAACTTGGATATTTTAAGTCTTGTAAAACATTAATGGACTCATCTATGTAGGCATCTTTTGCTATACTTTCAAACCAAGCATCTCTTTTAATTTTTAGCGCTTCATCTTTATCAATTTTTGCTTGATCTTCGGTTAAATTATAAATCGTTAAGTTATTCTTGTAGTCTTTTAGCAAATCAAAAGCTTTAGATTTGTCTAGCATAGCTTTGTTGTACTCTCTATATTTATTGTAATTTAAAGAAATAATCGTTTCATCTCTTCTGGCTTTAGTCCATTTGGCACTTTCATCAGTCATTTTAAAGAAGTCATTCTTTTCAATGCGACTTCTGCTGTTTTCTACGATGGTTTTTCTATCAAATAAATTATTCAATGGTTTGTAATTTGCAGGTGAAATTTCAGACCATTCCATGGCATTGTCCATGTCTCTTTCTCCTATATCAATATAGCTCAAGCGATTCGGCAAAACCACATCGCTAAAAACACCATTCAATTGCGTTGAACGGCCATCAATTCTAAAAAACTTTTGCCCAGTCAATTTAAGTGCGCCTAAATCCCCCAAAGTACTACTTCTTACAAATTGATTGAGATCTATAACGCTTTGAACCGTACCTTTTCCAAAAGTGCTTTTACTGCCAACTACCACGCCTCTATTATAATCTTGCACAGCAGCGGCTAAAATTTCTGATGCAGATGCTGAAAATTGATTAACCAAAACCACTAATGGACCATTCCATTTTACTGTGCCTGTTTTATCTTCTAGAACTTCTTTTCTAGCACCAGCTGGTTTAACTTGAACAACAGGGCCTTTGTCTATAAATAAACCCATAATTTCTACCACTGTTTTCAATGAGCCTCCCCCATTATCCCTAACATCAAAAACAATACCTTCAACGCCATTATTTTTAAGTTTTTCAATTTCAATCTCAACATCTTTCGCAGCATCACGCTCGTTAAAATCCACAAAATCTATATAGAATTTAGGCAAATATAATAAGCCATATTTTTTGCCATTTTTTTCAATGATAGTAGATCTAGCAAATGTTTCTTCTGTTTCAATGGTGTCTCTTATAAGGGAAACCACTTTAATGGTGCCATCAACTTTTTTGATGGTCAAACGCACTTCAGTTCCTTTTTTTCCTTTTATTTTTTTAACCGCTTTATCAATGCGCATACCAACAATATCCTCTGGTTCTTTATCACCTTGAGCGACTTTCAAAATGATATCTCCTGGTTCTAATTCTTTACTTTTCCATGCAGGTCCACCAGTAATCAATTCAGTAATTTCTGTGTACTCCATTTTCTTCAGTAACCGTGCACCAATTCCTTCAAATTTACCACTTATGCTTTCATCAAATTTCTCTTTATCGTTAGGCGCCATATAATTGGTATGTGGATCAAATTGTGAGGTTAATTCATTTACATAAATACCAAAATAATCCACTTTATCTATTTCATTTTTATAAAAAGATAGATTTTCATTAAAATTTTTGATGACACTTTCTCTTGCTTCTTTTTCAAGCACTGCAAAGGATTTTATAACATATGATGCGTCTTTTTCCTTTTTAGCTTCTTCTTCATCCATTTTAATGCTTAAATTATTCAGTACTGAGTACTTAATTATTTTGCGCCAAACCTCTTGCATTTCTCTATTTGATGAAGCAAATTTAACTTTTTCAAAATCAGATTCAATGGATTCGTCTTCTTTGAAAGAAAATGCTTTATTTTCAAAAACCTTCATAAATGACTCTGACTCTACTAATCTTTTCGTAAAAACATCGTAAACCAAATTGAAAAAGGTTAAATCTCTATTTTTAAACTGATCATCTATTTCCAATTCATAACGTTTAAATTTTTCTATATCTGATTGCAAAAAATACCGCTTGGTTGGATCTAGGCTTTCGATAAAAGACTTGTAAACATTTTTAGAAAAATTATCATCAATAGCTTTTGGGTCATAATGACCTCTTTCAACAATATGCTGTAAAATCTCTAAAATAACTTTTTCTTTATCGGAAGTATTTTGAGTAATTTCATTAGAATTAAAAGACTTAAAGGCAAATAATGAAACAGATATTATTAATAAGATGGCTATTACTTTGAAATGATTTTTCATAAATCTATAAATGGTTTTCATGTAAATACTATAAAAATTGTGCCAATTTTACTTAACGAAACAAAAGTATGTAATTAGTTTCAAAACAAATCGAAAAAATTAGTTAATTTTAACCGCTCTAATTTAAGCCTATGCAAACTAAAAAGCCATTGATATTAGTAACCAATGATGATGGGGTTTCTGCTCCAGGGATTAGGGCCTTGATTGATGTGATGAAAACGCTTGGTGACGTGGTCGTGGTTGCGCCAGATAGTCCACAAAGCGCTATGGGTCATGCTATTACGATTCACAATGCCATTTTTGTCAATCGTGTTCATTTTGATAAAGATTTAGTTGATGAATACAGCTGCTCTGGCACGCCTGTGGATTGCGTGAAGCTTGCCACACGGGAAATCATGAGCAGGAAGCCCGATTTGTGCGTTTCTGGTATCAATCATGGATCAAATTCATCTATCAATGTGATTTATTCTGGTACCTTGAGCGCCGCAGTTGAAGCTGGCATTGAAGGCATCCCTGCAATAGGGTTTTCTCTACTTGATTATGACTGGAACGCCAATTTTGAAGTTTTAAAACCTTTTGTAAAAACCATTGCGACGGAGGTTTTAAAAAATGGATTACCTGAAGGCGTTGTGCTCAATGTTAATTTTCCCAAACTTGATGAAGGTGAAATTAAAGGCACTAAAATATGCCGTCAGGCAAAAGCCAAATGGGTTGAAAACTTTGACAAAAGACATACCCCTCAAGGAAAAGATTATTATTGGCTGACGGGTGAATTTGTAAACGAAGACTTAGGAGAAGACACTGATGAATGGGCTTTAGCGCATGGTTTCGTTTCTATCGTCCCTGTTCAATTTGACCTAACGGCTCATCATGCGATTATGAAACTAAACACTTATCAATTTAATGACTAAAGATGCATAACGATAAAATTCAATTTTTTTTAGGATTTATTTTAGGTTTAATTGCTTGTAGCCTTGGCGTGATGGCGTTTTTACATTTTATTGCGGAAGTAGAAATCACTGAATCTATTGTTTTTTTGAAGACACAAAATTCTTTCGGAAAAGTAATTTCCATTGGCTGTGTATTAAATTTAGCTTTGTTTTTTGCACTTTTGAAGCTTAAAAAAGAATTTATGGCAAGAGGTGTTATCATGTCAGTTATTGCGCTGGCTATTATGAGTTTATTTTTATAAAAATGAAATACTATATCATTGCAGGAGAGGCATCAGGCGATTTACATGGGTCAAACCTCATGAAAGAACTCTATAAAATTGACCCGCAAGCAGAAATTCGTTTTTGGGGCGGCGATTTAATGTCTGAAGTTGGTGGCACATGCATTAAACATTATAAAGATTTAGCATTCATGGGTTTTGCAGAGGTTTTGTTAAACATCAGAACCATTTTAAACAATATTAGTTTTTGTAAAGCCGATATTTTAAGCTTTAATCCAGATAAAATTATTTATATCGATTATCCGGGATTTAATTTAAGGATAGCCAAATGGGCAAAAAAACAGCATTTTCAAAACCATTTTTACATTGCGCCACAAATATGGGCTTGGAAAGAAAATCGCATCAAGCAAATTAAAAAAAGTATCGATAAATTATATGTGATTTTACCATTTGAAAAACCATATTTTGAAAATAAGCATCATTTTAGAGTAAGTTACGTTGGTCATCCTTTGTTGGATGCCATCAATAGGCGACCTAAAAAAAACAAAGCTGATTTTTTAGCTGAGCACCAATTGGCAGACAAGCCCATTATTGCTTTGCTGCCAGGTAGCAGAAAGCAAGAGGTGAATAAAATGCTAAATATTATGCTTAGTGTTTTAAATGATTTTCCTGATTATCAATTTATTATTGCAGGTGCGCCAGGTTTACCACAAACGTTTTATCAACCATTTCTAAAAGATAAACAAATCTGTTTGGTGCAAAATAAAACTTATGATTTATTAGACAATAGCCATGCCGCTTTAGTAACATCAGGGACAGCCACACTTGAAACAGCACTTTTTAAAGTACCTGAAATAGTTTGCTATAAAGGTAGCAATATCTCTTATGAGATAGCTAAAAGAGTTATTAAATTGAAATTTATCTCGTTGGTCAATTTAATCATGGATGAAGAGGTGGTAAAAGAACTTATTCAACATGAATTAAATCATAAAAATTTAAAAAAAGAATTACAAAAAATTCTTAAAAATGAAAACAGAGAAAAACTTTTATTCAAATATAATCAGCTAATTAGCTTACTTGGTCAGGATGGTGCAAGTCAAAAAGTTGCTAATGAAATATTTGCGTATTAAAAAAATTGCTTGTATATTTGCAAAATCCGAATTTACTACCAGTAAATATTTTACACCATGATAAGAATTGTTCTTTCATATGTCTTACTTTCTTTGCTATTTGTTTCCTGTGGTTCCACACATCAACCATCTGGCATCATTAAAGTAGTTAAAGATGAAAAAACTGTTCTAAGTTCAAAAAAACCAAGCGAATTTACTCAAGCCATCGTAAAAAATTCACGTGACAACTCCCCTTCAGTTAGTGAATTTGAAATTGAGAAAAAAGTTAATCAATACCAATTAGATTATACCTTTAATGAAGAAACCACGGATGCTATTAGCAATTTATTACGTGTTGCCCATCGCTATAAAGGCACAAGATACCGTGTTGGAGGCATGTCTACCTCGGGCATAGATTGTTCTGGTTTGATAGTTTGCACTTTCAGAGAACTTGATATTTCTTTACCTCGCACATCATCTGAGCAAGCGAGAGTGGGAAGAAGGCTCTCAAAAGGCGAAATTAATAAAGGTGATTTGGTGTTTTTTGTTACGCGAGGCCGATCAATAAGTCACGTTGGTTTAGTAACCGAAGTGTCAAATGGCGACGTTAAATTTATTCACTCATCAACTTCTCAAGGAGTTATTGTTTCTTCACTTTCCGAAGATTATTGGGCAAAAAGATTCACTCACGCTTCTCGCGTTTTGTAAAACATGCTCAAAAGGTTTGACATACCACCAACTTTGTCATTAACCTTTTTTTTATCATTAGGCATTACATTTGGCTTTTACTTTGAAAATAAGTTTGCGTTATATTTTATTTTACCGCTGATTATTGGGCAACTAGCCGTTTTTTATTTTAGAAAAAAAATAAAATATTTTAACTTCCTTTTTTTTGTTGTTTCATGCCTTGTTTTTGCAAATTTAGGTTTATTGCGTATACAAAATTATCATGTAGAATTACCTAAAAAATTTTTAGATAAGCAAACTTTTATAGAAGCAAAAGTCATGCAAGTCCTGAAGCCAAATGCCTACCAAAATCGTTATGAGATTAAAACAAAAACCATTAATAATCAAACCTTTGAATATCGTTTCATACTCAAAATTGATAAAAAAAAGTTTCAAAAGTTAGACAAATACGACGCCTTTACGTGTATTGGTCAAATTAGTAGCCTACCAAATAACCATTCTTTCGGAGGATTTGACTACGGCCTTTATCTCAATAAAAAAGGTATTAAATATCAATTATTCATTAATCAAATGATATTTGCAAATCAGGGTAAAACGGATTTGCAAAAGTTTTTGAGCGTGAGAAATGGCTTAGCAGAATTTATTGACAAATCCACCTTAAGTATTGAAAGTAAAGATATTGTTAAAGCACTTACGCTTGGTGAAAAACTTGAATTGAACGAGACCATTTCTCAAAGCTTTTCAAACACAGGTATCATTCACATTTTAGCTATTTCAGGCCTTCATATCGGTATGATTTCTGCGATGTTATTATGGTTACTTAAACCTTTAAAGCGCGTTAAAAAATTTAAATATTTTCCCTACTTATTAGCTATATTAGCCTTATGGGTTTATGCCTTTGCAGTTGGCTTTACGCCGTCGGTGGTTAGGGCTGTAACCATGTTTAGCTTTATAAATATTGGTTTAATGATGTCTAGAAAAAGTGCCATTATTAATACCATTGCGGCCTCCATGCTACTTCTATTATTATTCAATCCCTACTATCTTTTTGATGTTGGATTTCAACTGAGTTATGCAGCAGTGATTGCCATCGTTCTTTTTTATCCTATTTTAAAAAAATGGTATTATCCTCAATCAAAAATATTTAGCTACTTTTACGACATATTACTTGTTTCATTTACCGCGCAATTAGGTGTTTTACCCATTAGTTTATATTACTTTCATCAACTCCCTGGATTGTTTTTAATTGCTAATTTATTAGCCATCCCCATGCTTTCATTGCTTTTAGTCTTTGGTTTTGCTTTTTTGTTTTTTGCCTTTTTTAAAATTGAAATCTCGTGGCTGTCAGATTTCCTTAACTTCATCATCAAATATTTTATTAAAATTATTAATTATTTGTCAGGTTTTGACCAATTTATTCTTAAAGATATTTATTTATCAACCTTCAACCTATTCATATCAATACTTCTATTACTAGTTTTTTATAGCTATTTATATAGTAAAAAAATTAAATTTCTCTCTCTGTCATTACTTTTAATATTAATCATGCAGGTTTCCCATTTAACAAATAAATATCTTCTAAATAACAAACCCCAATTTATACTGATCCAAAAGAAGGATGACTTAGCGGTTTTCCAAAATAACAACCGAGATTGGTTTTTCTATTCAACTAATCATCAAGCTTTTGACAAAGAAAAAAACCTCATCTTTAGCTATTATTACGCGACTAAAATAAAAGAAAAGCCTTTTAGAAATTTTTATGTTCATCGAGAGAACAAAGTATTTCTAGTTAATCAGTCAAATTTAAATTTAAACCTTTTTCCCTCCGATATTTTGATCTTCCCTCAAGGTGTTTACTATAACAAAGATAGATTTTCAAAAGAAAGAAAACAGCATTTTTATTTTTACAAATACAAATCTCTCGCAAACCAGGATTTGAAAAGAAATGTGAGCCTTTTTGAAAAAACATTACTAATTGACTAAAACAAGTGTTAAAAAACTAAAAATTGTGGGTTTATTAAGTATTTTTTATACTTTTGTTTATCCAAATCTTAAAAATGAAAAAACTCATTGTTTTTATATCGCTTGTGCCATTTATGGCAATTAGCCAAAATTTTGAAACCATCATTCAAAATTATTTGACCTTAAATAAAGATCAGTACCAACTTTCTTCGGCAGATTTAAGTGAATTTGTTATCCACAACCAACACTATGCTAGGTCAACAAAAACTAACAATGTTTATGTGACACAAAAGGTTTCAAATATAGAAATTCATCAAGGGGTTTCGGTATTTAGCATTGATAATGCGCTAAAAGTTCGCACAGCAAAGGTGGGTTTTATAAGACAAGCCGCTCAAAAAATTAATACCACCACACCTGCTATAACGCCCCAACAAGCTATTTCAAAGGCCGCAGATTATTTAAAAATAGATAATCGAGGTAACTTGCAAGTGATTAATCAAATGAATGAACAACAATTTTTGTTTAATGCAGCAAACATTTCGCAAGAATCGATACCCGTGAAACTGATGTATCAATCAAATGATGACCAAACCCAACTAAGATTGGTTTGGGATTTGAGTATTTACCTTTTAGATTCAAGTCATTGGTATAGCATAAGGATTGATGCAGTAAACGGCAACCTTTTAAGCATACTAGATTGGGTTTCAAATTGTAAATTTGATGATAGCCATTCTGATAATCACTATGATTCAAAGGTTAAAACTTTTGGCAAGCAAATAACAATCAATAAATCTTCCTATTTTGCCTTTGGACCAAATGATGGTTCACAGTATAATGTTTTACCCATGCCGAATGAAAGTCCAAATCATGGCAGCACGGCTTTACTTTCACAACCTGCAAACCCTATTGCCTCCCCGTTTGGTTGGCACGACACTAATGGCGTTGTTGGTCCAGAATTTACCTCTACAAGAGGAAACAATGTTAGAGCGAGAGCAGATTTAGCGGGAAATAATACAGGTGATGAAACACAAGGTGGTTCAACATTAAATTTTAATTTTCCTTTTAGCTTAAACAATCACCCTAATACGTATATACCAGCTTCAACCACCAATTTATTTTATTGGAATAATATCATTCATGATGTCTTTCATTTTTATGGTTTTGATGAAGCTAGTGGAAATTTTCAACAAACCAACTATAGTGGCCAAGGTTTAGGCAACGATTTTGTCAATGCAGACAATCAAGATGGCAGTGGCACTAACAATGCCAATTTTGCAACGCCTCCAGATGGCAGTAGCCCAAGAATGCAAATGTTTAATTGGACTACTGGTGCAGGTGGTGCTTTACTATCAGTTCCTGCTGGCGCCTTACAAGGTACATACAGCGTGGCGCCCTCAACTTTTGGTGCTAGTTTGTCTACACCAGTAACTGGCGATTTTGCCTTAGTTGTTGATGATAATAGTGGCACAACTACAGACCCAAATGATGGTTGTGACAATATAATTAATAGCAGCAGTTTGGCCGGAAAAATAGTTGTAATGAGAAGAGGAAACTGTCAATTCGGCACAAAAGTTTTAGCCGCTCAAAACCAAGGCGCTACTGCAGTAATCGTTGTAAATAACACAGGTGCAAATCCAATATCAATGACACCTGGTAATGACGGTGGCAGCGTAACCATACCTTCTGTGATGATTTCACAAGCACTTGGCCAACAAATCATAGATGCCCTCAACGGAAATCAGTCTATTAGTGGTACATTGTCGCTAACTAATGACCCTGTTTTAACTAGCTCAATGGATAGTGGCGTAATTACACATGAATATGGTCATGGTATCTCCAACCGTTTAACTGGTGGCGCCAACAATAGTAATTGCTTGGGCAATGCTGAACAAATGGGCGAAGGTTGGAGTGATTATTTTGCTTTAATTTTAACTATGAAACCAACAGACACTGCGAATCAAATTAGAGGTATGGGCTCTTATTTAAGAAACCAACCTATCACGGGAAATGGTATCAGACCTGCACCATATAGCAGAAGTTTTACGGTGAATAATTTTACGTTTGGGGCAACAAATAATCAAAGTATATCGCAACCTCATGGTATTGGTTTTGTTTGGGCTTCTATGCTTTGGGATATGACTTGGGATATGATTGATGTTTATGGTTTTAACCCTAATTTTTTTACTGGTAATGGTGGAAATAATAAGGCGCTACAGCTAGTTGTAGATGGTTTAAAATTACAACCATGTAATCCAGGTTTTGTTGATGGCCGAAATGCTATTTTAGAGGCAGATTTACTGGCAAACAATAGTGATAACAAATGTCTTATTTGGCGCGCTTTTGCCCGAAGAGGTCTTGGTGTTAGTGCTAGTCAAGGCAGTTCAACTAATAGATTTGACCAAATTGAGGCCTTTGATATCCCACAAGAATGTACGCTTTCAACCACTGGGTTTAACAGCAATGATTTCTTCTTTTATCCTAATCCAACAGATGGTCAATTACAAATCGTAGCCAAAAATGCCGTTGGAACTAGTCTTATTTCTGTTTATGATGTGAATGGTAGATTAGTGAAAGAAGCGCAAATAGATTTACTAAACTATACTACTTTCGATATTAGTAATCTGAACGCTGGCGTTTATATTATAAAAATTTCTAATGATACCATTGATTTTCAAACGAAGATCATTAAGAAATAATTAAAATAAAATCCGTTTGCAAAGCCGCTCTTTTGGGCGGCTTTTTTGTTAGAAATAAAACAAATTTTTGTACTTTTGTGAAAATTTTACCAACATGACAGTAAACATAGACCACATTTTTAATCAATTAAATTTATCCCCAATTAACAAAGGCACTTCAACAGGTGACAGCTGGATCAGCACATCAAATGCGTACCTTGAAAGTTTTTCGCCAGTAAATGGTCAATTGATTGGAAAAGTAGAAGTTACAACAGCAGCAGATTACCAACAAGTTAAGCAAAAAGCAAAGGAAGCCTATCAAGTTTTTCGTTTGATGCCTGCACCAAAAAGAGGCGAAATTGTTAGGCAATTTGGTGATAAATTAAGAGAATTAAAACAACCTTTGGGTGAACTCGTTTCATTAGAAATGGGCAAATCGCTTCAAGAAGGTTTGGGCGAGGTTCAGGAAATGATTGACATTTGCGATTTTGCAGTTGGTTTGTCTCGTCAATTATATGGTTTAACCATGCATTCTGAAAGACCTGGTCACCGGATGTATGAACAATATCATCCATTAGGCATTGTAGGTATTATATCTGCCTTTAATTTTCCAGTGGCCGTTTGGGCTTGGAATACGGCATTGGCTTGGGTTTGTGGCGATGTTTGCATTTGGAAACCATCAGAAAAAGCACCTTTGTGTGGTGTGGCCTGTCAACATATTATTGCAGAAGTTTTGAAAGCCAATGATATGCCAGAGGGTATTTCTTGCTTGATTAATGGCGATTATCAGGTGGGTGAATTTTTAACCATAGATGAAGAAGTGCCACTTATTTCAGCAACTGGCTCAACACGGATGGGTAAAATTGTTGCACAAACTGTTGGCGAAAGATTAGGTCGTTCTCTTTTAGAGTTAGGTGGTAATAATGCCATCATCGTTACACCAAATGCCGATTTAAAAATGACCATTATAGGTGCAGTTTTTGGAGCAGTTGGAACAGCCGGTCAACGTTGTACATCAACCAGAAGGTTAATCATTCATGAATCATTGTATGACAAAGTTAAACAATCTTTATTGACTGCTTACCAACAAATCAAAATTGGCAATCCATTAGACCAAAGCAATCATGTGGGACCTCTTATTGATAAAGATGCTGTTGATATGTATTTAAAAGCCATTGCGGCAGGTCAAGCAGAAGGTGCTAAAATAATAACTGGTGGCCAAGTTCTAACTGGCGAAGGTTATGAAAGTGGTTGCTACGTGACGCCTGTTATTGCAGAAGTTGAAAACCATTTCAAAATTGTACAGCATGAAACTTTTGCACCGATATTATACCTCATTAAGTATAGTGGAGATGTTCAAGAAGCCATTGCCATTCAAAATGATGTGCGTCAAGGGTTGTCTTCAGCTATCATGACCACCAATATGCGTGAAGCAGAACTGTTTTTATCTCATGCAGGTTCAGACTGTGGAATTGCCAATGTGAATATTGGTACTTCAGGCGCAGAAATTGGCGGTGCTTTTGGCGGTGAAAAAGAAACAGGTGGCGGTAGAGAATCTGGGTCAGATGCTTGGAAAGTTTATATGCGTCGTCAAACCAATACCATTAATTATACAACAAGCTTGCCCTTGGCTCAAGGCATCAAATTTGAATTTGATTTTTAAATTATTCTAGAAAGAAAAAAGCTTGTAAAAATAATTACGATTGATAACTTAAGGTCCAAAGTGAGAAGCTTTGGACTTTCTATTTGCTACCAACCATAAATTCTTTCAAATAATATGGCTCAAAATAGGCGACATCCTCAAAATCCATTGTCATAAATTTTTGATACGCCAAGCTGACCATGTCTTTAGCGGAAGGATATAAAATACTTGGGTCAAAATGGAAGTTTTTTGCCTTTAAAATTTCCTGACATTTTGGTGCACCATCACCAATAAAATATAAGTCTTGATTGAGGTTTGAAAAATGATCTTCAGCAACGATTAAAGCTTTTGTCTCAGAAATATTTTGCCATTTATGGTCAAAAATTGTTGTATAAACTTCCATGCGTCTGGCATCAATCATTGGGATAATGTAACCGCTTTCTGTTTTTATCTGTTTGGCCAAAACAGCCAAAGTATCAACAGCAATGAGGGGAATATTTAAAGCATAACATAAACCTTTAGCGGCAGAAACACCAATACGTAAACCTGTATATGACCCCGGTCCTTTACTCACAGCTATAGCGTGCAAGTCTATCATCTGCACGTTGGCTTCATGCATAACCTGTTGAATAAAAACATGGAGGTTCTCAGCATGTGTATAATTGCCTTCAGCTAATTCTTTAGCAACTAATAGCTGTCCATTTTCAGATAAGCTCACTGAGCAATTTTTGGTTGCTGTTTCTAAACATAGGATTTTTGACATGGTCTGAATTTATTTGACAAAAATAATGCTTTTTTTTGGAGGTATCAATGCATAAGCTTCTACCCGTTAAAAACGCCCAACAGTGCATCTTTATAAGTCGCTGCCACATCAATCTCTTTTTTATTGATTAATGTAACCACGCCACCACTACCTTTTTGATAACTCACCATGAATTCTGTATTGATGATATGCGACCGATGAATGCGAATAAAAGGCGCAGCAAGCAAATCTTCAAAATGTTTTAAAAAACGACAAACCATTTTTTTACCGCCATCTTTTAAATGTATCTGCGTAAAATTGCCGTCTGCTTCTAGATGAACAATTTGGTCTAATTTAACTACCTCAAATCCTTGCAAGGTGGGAATAATCAATTGTTGTTGGATGTGATTTTGTTTGATGTTTTGCAACAAAATTTCATTTCTATTAAAATTTTCATTTTTTTCTATTTGTTCTTGCACTTTTGCAACTGCTTTGATTAGCTCTTGAATATCTATAGGTTTTAAGATGTAATATGAAGCACTCATATTCAAAGCTTGCAAAGAGTACTCAGAAAAAGCGGTAATAAAAATGGTTTCATAAGTACAATCTGCCGTGGCTTCTAACACATCAAAGGCATTGCCAAAAGGCATTTCTACATCCAAAAAAACCAATTGCGGCTGGGTAGATCTGATTAAAGGCTCAGCTTCCTTGATATTCTGCGCTTCACCTAAAACCTCAACTTGTGGACAATGCTTGGTTAAATAACTGCGTAATACCTCTCTGGCTATTTGTTCGTCGTCAACGATGACTGCTTTTATTTTCATGGAAAAATTTATGAATTGTAGTTCTTAATCAAAAACTTAAACGTTTAGGATTTTGATAATTATTCCAAAATATTAACAAGGTGATTTTGTTATCTTTTAACTCATAATATAATGTTATTTGCATAACAACCACTATTTGATAAACGTACTTCTTCCTTGTTGATTGAAAAATAACATCGCCTCTTGCAATTGATTAAGCACCTCGTTAACTTTATTGAAAAAACTTTCAACTTCTCTCTCTGACCACTCACTTTCTAAATAGTCAATATTTTGCCAATAATCAAATCTAGCATTTTCAGACCAAGTTATTGGTAACATCATTTATTCTTTAAAATATTTAGGATACTTTAATCTGGTCATTCGCATAACTTCTTCATGCGTATGCACTCTGCCATTTGCCACATCATCTAAAGCTTCGTCTATGGCTTTGATTTGTTCTGGAGTCAAGTCTATGGCGTCTTCTGTAAATAAAAAATCTTCTTTAGAACCATTTTGCCCATTTAATTCATAGGCAATATCAAAAGCTTTAAACATTTCTATTAAGGCTTTTGTTTTAGTGGGTTAGGTTTTAATGATAAGTGTGTCCATAAGTAAGATAAATTATACAAAGATAAAAAATATTAGAATACATTATACAAATTTAACCAATACCCCTCAACCGTTCATTCTCCAGTTCAAGTTGATTGTTTTTAGCTTTCAAAATCTCGTTCTCCTCCTCTAATTTGGCAATATATTTGCGCTGGCTGTCTAATAAATATTCTGGTACGCTGTAAATATTGTTTGTGCCTTGATAATTACCCGTTGCTTGGTCTTTGCAAATAAACACCATGCTTTCTTCACTTTCATAAATATCTTCCACTGGCACGTCTAAAGACTTGGCTATTCTGTCCCATTCTTCTTGATGAATTTTACTGTGCCCGTTTTCTTTTCTGCTATAGGTTGAGGTGGTCATGCCCATAAGTTGAGCCATTTTGGCTTGAGAAAAACCTTTGGTTAAACGTGCAGAAGTGAGTTTTGTTTTTTCCATAATCTTTGATGTTGCGTAAAATTGCAATTAAATTGCAACAAAAATAATAATATTTTTGAAAAATTGTTGTTTTATTTGTAACAGTTTTGCTCACTACAAATTTTTTATTACATTTGAGTGCACGCAGATGGAAAAAGAAGAATGAGTGAGAAACAAAAAAATTATTATTAATTATTAAATTTTAACATTATGGAAAGTTTAAAAAAATTTCAAAACAAACAAATTAAAGGTAATTTTATTTTTGGTGGTGGTTGGGTAAATACAAGTTCTACAAAGACCAACGAACAAGGATGCACTGTAACTACTGAAGACAGGTTTAATGACACAAATGGTGATGGTATTTGGAATTCTGGTGAGACTGGTTCAATGTGCGTAGGTATTGAATGTAAATAATTAATTATTATGAAAAGTTTACAAAAATTTCAAATAAAAAAGATTTCTAATTTAAATAGAAATATAGGCAGCGGATGGGTGCATACTAGTGGATGCTGTACTCTTGTGAATGGCGAACAAGTGACTAGAGATATTTTTTATGACACCAATGGAGATGGGTCATGTAATACTTTTAGTGAATTTCAATCAATGTCTTATGTTAAATAAAATAGTTAGTTCTATATGATAACATGCATTAGAAAAATTAAATATATGGGTAAAATTTTACCCATATATTTTTTTGCAACTATAATCTTTTTATCATGTAGCAAAAAAGTTTTTTTTGCTAAAAACGCATATTGTAAAGAATTAGACAAAATAGTACATGATGACCAGTTTCAAAGAAATCAACAAAGTGTAATTGACAATAAGTATGGTTTAAGAACAAATGCTACCGTTATTGATAGTTTAAACAAGATAAAGAGCGATGATGGTTCTGCTTTTAAAAATATAAAACCAATTTCAAAACAATTAGAAAAACTTAATGACTCTGATAAGGCAAATTATCATAGAGAAAACGATTCCTTATGGAAGGTTATAAGAGCTACTGATAGTATTAATCTTGTTAAAATTATTAAAATTGTAAAAACACATGGCTTTCCAACATTTTCTAAAAGTAAAGCTAATAATTGTAGTCAAGGCTATGGTGTGATATTTAGGCATTTTGATTACAATAGTGAAAATGGAAAAAAACTCATCAAATTAATCAAAGCAGAACATAAAAAAGAACCATTAACTGATGATGAATTGAGAGGTTTAATTTGGCATGCAAATGGGAGAAAAGAAATTGAGTGGGAAATTGATGTAAAAAAATGGATGGCACAATAATCGTATCTGAACCAAGTGATATTTCTGCGATAAGGGTTATAGATTGGTTGTTTCACTATAACTGTAATGTTATAAAGGTTAACACAGATGAAAAATTTGAATTAAACTTTAAAATTGACAACACAAAAACATCATCAAATATTGATAAATTTAAGATCTGGTATAGACGTGGCTACTTTTCATTTTTTGATTTAAAAAATAACTTTAATAAATATTTAAGTGAAGAAAGTAAAAATGTTAATTTCTTTATTGAAAAAAGTAATTTTCAAACTTTTGGATCATATTTTAAAGAATTTAGTAACAATAAAATTGAGAATTTATACTTTGCGAAACTTTCCGGACTTAAAATTCCAAAAACAATTTTGACATATTCCAAGAAGGAAGTTGTTGATTACTTTGGCGAAAACAAGTTGTTGATTACTAAATCAATATATAAACCATATAAAGATAGCAAAAATGGTAATTGGAGTTTTATTAAAAGCCCAATCGTATTTAACTCTTCAGATTTTATTGAAAATTTTGGTTTATCACAAGTACAGGAATATATTAAAAAAAAATTTGAAATAAGAACATTCTTTTTCAAGGACTACCATTTTAGTATGGCTATTTTCTCTCAAAACAATAGTAATACAAAGTTTGATTATAGAAATTATGATGAAATCTTTCCAAACAGACTAGTTCCTTATGAATTGCCTAAAAAGATTGTAGGAAAACTAAAAAAATTTATGAAATTAACTAATCATGATACTGGTTCAATTGATATTATCTATAGCACCAATAATGAATATGTTTTTTTAGAAGTAAATCCGCAGGGTCAATATGACTGGTTATCTGGCAATTGTAATTATTATATTGATAAGTATATTGCTGAAAGCCTTTTAAATAAAAACTAAAATGAAAGATTTAAGCAAATTACCAATTGAATTTAAAAATTTACGAAATATTGAAGAGCCAAAAGCGAATAATATTGCAAAAAACTATATTATGAAAGATTATAATTCAAAATTTAATAGTTATATAAAATTTTACAAAAATATTTCTAAAAGAATTAGTTTATAAATGGATAACTTGGAGTATTTCGTATTTTTTAGCACAGTAAAAATAACTAAAGGGCATAATCAGTCTATTATAATTGATTTTCAAAGAAATTTTAGTATGACTATACCTAATGATTTGGCTGTTTTTGTTGAATCAATCAATAAAAAGAGTAAATCAATCATTGAAAAAAAGTATTTAAAATTAAAGGAGTCAAAAGATGAGTATATTAACTTTTTGATAGAAAATGAATTTGGATTTTTTACAAACAATCCTAAAAACTTCCCAGAATTAAATAATATTTTTCAATTACCTGAAGTAGTTTCAAATGCAATTATAGAGTATAATAATCAAAATTACTCTATTAATGATGCACTTTATAAATTAAGCAACATAAAATGCAAAAATATTGAACTATTTCTTAAAAATAACGTGAAATTAAATAACCTTTTTAATGTGTTAGATTATATTAATAAACAAGAGCTTAATTTTTGGAATATATCCATTTTTATTAATCACGAAGAAAATAAAGAAGAAGTTGATTATAGAAAACTTTTAGACAACAAACGTATAAGTTTTATGGTAGTTTATAATTTTAAATATGATAAGAAAATTTTGAATTCAGAATCAATATTATGTTTTACAACCCAAAACTTAAATAACAGAAATACATGTGGTATATTTAATGAAGATATTTTTAGTATTAATATTCAGCATTACACCGAATCCCTCAACCACAACTCCTGCCTCCACAAAAAAATCTCCATAGACGTTGATGGCAACATCCGCAATTGCCCTTCCATGCCACAAAGTTTTGGCAACATCAAAGACACCACACTTGAAGAAGCGCTCAACCATCTAGATTTCAAAAAATACTGGAACGTAACCAAAGACATGATTGCCGTTTGTAAAGATTGTGAGTTTAGACATATTTGCACCGATTGCCGTGCTTATACCGAACGCACCCATTTTGGGGAAGACATCGATTTATCCAAACCCTTAAAGTGTGGTTATAACCCCTATACCAATGAATGGGTGGAGTGGAGCACCAATCCATTAAAAGAAAAAGCCATTGAATATTACGGCATGCAAGATTTGGTGAAAAAAGATGGTCTATAAACCCATCTTGCAATAATGCTCTAAAACTTCTAAAATGGTTCTAAAAGAGATAAACCTAAACTATTATTTTTTCTAAAAAAATGATTACAAAATAGATGGCGTTTAAACCCTTCCCCCACTTCAAGCAACCCGATGCCAAAGACTGTGGCCCCACTTGTTTGCGCATCATTGCCAAACATTATGGCAAGTCGTTGTCATTGCAGCAAATCCGCAACTTGAGCGAAACCACCCGAGAAGGCAGTAGCCTCATGGGACTAAGCGAAGCCGCCGAGAGCATGGGCTTCAAAACCTTGGGCGTAAAAATCAATTTGCAAATGCTGGTTGAAGATGCCCCATTGCCTTGCATCTTGCATTGGAATAAAAATCATTTTGTGGTTCTGGCCTCCCTCAATCCCTCCAAAGGAGGGAAGTTTAAGTTTTTCAAAAGATTTTTTAGCAGTAAAAATAACGTAGCCCAAAGCTCCCCCTTTGGGGGTTGGGGGGCTGTAGTTTCCGACCCCGCCTACGGCTTAATTGAATACACCCAACAAGAATTTCTACAAGCTTGGATTGGTGCCAATGCCACCGCAGAAACAGAAGAAGGTGTTGCCTTGCTACTCGAGCCCACACCAGCCTTTTACGAACAAGAAGATGACAAATCCGACCGCAAAAGTTTTCGGTTTTTGTTAAAATATGTTATGCCATACAAACGCCTCATGGGGCAATTGGCATTGGGTTTGCTCACCGCCAGTATGCTCTCATTGGTGTTTCCGTTCCTTACCCAGAGTTTGGTTGATGTAGGCATACGCAATCAAAACCTCAATTTTATCTATTTGGTGTTGATAGCGCAGTTGTTTTTGTTTATGGGTCGCACCGCCATTGAGGTCATTCGCTCTTGGATATTGTTGCATTTGAGCACACGCATTAACATTTCATTGGTCAGCAATTTTTTCATAAAACTCATGAACTTGCCCATTGGTTTTTTTGATACCCGGATGACAGGCGATATTTTGCAACGCATCAATGACCATAAACGCATTGAGGTTTTGTTGACGAATACATCTTTGAGCACCTTGTTCTCCATGGTTAACCTCATTATTTTTAGTGGGGTTTTGGCATTTTATAATTTGACTTTATTTGTAGTTTTCATCGTTTTAAGTGCGGTTTATGTGGCATGGATTTTATTTTTCCTTAAAAAACGCAAAGAATTAGACTACAAGCGGTTTTCTCAAATGTCGCAAGAAAACAGCAAAGTCATTGAACTGATTAATGGCATGCAAGAAATAAAAATGCACAATGCCGAAAAACAAAAACGTAGGGATTGGGAGTTTGTGCAGGTGAAGTTATTTAAAATCAGTATGCAAGGCTTATCTTTAGACCAATGGCAAAGCACAGGTTCAAATTTTGTCAATGAATTGAAAAACATTCTTATCACGTTTTTATCTGCCAGTTTGGTACTCAAAGGCGACATCTCTTTGGGCATGATGTTGTCTGTGCAATACATTATTGGTCAGTTAAATAGTCCACTCATGCAATTGGTTGGTTTTATTCAGCAAGTGCAAGATGCCAAAATAAGTTTGGAGCGTTTGGGTGAAATTCATGACAAAGTAGAAGAAGAATATCCTGAACAACAATTGCTCAAAACCGTTGAACCACAAGATTTAATGGTTGATAATCTGTTCTTTAGATACACAGGCATGATTGATGATTATGTGCTTGAAAACCTAAGTTTAACCATTCCTCAAAATAAAACAACAGCTATTGTTGGTTCAAGTGGCAGCGGTAAAACGACTTTATTAAAACTTTTGCTTAAGTTTTATGACCCTAATCAAGGACAAATTACGCTTGGTAAAACCCCTTTGAGCAATATCAGTCCTAAAGTATGGCGGAGTCATTGTGGTGTGGTGATGCAAGATGGTTATATTTTTAATGATACCATTGCGCAAAACATTGCCGTTGGTGATGACAGCATTGACAAAGCAAAACTTCTTCAAGCCGTTGAGGTTGCCAACATCAAAGATTTTATTGAAGGTTTGCCATTGCGTTATAATACCAAAATAGGTAATGAAGGCATGGGTATAAGTGGTGGTCAAAAACAGCGTTTACTCATTGCCCGTGCGGTTTATAAAAACCCAGATTATATCTTTTTTGATGAAGCCACCTCTTCTTTAGATGCTAATAATGAAAAGATAATCATGGAAAATTTAGAAAATTTTTTCAAAAATAGAACAGCCATTGTGGTAGCCCATCGTTTGAGTACGGTGAAAAATGCAGATAAAATCATTGTTTTAGAAAAAGGTAAAATCATAGAAGAAGGCACGCATAAAGATTTGGTGAAACTTAAAGGGGCTTATTATACGTTGGTAAAAAATCAATTGGAGTTGGGGGAATAGTAGAATAGTATATTGTATAATGTAAAATTGTATAGATGCATGGTGTAAAAATATAAATAAGATGAAATTTAGAAATTAATTACCTTTGTGTCGAATATTAAGAGATGTGAACAAATAATATTTAAAAAAGTTATCATAAATTGTAACTTTATTCTTATATTTGTACCAAACTGTTTAGGGTGAAAATATTTTCAAGAGGTACATTAAGAGATTTTTGGGAAAAACACGCTGATGCTAAAGAATCATTAATGTCTTGGTACAGAGAAATAAATAAATCGAACTGGCATTCAATTAATGAATTAAAATTAATCTATCCAAATGCAAGTATTTTAAGAGATAATAGAATAGTTTTTAACATAAAAGGTAATCACTATCGATTAGTTGCCAAGATTAATTTTGATTATCAACTTTGTTTGATAAGATTTGTGGGGACTCACAGTGAATATGATAAAATTAATGCAAACGATATTTAAACAATGAAACTAAAACCTATTAACACAGAAAAAGATTATCAAAAAGCTATGGTGCGATTAGCTATTTTGTTTGATGCAAAAAAAGGTACAGCAGAAGGCGAAGAACTTGAAATATTAGCCATATTGATTGATAAATACGAAACAGAAAAGTTTCCTATTAATCTCCCAGATCCTATTTCAGCTATTTCATTTAGAATGGAACAAATGGGCTTAAAACAAAAGGATTTAGAGCCAATGATTGGTTTTAAAAGTAGAGTAAGTGAAATCATGAATAAAAAACGAAAACTAACGCTAAGCATGATTAGAAATTTAAGCACAAATCTAAAAATACCTGCAGAAGTTTTGGTACAGGATTATTAATTTTACACTTCAAAAACACAAAACAATGGAACTAACCATCACATTAGAAGAAAACAACGAACAAGCAAAAGCCTTGGTTAAATATTTAAAAAATTTATCTTTTGTTAAGATAAAAAAAGAAAAGAAAACCAACTACAACCCCGATTTTGTAAAAAA
>B570J29032_109959322_pt1 | contig 22142 bp, 14 predicted proteins | sample LakMenEpi16Nov12_FD_29032 | JGI IMG/M metagenome (IMG submission 29032) | reverse complement strand
GCATCCAAAAATTCACGGCCTAAATCAAAGTACTCTTGAGGCTTGTATTTAGCGGATGTGGAAAACTTTTTCTTAATATCTGTAAAATCTTTTTTCTTAATTGCCATAACTTAAATTAAATGTGTTGGTATGTGAATTTTGTTGACTCTTCTTTCGTGTCTTCCACCTTCGAATTTGGTTTCCATAAAATAATCCAAAATATCGATGGCATCTTCTACAGAGACGAATCTAGCAGGTATACACAATATGTTTGCATTGTTGTGTAACCTTGCTAGAGATGCCGTCTCAGAGTTCCAACAAACTGCCGCTCTAACATTTGCCCATTTGTTGGATGTAATTGATACACCATTACCAGATCCACACAGGAGTATTCCAAAATTCTCAGGTTCATTTGAGATTTTCTTGGATACTTTGTGAGCGAAGTCTGGGTAGTCGACCGCATCATAGGTGTTAGGACCCAGATCCTCAACATCTAAACCATCCGACTGTAATCTTTTCACAAGTAGTTCTTTCAAATCTACCCCTGCGTGGTCTGAAGCAATGTATACTTTTTTCATTTTTTTCTAATCTTAGAAAGGAAGATCTTCGTCTGGATCAGCGTTCATTTGTGGATCTTCATAGGATGACGCACCACCCATACTTGTTTGTGATTCAGTTGAATCTCCATAAACGTACTTATTAGCATTAGAGTCCCAACGTGGTGTTTCTCCTCTTGAGATTGCTTCGAGATACTCGACTGGTTTCTTAGAGTATACATCATTCCACGTTAGTTCATCCTTAAGCCACTCTTCTTTGATTTTTAGATCAGCGTGTAGTGGGCTAGGGTCATCATGCATAATGGTTTGGATTGCGGTATAATCCGCACCTTTGGGTGTTTTTTGTTTTGCCATCTCGATAATTAAATCTCGACCTTTTTCGGAGTCTGTGATATCACCCTTTTGTCTCCAAATAGGAATGATCTTATCAAGAATCCCATCATTTTTGTAGTTGTGTTTGAACCTCCAAAACTTTACACCCTCTTCTTCAGCATCACGATCGATGACTTTTACAATATAAAACTTTCTTGAATTATATTGTTTCGCCAACTCTTTGTCTGACTCTTTTCCTGTAGACCTCAACTCTTCGTAGAGCTCGTTCAAAGGAGACCTCTCATTATCATTTTTACCTGGGTCATACAGTTTTACCCATTTTCCACCGACTTGAAGTTCATGGTAGTAAACTTCTTTGAATGGGGACGAACCATCTTTGGTAGGGAGAATTCGTACTCTTTTTTGTCCTGTTGAGGAATTTTGTGGGAGGATACAAGCGAAGTATTTCTTCATTTTTTCCTCTTGAGATAAACCATCACCTGATTGGTTTTTCTCGTACTGTGCCAAAACGGCGTCTAATGAACTCATCATGTTGTTTTTAGAAATTTAAAATAGTGAATAAAAAAAAGGGTTTAATAACCCTTCTATAATAGTAATCTTTTTAAAGAAATCAACTAAAATAGTTATTGAAAATGTTTATTAATAAATTGATCGATATTATTAGACCACATTAACATAGCATTATCTTTTATTTTTTGTTCGTCCCATTTCCACCATGATATAGTCAAAAGTTTTTGTATTTGTTCCTCTGAAAATCTATATTTTATAATCTTGGCTGGATTACCTACAACGATTGCATATGGTGGAACATCTTTAGAAACTAAAGATCCTGCTCCTACAACGGCACCATTTGAAATTTTAACACCAGACATTATGGTTGACTTAGCCCCAATCCAAACGTCGTTTTCTATTACGATATCCCCTTTACATGATGGGTGTCCCATTTTCATATGCATTTCCGCGATTTCTGGAGTGACCCACCCCAACAATAAAGATGAGGTTGTTACCCAATCAGGTCTGTGATTTGCATGTAAAAAAAAATTACAATCTCTTCCGATTGAGTTGAATTTACCCAATTTAACTTTAAATTCGTCACTCCAAGTAATGATATTAACATTTCTATCGTAGTAGGTCCAACTGTCAGCTTCCCAAAGGTGAATATTTTCTATGTTCATAAAAAAAGGGTCATTCAAGACCCTTTTACAATAATAAATTAATTTAAAAAATCAATAATAGGATCTGAAATTTGTATCAGGTGTAGGTAGAGTAATATCAAAACTTTTTTTAACTTCTGATGGTACAATGTTTTCTACTTCGTCTGATGTCAGAATATACTCATTTTTTCCCGACTTTTCAAGGTCTTCCTCTTTTTCATCAAAAAAATCCGTCAACTTTTGGTTGAATGGACCTGAATCCAAACTTCTCAATTCTAATTTTTCTTGAGCGGTTTTGGGTCTGTATTTTTCAACTTTCATTTCTAAAGAGTTTATTTTATCAATTAACTGATCCATTTCACCTACTTTCGATTGAAGTGTCTCTAATTGTTTAAACATCTTATCGAAGTATTCTTCTTGTTTACTTTGTATATCCTTTTGAGCATTTACTAGATCCGTAATCTCGAGCTCCTCGGTTCCTGATTCAGTGTCCTCAGTCTGACCTTCAGAACCTATTTTTTCAACTTCGTCATCTTGAGATACATCAATAACTTCAGGTGTTGGCGCCTCTTGTGGAAGCATAGGGTCTGTAACACCGAGCGGTGGAGTTTGACCACTGGCCATTGGGTCTGCAGGTGGTGGAGCATTTGGATCTAAAATTGGCGCCGCCGTATCAGGTGCAACTTCCTGTTCCATCACATATTTGTTAATTTGGTGATGGCGCCTAATTTCTTGAAGAATTTTTTTTTCTATAGACATATCTTATCCATTTAATAATTGTTTAATTCCATGAGATGTTTCTACTTGGATTTTTTTATTTGTTCTCATTGTATTGTCAACTCTCTCTATTAATCCATCTCTTTCTCTAACAGTATAACAATCACCTGTATCTAAATCGCAAACCTCACTAAAACCATTTGTTACTTGTTTTTGAGTATAACGTGTTCTTTTACCCAAATAATTGTCTAAAATATTTTGTAATTCCATTTTTTTATTTTAATTAATTTTATGAAACTATTCAAACACTAAATATGGTTGAATGGTTCAATTTATTTTCTCACTTTTAACTCCATTAATTAATAACAAATGTTGTTTAGGTGAGTTACATATAAATATACGAACTTTTGTTTAAATCAATCCAAATTTTTTCATTTGTTCTAATGATTGTTTAGATATTGTTTTCAATGATTCGATCATATTCTGATTATTTGTGACCCATTTTGAATACTCTTCTTCATTTTGGAATCTTTTTTGTGGGTAATAATTTACCCATAGTATTATCGAATTCGCAACTATATCATCATCATTATTCCATAACCCATTATAAGATATATTCTTATTTTTATTAAGTATGTTTCCAGAAAATCTAGTTTTGATAAAATTGATTGATTTATCGAAATCTAGAAAAGTAGCAAAAGGGTAAGTTTTTCCGTCAGGAAACCTTTTACACATATATTTTTTTTCTAAATTAACATTTAATTGGCCATAATCTATATTTGGTATTTCATACCCAGCTAATGGTGTCCCCCCTAAATCATAATTAAAACTGTTTATCTTTTCATCTTTATATCCATTCACATATGCGGTAAAAAAAGTCATAATACGTGTTGGTTTATTTGATATTGACTTTAATTTGTCAGCAAAACTTGACAAAGGAATTGACGTTATAATTCCTTCTGTCCCTTCAAAAGTGTTATAAGGATTTTTAGCGGTTAAAATAGAATTAAAACACAGTCCTGGATCTGTTTTTTGAAACGAAACGTTTGTTTGAACTGAATTTCCTATTGATATTATATTGGATGTTACGGAGTTACTCGAACTAGTTTCTCTTTTTCTTTTAATTTCAGACAAAGAATTATTATAAATTGATTGGTTAATTGATATGAGTTGTTTATCTATCATAGGAATAGAATATATTGGCATTCTCACTCCTTCAAAAAAAGTAGTGAAACGGCCCGCCTCTATTTTATGTTCTACTGACTGAATCATGTATGGACCAGTAAACATTGGAACATGTTTTAAATTAAAATACATTGTTGGTTGTAGCATCATATTACCCATACATTCTATTCTTGCAGTATAACTACGGACTTTGTATAAGTTGTACAAACTTACAGTTTGTAACGACGTTTTTGTTCCTCCAGCTTGTGCCGCAATTTCCGTAATTACTCTGTTAGCCTCAGTTGTGGCGGCCGCAGAATTTTGATCTAATTGTATTGAAGTAAAAATTGCTTGATTTCTAGTTCCAAAATCTACGTTAAACCCAACAACCATATTAGAGTTTTTCCAATCTGACTTATCTTTTAGTGTGTAGTTAAGAGGATTGGGTCTTCCAAAGTCGAATGAATCGGTTCGATATCCATTTACATTAGTATCTCCCATCACTAAATGTTCACTTGGATTACCAACATAGTAACATAAAAATGTAGGTTCAGCATATCTTGTATCTACATCATTATAAACTCCAAATAAATTATTTGCAACATCTTCAACACTTTGTGCTTTTGGTGTTATTCCGTTTTTAACCTGACCTTGTCCCCAAAAATTAATGTATGCGGGCATAGGCATCATTAAAAATTTATTATCAACAATAATTTTACTAATAACATCAATAACTCTAGAAGACATGTTTTTAAATGATGAGGCATATTGATTCAATGCGAAAACATCAATTATCACTAAATCCCCAATATCTCTATTTGCTCTATCCAAAAACACAACTTGTTCAAATAATAATTTTTCTTGAAAATCTGATCCTGAAATCCATTTGTCATTAAACGCTTTGAAGGTACTCCATAGCTCTAATTTTGGTACCATACCATCTATCGAAGTTCTTATTGGTTTTGTGTTAGTATCCTGTACTTGTGGTAATAACTTTCTCAAACTAGACATAGTTTCATTTATTACTAGTTCCATCGATGTGTTCTTTTCTAAATAAAAATCATTAATGTCTAAAATAAAGTTTCCTCTATCATAATTTCCATTATTAAGGGTTTTTTGCGTTGCAAAAATTTTTATCAATTGAGCTAAATTGATTATATTTGTACTTTCAAATTCAACATTCATAGTTATAAAAAAATCAGTAATATAACTTCCTGAAGAAGAATATTGTACATTTTCTATTGTCGAAAAACCCACATACTGTCTTAAAGTTGTCCAAGCGTTGGGGTATCTAAATTGCGAATCAATCAAACTTGTCTGTAATGAATCACCTGGTAAAGATCCAAGTACATATGGTTTGTAAGTAAATTCATCAAAAACTCTAAATGATGGAAGTGTGGTAAAACTTCCGAAAATCTTTCTATCAAAATTTCCTGGATTACCAAATTTAAATGCCACATCAAAATTTAAAAAAGAATTTAACTTATTAGTTATTGAGACATTTTGATTTCTAGCACAGGTGTTGACATAATTATTTTCGTCTAACGTATTTGGGACTTGATCAATAATTAAACAATTGGTGAATACGTTTTGAAAATTTTTAAATGTAATATAGGTCGGATCTATGTTTTCTGGTGATAAACTATTTTTAGATTTTGAAAATTCTAAAAATTCATTTTCAAACAAATTTAAAATTTCTGTTTTGAAAACGCCAAAAATCTCTTCTATTTTAGAATATTGAGCACTCAGGGTAAATGCTTCACTGTTACTTTGTGATGGTTTTAAAATATTTAAATATTCGTCATAATTAGGTTTATTTACACTTGGTGTTTCGAAGTACCCAAAGTTAGCTGCATCCCAAAAAAACCTAACTGAACCGTCATCTACTGCCTTGTTTTGAAAAAGTTCTTGTGTCATTTGGATTCCTTGTGATGCTTGTTCAAAACATTCAAAAAATACTTGATTATTGTTTGTTCCTAAAGATGGAAAAATAATTGTTTTACCAAATAAATTTGTCCCAAATTTGGGTGATTGATTGGTATCAAACGATACAAACCAGCCGTTGTATCTCATTGATCTACTTGGTGATGTGGGATCAAAACCTTCTGGTAGATCTATTTTACAATTTGTACTTCCAATTCTTAATCCATCTAAAGTTGCTTTTTGTATGTCGCTTGATGTGTAACCTGTCATTAAATTTTGACCAGTAATAAAAAAAAATAAATCATTAATTACTTTTGGGTAAAATCCTACATTTTTAACTGATGTATAGGAAATAGAAGGTGACGTACCAAGTATATTTTTTTGAGCTACAAAATTTACAGTTTTGTTTTGATAGTTTGTAAAACTATATTCTTTGGATAAATCAAGTGTCGTCGGATCGTAATATTCTTGAATCGGAATACTTTTCCAAGAATTAGTCAGAATATCAACCCCATCATTAACAAATTTTTTATACCTATACCATACTGATCCCATTTTTAGAATCCATGAGTATGGAACTCTGTGTACGGCACCAAATTTAGTAAGTGTAGTGAACATGTAATTCAACTCACTAGTAATATTTCCAATATTTTTATATTTTTCTCTCAGAGTAGTTAATGGTAAACCATTTATAAAAAGATATGCGGCCGCAATGTAAGGATATAATTCTTTATTTTTTTCGTTTTCAACACCTTCCATAAGTGCGTTTACAAAAAATGGAGTATTGATTATTGATACAGTTTGATTTGCTGTAAGATTACCAGTCTTATTTGAGTAATTTAGAAGTCCTTCAGTTATCGATCTAGAATTCGTATTAATTTTTGTTTCATAGAATACATTAAATCCTACGGCAGAATTATTACCATTTGCTTGATAGGGAATATTATTAGGAATATTTGGAGCGTCAACTTTTAAATAAGAATTGTTGACAAACGGTCTGTTAAAGTTAACGTCGTAATTAGATGATCTTTCAAAGTTTGTAATATAACTTAGATCGTTGTTTAAAAACAAACTAGTTGTAGTGTCATATAAATTATTTGTTGTATTTTTTATGTTTACCATATTTTCAGAAACCCAATTAGTATCTCTAAAAGGTAATAAATCTAAGAAATCTGTTGTTGTCGATTTAGGACTTTTTACATATTGCCCAAGTCTAGTCAATATTTTTGGGTTTTTATTTGAGTTAACACTAGCCGATGAAATTGTATTGTTACTCAAAATTGCAAAGTCATCCTTTGTTATTAACCTCATATATTCAGATGTAAAAATACCACGAATAAATTGTTGCCAAGATAAACCAACACCATCATTTGATATTCTTCTTAGTGTAGGAAGAAAAGTGTCAGAATTTAAATCAAAATTTTTTAGAATTTTTATCAAATTTGGACTTGAGTATCCATTTAAAGAACTTTTTATATTCGTAACTTCCATATTTGCAATATCGGAATATACTGTAATTGAATCAGAATTTTCATTCAATATTCTATCATAAAAAGCTGGTAGAATAAATCGTTCATAAATTTCATAAATAAATTTTACATCTTGATAATCACTCAAAATTATATTACTAGTCGGGAATTCTACACCATTTACTGTAATTCTGTTTATTACTCCACTACCATCTAAATCTGATTGTGTTGGTGAAATATTTGACAAACTTTCTTGACTATTTTGTAGTCCTTTAATATATTCCTCCACAAATTCAATTTCAGGCCAGATTGAAAAATCAGATCCTCGAGTTAAAAAAACTTCAGAATATTCCCCTGGATATCTGACTTCATATTTTCCATCTTTATCTTTCCTTAAGTAAAGTGGCCAAGGATAAACTGGCCCTGTCGAAGATAGTGGGGGGTTATCTGGATTATCATCTGTAAAAATAGCTCTTTTTCTGATTTGACTATCTCTTTTATTCCAGGCATCGGTGTGAACTTGATCCATCAATCTATAAAAAGCCTCAACTGACGCAAAAATAATTGCCATAACATTTCTAATTGTTGGTTTAAAACCTAGACCGGTTGGCCCTTCAATTTTTTTTGCTAAGAAATTATTTAACTCATTTGTTACTAACAGACGTTGTTCTGCAAATTCTTTAAAACATTGATCAATGATGCCTGAAAAATTTTTTTTACCTTCAAATACAAAATTATATGTTGGAAACGTAGGTATATTTAACTGACTTTGACTAAAAACTGTTTGAAAAAATTCACTTTCCTTTACTCTTAAAATATCTACTTCACCAAGTAGTGGTTTTCTTTTATTTCTCACTTCAAAAGTGGCCTCCCAATTAATATTGTCGGGGGTGAGTTGTTTTACAAAAGTGTTATATTCAATCGATGAAACATCAGGACTTATTTTAGCGTCAATTTTTGTAATCGATTTAACACCACTAGAAAATCTTACGTTATCTATCACAAAACTCCCATTGATACCATATGTTTTATTCGACCCTAATGTTTTATTGTAATTATTTACAATTTTTTGTAGTTCGCCTAAACCATTTAGAGCTTCTTGTTTGTTTTTTCTTTTATTTTCATTAAAAATCCAAGCTAGTAAAATTTCTTCAGTGTCTTGATCTGTGTTGAGAACATATGGTTTTGACGTATCAACATTCATGTTGAACCAACTAGACGAATCACTCTGATTTACTATACTATCTCTGTAATCGTTTAACAATTTAAAATATGTGTCCCCATCATCTAATGGTGAGAAATCTGCTAATCCATATGATTGCTCTAAAAATTTCTCAAGTCCTTGAATAGCCGCTAAAAATTCAGCAAATGTAAGTTCTGGGAAATCTTTTTTGAGTAACCCTCCGTTTTTGTATCTTTGGTAAATTTGTTTTAAAAAGTCACGACCTCTAGAAGTTTTTACATTAATTGTTGTCAATAGATTATTTCCTATTGATGTTTGTGCCGCCCCAACACTTGTTGGTTGTTGTACAGGATTTAATTGATATTCCTGTGTGTACATAAATGGAAGAGCATACAAAGCTCCCAATGGTGTTTCGGCTAAAACTGTATATTTGTAGGAATAAAATTTTAGGTTAATCCTATAATTACCAGTACCACTTTCAAACGCCGCACTGAAATTAGTTAATATGAGTTCATATCTAATCGCTCTTCCATAATAACCCTTTAGAGTTAGGTAAAACATAGGATATGGTAGATTAAAGAAAAAAGCATATTCGGAATTTTCACCTTTTTCAAATAAAGCTCTTCCCATTACATCAATTAAGACCATGTCAACTGTCGGGGTAAATGATCTAGTGTTTTTAATGCTAATACTTTCGATACCTAATAAACCTGTGTCTTTTCTATTTTTAGTATTTTGTGCTAAATAAAAATTGTCGGATTTGTCAGTCCTCTTTATGTTAAACGATGGTTGATTAACTCCATTCCCATCTAGTGTATTAAATCCTGTAATTTCGTCTACATATTTATTATTCATAAATGCTTCTCCTCCAGGACTTAAGAAATTAAAACTAGCAATCTGTTGATTTTGGATTGCGTCGTCGATTGGTGCTCCAACTAGAAGTTTTGTTCTTGGATAAATTTTAGCCTCCAAGTTTGCATACATAATTAAATTTTCATGTTTAACATTTCTTTCTTTAATATTACCGTCACTAGTAAGAACTCTATTAGGATCAATTAAAAAAATATTGTTTTCTGATACTTCGATGAAAATATCACCATCCATACTGTTATCTACCATAATATAAGAAATGAGTATTTAATTGATTTTTATAATCTTGTAATGAAGACACCAAAGGAAATGGAATTCGTATTATTGCATTATCAGAAATATTCCATTCTAAACCCCCAAATTGTGGATTAGCCTGTAAGATCAACCAACCAAAAAAAGGTGAACCATAAAATTGTTGTGATAATTTATCAAGTCTACTGACTCCCATTTTATAAACATAAGTAATATCAGTTCCTTTTGTAGGCAAAGTAACAAAAGGTACTACGGTTTGTTCACCATTTATTAAAAATTCTTGGTATCTGTTATAGTAGGTTTGCATTAGTTAAATTTCTTTTTCAAATTAAAGGGATTATACGATTCCGTATCATTTTTAGCTGCAAATAAATCACGTAAAGATTGTTCTAACGGTAAATTAGGTAGTGTTTGTTGAAAAGAGGCTTTAACATTATTTGTATCAATTTCAGGTGTGTAGATTACAAAGGGTTTCCCCAACTCTTCTTTATACTTAACAAGTAAATTTTTTCCTGCCGTATTACAACCATCATAAACATTTTTCAAAAAGTTTGAATAATAATTTGTTACTATTTGTTTCGTAAACGTATCTAAATTTGCTGTAAGGTCTATTAAAAATTGTCTAGCCTCGTTATTGTCACTCAATAGTTTAGACATTAAAAAATACTCAGTTTTTTGTTCTGGTGATACCAAAGCCGAAAACCCTGTTAAACCACTTGTATCAAAATTTCCACTAGATGGATATTGATATCTATTGTCCGAATACAATCCATATACGTCTTGTGTATCTATAAAATTTTGTAAATTCTGTTGTATTATCTGTAAATAATTAGGTAATTGTTGAGTTAGTTCATAAATCTCAACTTCATTTGGACTTTTAACAACACCGTCTGAATTATTTTGATATACAAAATTAAGTTTATCTATAATAAATACTAAATTTTGTTGTTCTGTTATAAGTGGTTGAATAAATTCTGTTAATTTATTCTGAAAAGTTTGTTCATAACCTTGTAAAAATCTTTTATAATTTTCTTTGAAAATATTTTTTTGTGGTTGTGTTATTGTAATTGTGTCCATTTCACCAGGCCCTGTTGTATATGAATTTCCTTGTGGTGTGTATGTTTTGAAGATTCCAATAACTTCATTGTCAATATATTCATTTAGAGATTTAAAAGCCCATCTAATATTATCACAATATAACGCTGGTTTTCCATAAATTTGTGTATCAACCCCGACGATTTTCCCTAGATTATATGATCTATTTGGACCAGGTGTCGGTTGTGGATTTGAATTATCGTTAAATAATGTTCCTCTTATTGAGGATAACATAGGTATCAAACCATATCCGTATACGTTTAAAATATTTTGATAAAAACTTAAAGTTGTTGTAAAATATTTTTGTGTTTGTTGAATGAGATCATTGTATATTTTTTCATATTTTAATTCTCCAGTGATACCACTTACGGTCTGTCCAGATTGTTCTATTTGACCAATTGTTTCTCCAAATAAAACTTTTGGATTTTTATCTGTATTATTCACACCCACCAATGGTTGTAAATTCTGAATTTTTTGTATAATTTGTTCATCTAATTTGTTCAATGATGTGTCAGTTTCTTCCGCTCTTTCATCATAAACTTCGGTATTTGCATAGTAATTAAATGAAAGTGCATTTTGTAATGTATCGATTGGATCTTTTAATCCTGATCCACCTATGAAGTTAAAATCTAGACTTACTGTGACTATCATAGGTTGTAAACCAATACCCTCTGGATTCATATCTATGAGATTTTTCTCATATTGTAAAGAAAGATTTGTTGGTATAATTTTAGTATTATAAAAATCTCCAACACGAATTACTAATACTGGTGGTGCACCGAAAGCAGTGTTTAGTGCTTCGTTCATTATTTTTTGACCGTCAGGTCCTATTGTTGGTATAGTGTCCCCAGGTCTCATGCATTGTTGTAAAAATGTTAATCTAGCATTAAGACCTTCGGGTGTCATTGAGTGGAACGCTGGAGAAAAATATTTCAGTTTATTTTTTAATGAGTTATAAAGAAAAAAATCAGTATCTTTAAGTACTTCAAAATAATCACATTCAGAAAGTAACATTCTTAATATTTTTTTAGTCGCTCCTTTACTTGAGATTTTTTCTGTGAAGGACTGTGGTTCTTTTTCTTTTTTCGGGGCACTTGGTTGTTTACCATCATCTATTAATGTTATATTTGGATTATTATTACTAGGTTGAGGTTGTGTTGGGTTAGATGTCACACTAATTGTTTTTATTTTAGTAACTCGACAAGCCATAGCATTATAAGAATATATTTTTGAATTTCCAAGTAAATTTTCACCACAACTCACACTTTGTCCCATTGTATTGTCTATGTACTTAGGTTGTGTTGGTGGCCCTTCTTCTCCTTCTGCAATTGAGGTTATTGTTAGCCTAGACCCTATAAAATCTTTTAATTGTTTCCCTGATGCTGATGAAAATGCTTCAAAAAATTTAAGTACAGATGTGTTTCTTCTTTCCGATAAACTTTTATTATATGCTATAGTACCTGGTGATGAGGCAAAAGATACAATCTCCATTTTTATTGTTGCTGTTGAATCTTCTGTTAAAATCTTAATTATTTTTTCACATAATTCTTTTGTTTTCAAAAAATTAGATTCTACTACTTTGGGGAAAAATTCAGATACAGGTCCTTTTTGATTGGTTGTTGCAAGTCGTTCATATTTGTCTTTATTGCTTTGTGTAACATATAATGAATAATATGTTTCATAATTTGATATCTCTCCAGACTTAGGTGGAACATCGTTATCAAAATAAAACCCAAAATTTTGATACTCTTCAAGAGAGGGTGTCGGTGGTTGTTGAGGAATTTCTAATGATATATTTTGTGGATCTGGTATAAGTGAAGTATATGCCTCCGAATAAATTTCATCTGTGATATTTGGTTCATTCAATATTCTAATCGTAGATTGTAATTGATCTAGAGGCACTGTATTATAAATTGCCGCTAATTCATATAAATCATATTTTTTACAACCAGCTAAAAACGAATTTAATATTTGATCGGCTTCAGTATTTGTTTTATTTTCCAAAACTTTTTGTGCTATCAAATTCATTATCGATGGGTGGTCAACAATTATTTTCCATTTAAGATTTCCCCCCCTCGTTGTGTTTTTATAAGTATAGACGGGTTCAGGTCTACCCAAAAAAGTTGTTGGGGTAAAATCGGGTCTTATAGATTCACTAAATTCAAGATCGTATGGCGGAAACCACATTATTCTCCCACCGTTTGGTCCTTGTTCACATTTTGGTAAACTTTCATATGTTAAATTAGGTCTAGATGATGTCCTCCAGGCTAAATTTTCAATAGAAAACATATATTTTTTTGCTTTACCATTTGCATATGTTGAAGTCCCCCCTTTTTCTGGGGCTATGTTTACATTAAACGTATTGTTTAAAACTGAATAGTCCATTTTACGAATGTTCCCGTCAGACTTTTGAAGATCAGTAAATGACAAGTATGGTCTATCTTTTGTGAAAACTCTACAATATTCAATAACTCTATTTTCTAACTCTGGAGTATATCTTAATACTCTCGAACCTTTAGTTATTTGTTTATACCCATCATTGAATATTTTGCTCGTTTGGTTAATTGCGTTTCCAACATGTTTGTACCTTGCACCTCCTTTTGGTGTTGAATCAATAAGTCTTTGTGTGTCGAATAATATGGATCCTGGTTTAAAGTCAAAGTCAGATGATTGACTATCAAAAAAATCGTTAGAAATCATTGGAAAGTCTTCATCTTCCTTCGATAAAGTTCCATTTGGTCCAACCCCTTTACCTGCCTCGGGGATGAATTCTTCTTTCATCCAAGTAAATCCACCCATAAGATTTCCTTGATCTATGTAGTTTTCACCTCTAAAACCAAATTGAAATCTATCTGTCAGATCATTGCCTTCATACGCTATCCCCAAAACATCTGGACCATATACTGGTGCTATGACTTGTTCTCCAAATTCATTGATTGGTACTTCACCTGGGGGTGACTTCATATATCCAGGTTCGTTCATTGGACTTCCTACATAGTATAATCCTTCTCCAAGGTCATCCCCAAAACCCCCAAATATTGCTTGACCAATTGCTGATAAGACTCCAGTCCCACCTGTATTATATTTTGGTCTAAACCTGTTAAATACTAAACTATTTGTAAGTTGTTCTCTTTGTCCTTTTCCAGTGTAATCTAAAAGTAATTGAGATGGATTTGTCGGTCTAGTTCCAAATAAACCAAACACAGAACCTCTTCTACCATCATCTGCCGCAATGACCGCAGATTGTGTCGAGTTAAAAGTTCTTGTTGGTAGAATATCTCCTGGTATAGGTGAAGATGGAAAAGTAAACCCTGCAATCCGTTGTACTAAACTTTGAGCACGAGCTCCAATATCTCCTCCAGCCGTAATTTTCCAATCACTAAATGCTAGAGGTCTTTTTCCAGATACGATAAGCGCTAGGTTAACTGGATCTTTAGATCCATTTAAAATATTTAATCTACCAGTTGTTTCAGTTTCTAAATTCCTATCTATAGTGTCTTTAAATAGTTGTTGTAAAGATTGTGCTCCTAATTGCGCTAATTCAGAATCTTCGAGTATTGATCCATTTGACCCAACAGGTACATTAGATAGTAAAATACTGTATGGTGAATATGTTGAGGGTCTGAAACTAGGTGGGTCCCAATATGATGAGTTTTTTTGAACTCTCACAAAATCACCTACATCATAATATTGGTATCCGTCTCTCGGTGAATATTCATTTTTTATTCTACTTTTAGTTTGAAATGTCTGTGAATACGCTTGAAGTTCGTTTGTGTACGGTGGATATGGTCCATATGGTCCCTCATTCGGTTTGTTTTGTAGTGTTGTGTTGATATCCGAAATATCATAGTTGTATCCACCATCTGGCCCAAATTGATTTAATACATTTAAGTTCTTTGAGTATGGAGATCGGTCTATAAGTATGTCAGGAGAATCAACTACATTGCTATAGTTTGGTTGGTATTGTGTTCGTGACGGATATACAGTACCACTATTTTGTTTATTATACGGTCTTAAATTTCGACCTAATAAACTATTCCTTAAACTTTCAGTGGCGGTAAATGTTAACTGACTTGGCATTATCCATAAATACTTGATTTACTTTTTTTTGGGGTTTTTAATTACGCGTATGAGGGAACAGACTCGTATTGTTTTTTGGGTTTTGAGTCTTCAATCATTGACTTTAAATTATTTTTAAATAATGGATTAGAAATAATTTGACTTACAGTCATATCATCAATTTTAGTCTCTTTTCCATCTTGTTGAGTTAGCATTAATGATATTTTACCACTAACCTCATCAAATTTTACATTTAAATTTCCAGTTTGGACTTCTTCCCGTTTTGGCAGTTCTCTCTGTGGTATATTATTAACATATTGTGTGTTTGTTACCAATGGTTCTGGTTTCATTTGTTGTTGTATTTTTTCACTCAAAATATTTGGTAATATTTGAGAAATGGTCATATCTTTGATATTTAGTTGGTTTTTAACTAATAATGGTGATACATTAGTTATTGTTTCTGAGGTATTATCAATAGGTGGTGTATACGTTGTAAATTTCGAGGGCACATTTTGATTTGGTGTGTAATATGAAATACCTGCCGCTGGAGTTTCTGTTGATTTTTTCAAATACTCTTGTAGTGATTTAGTGTCTGGTGTACTTTTTATTTTTTTCAGTTCATCCATAGTTTCGTGTAATGGTCCAAAAATAAAATCTTTAGCATCATTAATACTTATATTTAATAAATTTAATAAAGTTTTAGTTTCTGTATAAAGTTTATTATTTGAAGTCATATGTTTTTCTAGTTCTTTATTCCATTCAAATTTTCCAAATTCATTGCCAAGTTTAGCCAACCCCTCTAGTTGTTTGTCAATTAACTTACCAGTTCTTTCGAGTGCCTGTGCATTTGTTACGGTTCCTGATGTAAGATCTTCTATTATTTTTTTTGCTTGTGAAAAAAATAAATCTTGGTTCTCAAGTCCAGATTTTATATTTTTTGGTGATGTGATTGGTTTTGTAGATTCAGAAAGTACATTGGCCGCCCCTTTTAGTGCTTGTGCGAATTGATCTGGTATTGTTCCACCAACAACTAATGAGGCTCTTGTCATCAAACTAGCTCTAAATAAGTTTACTAATGTTTGTTGAGCGGTAAGTTGTTCACGAGCTAAGTCCTCTAAAGTTTTAGGTTCACGTTTTAAAAGTTCCAAATCTTTAGAATTTAATTCACTGACTAATTTCTCTTGACCTTCAACTTTGATTTGATATTTACCATCTGATCTCATATTTGCCAAACCAGCAATGAGTAACCTATCTTCCTCGGATACGTTCTGTAGTCGTATTTCTCCACCCATCTTCTGTAATTTGGCTTGACTCATTATCATCTCATTGAGTGTTGATTGTGAAATACCAAGCGCTGTTGAAATTTCTCTTAGGTCTCGTTTTGCCTGAGGAAATATTTTAAATTCTTTAGACTGTTCATCAAAGTATGCAAATTTGCTACTCATTTTTGTTATAGAAGTTAACAAACCTTCAACATCTTCTTGTGCCATATACATTAATCTGAACGGATCAGCTAAATCCCCAACAGCGGCACCCATTCTTTGTAAAGCGGCAACAGTTTCTATAGCTCCCTCTGGACTATAAACTTTTTCAGCAAAATAAAAGATTTCTTTCATGTCTATTCGCATAGCTGCCGCTCGTGCTGCCATTCGAGTTAAACCCTCGACACCATTCTGAAACCCAAATTTATTTAAATTGTCTAAATTTTGACTTATCATTGAAAAAACGGCGGATGTATTAACACCAATTCTTCTAGCTTGATTTGCCGCAGTCTCAAATTTAGTACTGAGTACTCCTGCCGATATACCAATTTTTTCAAAATCTAATACCGCACTCCCCATAGCTTCAGTGGTCAGTTTAAAAACTTTTTGTACGGCAAACAATTTTTGGATAGTTTCACCTGCCAAAATAGTATTAGTTCCAAGATTCACAGAGACCTGCTTTTGTAAATCTACAACATCCTGAAAGTTACCACCAAGTTTGACAATTTCTGGTGCCGCAATAGCTAATTCTTTTCGTAGCCCCATTATTTCTTTTTGAGTGGCACCAAAAGTACCCGCTAATGTGGCTTGTGCTTGTCTTATTTGCATTTCAATTGCGGGTATATTAAAAACGGTTTTCAATTGGTTTTCTATATCCGCAAGAAAATTGCTTATAGTTTGAAAGGTAGATGCTGAATTTGGATCCATCGTTGTTTTTTTTATAATAAAAACACCAAAAAAACCCATCGAAATCGATGGGCTATAAGGTGGATTTAATATAAATATCGAGTCTAACTAAATTATTTTTTTTTCACAAGTTCCATTAATCTAGTTCTCCAAAAAATGGGCATTATCAAATAATCCGTATATGAAATTTTAAGTGTTTGATTTAAAATGAAAAACTCATCCACTTGATATGTTCGGTTCTCAGAAGAAAACACGAAAAAATTCCGCCCCAAAGGCGATTTCTACATCTACCTTACTTCCTGACGGGGCTGTTACTATTCGTTTTAATTCTATTTTAGGTTCATTCTCGTCAATAAAACGTCGAATAAACTTTGAGTCTAGAATTGGCATTGTTTCAATAAATTTATTTATAGTTTGAGGAGTATTATCTCCATTTACTGATATTATTTGTTTTTGTAATCTCCAAGTCATTTTTGGAGCAACTCTATTTTGTGGATATGTGTCTGCCTGTTTGTTAATTTCATTAAGTTCTCCATATGTTAATGGTCTTAAAGTAACCTGACTTTGGCTCTTGGGTAGAGTTACTGTCCATGTTCCATTTTCATCTGATTCAACATTAGGTATTCGTAAATCTAATTCTTCTAAATTTATAGTAGTTTGAAAAACTTTATTTGTTTGTGGGTCTACACTATTTATTGTATATTCAGAACCAAACGAAGTATTTCTTAAAAAAATTAATATTGCTTCTAAATCTCCATTAAGGAGTTCTTCTGGTTTAATATCTGGTTCATAAAGTTTGTTCCGAACTAAAGAAAGGATTAGATCATTAGGATTTGACCCCATAAGAAGATTTTCATCGCTAGCCGTTAAGTATCCAATCTTCACTGTCTTTTTTTTATTTGAATAGAATTTACCACCGCTCGGTAATTTTACCACATCGTGTGGTAAGGTAAAATCTGTTTGTCCATATTTTATTAAATTTTCGTCCATGGCTTATAATATAATTTTGTTTTAATTTTAGTTTTTACAAAGTAATGAAGTTGTGTGTTTTGCTATTACAAATCTCATTTTATTGGTCTGTAAATCATCACTAGCATATGATCCGATTTTTTCATAATTCATAGATTTTGTTTCAAACAATAATTGATTGACAACACCACCTGTAGGATCTAAATATGATATTTTTACTGCTGTAATTTTGAAGAACTCATTTGGGTTAAAACAAAAATTGACTGTTTCATAAAATTCTGTCGTAAAAATAAGTTCGTCCCCCTCATTGAAAATTTTGAATTCTCTAAACAAATAACTAGGAATCTCGGTTCCTACGACTTCTATCGCGTACCTGTTCGCCATTAATGGTTCTATCAAATTTGGAATCTCTATCATCGTTATTTCTTTTTTTTTCAATGTAACAAAGAAAAAAAAAAATTAAATATTAAAGGTTTTGTGTTTTAATACACAGGTTTTTTTTAATTTTTTAGAACACTAGAATACAACGATCAGGTTGTAAGTTAAGTGTTGCTTTAGCTAATGTATCATTACCATAATTTAATTGATCCCATTCTGCTGAAACGATTTGACAACCCTCCAATATCCATTTTTCAACCACTACACCCGTTGGGTCTAACATTTCTAGATCCACATTCTTTTTATATCCTGCGGCGTATCCCATACGACCTGTGACAGATTCCGCATGTAATCGTACCCACTCCATAAGGGCTTGTGTTGCCGAAGGTCCAATTGGATCTCTAAACACAACACTAATTGCATTCCATTTGAATCTTCCAGCCACATAGGTTTCAGTGTTTAAAAACGGAATCGCAACTGATGTAATATCTATTTTAGGTCTTCCAGCGGTTTCAACATACCACTCGTTAATTCCTAGAGTTGAGTCAAACCTAACCACAAATCTATTAGTTCTTTTCGGTTCGTATGGAACCGGCATTTTCATTAGTAAATCTGCCATTTTATTTTTTTTTGATTATATTTATAGTCGTACTTTTTAAATACACTTAATAAATATATCCATGCCTAAAATATTTTACAACAGAACAAAATTTATTGAAAAATCAAAAAAATTATATTCTGATAAATTCAATTATGAATTTGTTGATTATGTAAACCCCACTATTAAAGTAAAATTAATTTGTAATTTACACAATTACAGTTTTATGCAATTACCTAGTGAACATTTGCGTGGTAAAAATGGTTGTAAGTTTTGTTTAGACAGGGTAACAAATACCCAAGAGTTTTTAACCAAAGTAAAAAAAAGGTTTGGGGATCTATATGACTACTCATTGACTAATTATGTTAATTCAGAAACCAAGGTAAAAATTATATGTCCTGTTCATGGGATTTTTGAAAAACTTCCTTCTCAACATATGGTTGGTCAGGGTTGTCCTTCTTGTAGTAGAAGTAAACCCCGTTCCAACACTGAAACTTTTGTTACTAAAGCAATTGAAAAACACGGAACTTATTATGATTATTCATTGGTGCATTTTATCAAATCTACAAAAAATGTAAAAATCTTGTGTCCAAAACATGGAGTTTTTGAACAAACCCCTTCGAAACACTTGTGCGGGCAAGGTTGTAAAAAATGTTCAATTGACCGAAAGAAAGAAAAGTTTAGTTTAAATGAATCTGAATTTATCGAAAGAGCTAAAAAAATTCATTCTGACAAATATGATTATTCTCTTGTGGAATATCATAACTCACACACAAAGATTAAAATAATTTGTCCAACACACGGGATATTCGATCAACTCCCCTACGATCATTTATCCAAGCATGGGTGTCCAAACTGTTCATCTAGTGTATCCAACATAGAAAAAGAAATCAATCAATTTTTACTTTCTTGTGGTGTTCAGACAATCACATCATCACTATCCATAATTCCACCATATCAAATAGATATTTTCATACCTTCACATAATCTGGCAATTGAGTTTAATGGTCTGTATTGGCATTCTGAAAATAAGGTCGGAAAGAATTATCATTTGAATAAAACCCAAATTTGTGAACAAAATAATATACGACTAATTCACATCTTTGAAGACGAATGGTTATTCAAAAAAGACATTATTAAGTCCAAATTAAAAAATTTGTTAGGTCTTACCTTGGACAGAGTGTTTGCAAGAAAGTGTGTTATTAAAAATGTAGACCCCCAAACATCGTCTAGTTTTTTGGACACACACCATTTACAAGGAAAAATAAATTCAAAAATTAATTTAGGTTTATACTATAACCAAGAATTAGTATCTTTGATGACCTTTACAAAACCAAGACTAGGTATCGGTTCACATCATAGTGGATATGAATTAAGTAGGTTTTGTAATAAAACAGATACAATAGTTGTAGGGGGGGCTGAAAAATTACTTAATCACTTCATAAAAAACTATCACCCAACTCAAATAATTAGTTATGCGGATCGTCGTTGGAGTCAGGGGGATTTGTATTGTAAACTAGGGTTTACTCAGACCAATATTAATAAACCAAATTATTGGTATATCATTGGAAAAAAAAGAGTACATAGAATGAATTTTAGAAAAGAAAAATTAAAAAAAGAAGGTTTTGATATTAAGTTAACCGAAAAACAAATTATGGTTTCTCGAAATATTGAAAGAATTTATGATTGTGGTACCATTGTTTTTTTGAAGAAATTTGAGCGTTGAAAAATTTTTCTATTTACTTTATTTTTTTTTCGAATATTCTCCTATTAGAATTTGGTTTTTTTCCCGCTCGCGGTTGAATATGTTCTTAATATTGGTTCTTTAATAAATTCTTGTTTAATTTTTTCTAAGTTTCTTATATCATCATCTGAAAATCCAACAGTAGGTGTAAATGCTCCTTTGACGTTGTCTTTCAAATAAAGTTTTTTCTTTAGTTTTTTTGCATGTCTTTTTACATAATTAATAAATTCTTGTAGTGCTTTTACTTTGAGTTCTTCTGGGTTTGCAGCACTAGCCTCAGTTCCAAAAGACACAGGGTAAAACTTATTCAAATTCATATAATAATTTATAAGATCTCTATTATAAGTTTTGTTTCCTAATATTTTTCTGTATTTCTTGAGGTTTTTAATTAATGAATCTTTGTTTATACCATTATAATTAGATATAATCATATTGTATATGGCTTGCTTTATAGTGTTTGGGTTGTGTCCTCTAGCCGTAATAATTGAAAAAATAGAACCATTATTAATTGCTTCCACAAAGTCGGACCATACTGGCCCAGGTTTTCCCTTCATACTGTCAATAATAAATTGTCTATCTCCTTCTGTTCTAAAATTACGAAAGGGGTTTTGAGCATAGTCCACAATGGTTGTCCCCTCATACGGGAAATTTTCCTTACCTATAATTCCACGATACTTAGCAAAATCTTCGGTGGACATACCAACTTCAGATCCTTTATCATCAAGAACCATAATCTTGGTCGGCATATGCATTATGTTATCATCCCAATCAAATGCATAATACTTTAATTCGGGGGTTCCGAAAGCATCGAAACCCTCCGAAATTACCATTAATTTTTCATATTGGGACATTTAAGTTTAGATATTTTCAAAAGAAGCACCTGTAGGGGTAAGCAAGAATTCAATATCAATAAATTCGAGTGCTCTAGTAGGTTTCAAATATATTTTACCACTCAACGTATTTCTATCTAGATCCTCTACAGAACTACTTACTGTTACACGGAAATCATACAAACCACGGTCTCTCCTAATAGCATCCAAAATTGGATTTACACTATCTAAGAAATCTTGACGAACCTTAGCATCATTCTGTTCAAACAATAGTCTAACAGCAACTGCGGAAATAAGTTTTCTAGCTTGTAACAATAACCTTCTAACATTGATTCTGTTCAAAGCGGTATCCGCAATTTGTAACGTTTTGTTACCCCAAATAACCGTTCCAACATCAGAAAATGTAGCAATAGGATTGACACGACCCTGATACAAAGTGTCTCTATCTTCTTGGGTTAATTTTTTCCTAGCTTTTACCGCATTAACTAATCCGCGAGAATATCCAGCAGTTGCAAACCATGGGAAAGAAACGTTATCGGTTAAGGCAAGATTACGACAAACTTCATTAGTAGGTGGTAAATAAATTTGAGTATTAGTTACAGTGTCTCTTACCAAAATCCAAGGATAGTACGTTGCCGTATAATTTGAATCAATGTTTGAATTTACTAAATTATCAACAATCTCAGTCGGATAAATAAAG
>B570J29032_109959323_pt1 | contig 22145 bp, 36 predicted proteins | sample LakMenEpi16Nov12_FD_29032 | JGI IMG/M metagenome (IMG submission 29032) | reverse complement strand
AACCACAATACAAGTTACATAATAACCGTATTTAATCGCCAACTCATAGTAAGGTTGTAATTCCCACTCTTGTGTAAATGTGTTTGATACGGCAATTTTTGGTGTGTTTGACTCCATCGCGTATCCAACATATTTTTGACACTCTTTATGTGCCTCTTTTATTTCAGACGCAATAAAATTATAGTTCCCATTTTTATCATAAAAATAATGGTCTGCTTCAAAAACCCAATTTGGGGCTAATTGTTTTGCAAATGTAGACTTACCACTTCCTGGTATTCCTCTAACTAAATATAACATTTTTTCCATAAAACAAATTTAAGAATAATTTTATAATAAAACAAAAAAAAGGAACCATTTCTGATTCCTTTTATAGGGTCGCACAAGGATTGTGTCGATCTTCCACCACCTTATTTTTACAAAACAAGGAAACTAAATTCTAAACATCCACAGATAGTAATTAGTTTGATTACCAGATCCCATAGTTATATCAGTAAACTTTAATCCTAATATACTACCATAAATAAGATTACCCTCATAAATGGTTCCACTTAAATTACCCCAAGGAGTATAGTTCATTGTTAGATTATATGCCGATGCGGTTGGGTAGAACGAGTATGTTGCAGGATTTCCGTTAAACTCATAACCTATTAATGTATTGAAAGTTACGGTATCGTTAGTTGTTATAATACTTCCAATTTCTCCAACTCGGTACCCATTAATTACCCAGGTCTGTCCAATCAAATTATATGTTGAGTCAATAGTTGTACTATCCGTGATAATTGGTTGTGGTGGGTTTGGTGGTCCGATATTTTCTTTCGTACAAGACGTTAACCCAAAAACCACTAAAATTAAATAAAAAACATTTTTCATAATACACTTCATTATTTGGTTACAAAAGCCTCAATTTTGCTTTTAACTTGTTCAACAATACTTACCTCTTTAGTTGTGGTAATTACAACACTATCCTTAAGAATTTTATTTGGTATGTGTACCAAAAAAGTAGTCCCATTAAAGAATGATAGGTCTTCACCCAATTCAATACATCCGTGTACCATTTTTAAAAACAATTTAAATTGTAGTTGGTCAACAAATGTCTCGTTGATGAATTCACCCATCTTTTCGTTTATCACTCTAATATTATATCCTGTTTTATTCATAGTACAAATATAAACATTTTATTCTTATAAAAACAAAAAACCCACAAATATTTTTTTACAAATTTTGCGGGCTTTGAGACTAAACCATTTTTTAATTTTAAGAAGAAGGTGGGTTAAGTTTTGTGTATTATAAATACCACAATACTTACCAAAAACCAATTTATTTTAAAATTTTTTTAATAATTTTTAACAATTGTTCGTTATTTTTACCCACTGGTATTTCATTTTTACTAAAATACTTACATTTTGTATGTTCGTGACCATCTTTAGCCTTAGTTAAATTTGGTAGGATTTCAGTGTTTGTTTCTGATTTAAACACATACATTATACCTCTTTTTGTTATTCCGTCTTCTTTGTATTTGTTTATGAATCCAACTAAATTAATATCATTTTTTAATTTGATGTTGGTTTCTTCATAAAATTCTCTTAATGCTGCATCTGAAGGCGATTCTTTGCCTTCAATATGTCCTGAAGGTAAAGACCATTGATTCGCTAATGATTCTTTAGGTGATCGTTTACATAATAAGACATTGTCTTTATTTTTTAGTAGTATTCCGGAATATCTTTTAAAATCTGCCATAACTTAATATTTATAAATATGAATGAAGTAATAATTAATAATAATTTGTTTAATGTTGTTACAATGATTTCCGAAAAGGATATTGAACACGGTATGATGAATAACTCTTTTAGTGATAATATCAATGGGATGTTGTTTGTTATGAAACCAGGGCAACATTCTTTTTGGATGAAAAATTGTAAAACTCATTTGGATATTATTTTTATAAAGGATATGAAAGTTTCAAAGATACATAAGGATTGTCCCCCTTGTAATAAAGAAAAATGTCAAACATATCAAGGTGAAGGTGATTTAATTTTAGAAATTAATGGTGGTGATTCTGACAAATATGACATAAAAGAAGGTGATAGTGTCATAATCAAACCTTAATTTTCTAAGTTACTAATATGGTGTTGTAAATACCATAAAGCCTTTTTAAGATCCTCTAATTCTTTTTCCTTATTCTTTTTTCCCGCTCTTGAAATATACTTTACTGTGTTACCAAGTGAGAATCCCAAATCCCAAGCATCTATCACTTTGATTACCTCATAAATATTATCTTCTCCTCCATAATGTTGGGGGTGATTAACTTGTTCATAAGGTTTTAATAAATCTTCAAGTGTTAAAAATTTCTTTTTGGCCCAAAATGCACCATCAATATAATAAGTGTTAAATCCTTCCCAATTAATACTTTCAATACCTCTATCAACATCAGGTATATTAACCTCAGTAGATTTATAATCATCTATATAAATTATACCCCCAGGTTTAACTCTGTCCCAGGTATTTTCAACATCCTTAAGTAAACATTCATAAGTATGACACCCATCAATTTCAACAAAGTCAAACATAATATCGTGAGCCTTCATAAAATTAGGTATAGTATCTAAAGAAGACCCTGGAATTAGATTCATAAATATCCCATAAGGTTTAACCGATTCTGAAAGTATTTCAAAATTTTCTACAGTACATTCGTGTTCACAAATATCAAAAATATTAATGGTTACCGGTTCATCGTCAAACTCACCATCTTGTTTCATTCTAGCAATAGTATCACATATTATTAGAGATGAGTGGCCCATATTAAAACCAATCTCAATTATACTATGAGGTTTATTTTTTTTTATTAAGTCAATTAATGTTTTTTGTCTTTCAGGAAACCAACTTATGTTTCCTTCTTTACAGTCATTTCTCATTCCTTCTAATAATTCCATATTACTTTTTATTTATTTTCTATTATATATTTTATTATTTCCTCTTTTGTTTTTCCCTCATTAAATATTTTGTAAACATTATGTGAAAATTCATCTGTACTGATAACCGCATCAGCATCCAAATAGGTCATAATGTCATTAAGATGAATAAGGATGTTTTCTTTCTTTAAAAATCTTTTATTAAAACCCATTATTTAAGAATTTAATTCTTCTTTTTTCTTTTTATAATTTTCAATAAGTTGTTTTTGGTCAATGTAAGAAATTAATTTTCTTTTAAATAAAGGCAAAAGAGTTTCATTTATTGGGAAATCTCCTTTACTTAACATTTCAACCACAGGCATTTTTGTGCCTCCATCAACATTCCATCGACTAAATGTAGAAACTATTTTAGGTATTGTCAAATCATTTTTCACATCGGAATAAATTAAATTAACAACCATAATATTTTCAGGAGATCCTTTTGCTGCTGGTTTTTTCTCGTATTCCCAAATATACCATTTTTTTGTTTTTTCATCGGTATGATAAAAATAACCTTTTAAGGATAATATGTTTTTTGTATTTTTTCTAACTTTCAGATTTACACTATCAAAAACTAATTCCCATACAGATTTTGCAATACCAAAATATTCAAACATTCTTGGGGCGGAATATGATAATATTTTTATAAATTCTTGATATTCCTCTTCAGACATCTCAGGAACGTCCCTTACCTTTAAATCCTTTACCAACAGTTCGTCATCAACTGTTGCGAATTTTTTATTAGTGTAGATTATTTTTTTATCTTTTATTAGAGTTTGAACATTTGCTAAATGCAATGATAATTCAATAAAACCTGGGTAAAGTTCCATCTTATCCAATTTTTCACCCATTTTTTGAAAATATGATAGTAATCTATATTCCTTGTGTTCTCTGTCAATTGGTTTTTCAAACATCCAGTCGGTGCTCATTAAAAACTCTATTTTCTTTTTTCTTCCCATTTGACATAAACATAAACATATATTCTAATTCTGTAAATATTAATCTGTTCTCATTACAACATATTCAGTACCATTAATAGTCATTTCATCGTAAGTATTATCATAACCATTAAGAGCTTCACCATAATCAGTATCACTTATTAAACTATCTAAAAGACCATCTTTATCGACATATTTAATAATATCACTTGAATCAAAACCCATTTCATTTTTTAAAAAATTAACAGGATTACGACTAATTTCATATTTTTGGTCTTCAACGGAGCTTTCAACGGAGCTTTCATCTAAATCCCCATCTGGGTCATCTTTTATATTATCTATTTCAGATTCAATATCTGAAATTCTACTGTCACGTTCATCTTCGTGTTCTTGTGTGTCTTCATCGTCATATATTTGACGTGGCGAGACAACCACACCATCTTTATATAAAACCCAATGAGATTTTTGTGGATCACTACTTTCATTTTTATAATCATACTCAATTTCTGTGTCATCATCATAAAAATTAAAAACTCTTCCATTTTCTTCTTTTGTTGGGTATTTAATTGGGGCTCTTAACCCTTCATTTCTATATACCCACATTTCCATTTCAAGTAACCAAATTTCATCTTCTTGGTCACGACTTAGTTCTTTATCAACAGAATATGAGTCAGGACTATCATATATCCATTCTCTAATGGTTTCCTCCCAGTCATCTGCAACTTGGTCACCATCAATATGATCTTCTAATTGGTTCGCACTTAAATAATGTTCTGGGTTATCAATCCAATCTTGAAAATAATCTTTAACTGATTCATCAGCTTCATCTGTGGTACCAACAGAAATTGTAAATTGTTCTGTTAAAGACTCAAACGTGTGTAAATCATAATGTCTTCCAGATGGGACTAAGTCATATATATCAACATATTCCGATAATTTATCAATTCTTTCTTGCATCTCATCAACTTCCTCCGATAATTCATCATAAATATCCTCATCATCTTCCACTTCCATTCGTGATTCTAATTCAGATATTCTATTTTTTAAATCTATTAGTTCTTGTTTTTCTTCATCACTCAAAACCTCTAATAATCCCTCCGAAACCGCGTATTTAAAAGCAACATTTGCCATTTCACCTTCAGTATCAGTATTATTTAAATCCCACTCATTATCTTCTCTTCTTTCTTCAGCATCACTATATAATTTTTGTTTAGCAATTTTTTGTTGTACTTCGTAATATGGAGTATTCCAATAACTCATATGTCCTTTAACCTCAACTCCTTCTAAACTTTTTATATTAGTGTTTGAAATACCTAAATTTCCATTTACAATAATATTACCCAAACTTGTGATTGGTTTTTTAGATAAATCTAAACTTCCATTAACAACAATTCTTTTTCCTTTGAATTGGGGTAGTTTAGGTATAGCATGAGCAATATTATTTACCCTCTTTAAAAGGTCCATATATTGTTGTGAAGATATCTCATAGTTCTCTGATTCATCTTCTGTTAAAATATTTTTAATTAACTTAATTAAGTTGCTTTCACTAAGCCTAATAATTTTTTTCATATAACAATAAATATTGAATTATTTACAAATATGAAGATATGAAGATATTTATATTAAAAATAAACCTAATAAAAACACTTTACTATGGGATGCGGATGTAAAAATAAAGGTAACCAACAAGCGGCTCAACCTCAAGTTAATCAAAATGCTCAACAACCACAAACAGTTAAGAATGCAACAGTTCAGGAATCCGTAAAAAAGGTTATTGAGAAATATTATAATAAAAAATAATTTGTTATAATTTGTCTTTTTGTATTTATAAGGTGGAATTTTCCACCTTTTTTTGTATTTATACAATATGAATTTATCCAAAGCAATAGAATCTTTTAATTCTGGTCATTTTGAAAATGACTTAAAATCCATATTCAATAATGTTAGGTCTTTTTTAACTCTGGTAATAAAAAAAGGTAGACAATCAGAACTTGATGTGGGGAATATTAGTTATAGTGATTATGATTCGGATTCAAAACTTTTTGATTTCTTGTATGAAAACAAATTTATGGATTCTTTAGAATATAATTACTTACCAGATGAAATAAAAAACTTATTTCTTTATCGTTGGGTATCTGAGGATTCAAATTCTGCCCTTAAGTATATCTGTGACTCATTGTTATCAGATGTTACTATGAGGTCTGATGGTTTTTATTTGTTTTTAAGTGATAGAGAAGAACTTGCACAATTTTTTGATGATAGTGGTCGTGATGTAACCGCTAAAGATGTTGCAAAATCATCCTTAAGTGAGGAGGGTCTTGATTATGATAGGTATTGGGACACAGTTGATGATATCTATAACGATGTGATTGGGGAACTTAATGAGGTTAATTTAGGATATTTAGAGAATTATATATTAAAGAATATTGGTGATGTGGATTTAAATGTGGAGGATTATAGTTCAGATTTTTTTGACGAACTATCAGATGAACAAAATCGTGAAGGATTCTTTAGGATAACAAGTGAAAATGTTAAGTCTTTAATTAAAGATAGTGAAGCAATGAATGAACTTCTTGATGGTGATTTAGATGATTTAAAAAGTGAATTATATTCAATACATTCTAACGCATACAATTCGGCATATGAAAGTGAGATTTATAACCTTGTTTATAATGGATTAACTGAGTTTTTTAGTTCAAAAATAATTGATGAGGAAATTAAATCCGGTGATAAGGTTAAATGGCATTCCTATATTAAAATTTCAGATTTTCAAGGTAATGTGGAATCATTTTTATATGAGAACAAATACGGTAGTTATTATAATAATTTAGATTATTATGGTAGTTACACTGAAATGATGAAATCTTTATTTGATGATGATGTTTATGATGGTATTGATTTTAGAATTCCAGATTATCCCGACTATCGTTTAATTTATAAGTATATAAATGAATATTTTGGTGATTACATATAATGAATGTAGATAAAGTAATAGAATTATTTAATGGTGGTAATTGGGATAGGGTTGAATCTATTTTTAATGATTTTCAAACTTTTTTAAAGTATGTTAAATCTAAAAATAAACTTAATCTTATTGATTATAGATCTATGTATGATTCATTAACTGGATATGAGTTTAACGAGGCTAGTATTATTTTATTAAAAGAATATGGTCCTGATTATTTTTTAGATTATTTTGATGATATTAATAAAATAGGGGATGAGTATTATATGAAAATTGACTCATTAACTGAATTTTCAGTTCTTTTTGATGATGGTTATAGTCGTAATATGTCTGACGCTAAAGTTGTTAAAGAAGTGCTGGGTGAGGATTGGTTTGAAATGTTTTCAGATACCGTGAGTAGTTATCATTCTGATATTGTTTCAGACCTGGATGAAAAAAATCTGTTAGAATTAAAAAATATTATTCTTAGCGATTTAGAAAATTCTGAACTTGATTCCGATCATTTTGGTGGTTTATTTTTTCAGAATAATACGGATGAAAATGGTAATGTTCAAATAAATAATGAAAACATTAATTATGTTTTATCCGATAGAAAAACATTTGATGAATTAATAAAGTCCGGGTACTTAACAAGATTAAAAAGTAACTTACGGTCTTTACATAATGTGGCATATAATGAGGTTTGGAACGATGTGGCATTTAAACAAATAAAAACTCATTTAAGTGATTACGTTGATACAGATTTTAAATGGGAAAAAAAAGACATAGGAGGTGGTAGAACTAAAAGTTATATTAACTGTAAAATTAAAAATTTAAAAGTGGATATGTTTAATTTTTTAGATTGTATGAAAGAGTATGATGACGAACAATTAATAAATCAAGGATCCTATTTAGAGATGTTATCAACAGAAATGAACCATTGTATAGGACATTTTGAGTTAAACTTACGTGAATACTCAGATTATAGTTTAGTGAAAGAATACTTAAATGATTCATTTTTGGATTATATGGAGTAACTATTTATATATCCAAATAAAAACCATATTCATTGTTAAAAACAGAATATGAGATTAATTAATAAAAATTCAAGACGAGGTGTAGTAAATTTACTATCCGATTTTATTTTATCTAAAATAGATAAAAAAGAGAACTCAATAATCCAGGTTTCAGATTGTGGCCCATTTATGGTGATTAATGGTGTGACAACAAGTAACGAAGTGTTAGACCTGGAAAAAATAAAAAAAGAATTTACCGATTGGTTTTCAGAATTAATTCCGGATATTGAGATTGATAAATTAAATACCATTGATGTTATCAGATATGGTGAAGAAGTTAATAATATTGAAAATGGTTGGGTTAAGGTAAACAAGGATGTTTTTGTTGATGAACCTGAACCACTTTTTGAATTGTCTGTTAATTCCGAATTCCCATATGGTTATAGTTTAAATTGTGGTAGGTTGATGATATATTATTCTCATTATATTTTTAATCATATCTATAGTACGATAGGTTCCGATGAGATAGATTTTTATTTTACAAAAAAAATTAATGAAGATGAGGATTTAAAAATTAAAGTCATGTCAAAATCAAGGTTAGATAATAAAAGTATTGAGTCATTAATTTTAGATGTGTTTGATTTTGATTTAACTACTTTTGCGGAAAAACTTAAGGACTATGACCTTTTTCAAGATATCGTCTTCCCAGTAAAAGAAAAACCATATCTAACACAAGATAGATTAAAAGACACAATAATGTTTTAAACAAAAAAACCCCACCTGTAAAGATGGGGTTTTTTATTATATATTATTTTTTATTAGTTATTAAAATTTTTAATTTCTACATTTTTAATAACATTATTAAATGCCTCTTCATACGCCAATTTAAGATTGTAGTATTTTTTATATAACATAAGTTTATCAACTTCTTTAAACACATCATCTTTGATTCCCAAATTATATGATTCAAAAAGTATTTCTTCAATATTGCTCATAACCGTAAAAAAAATTAATTTAATCTTGTAAAAACGCTTTTATAATTTCAAACCCTTCATTAATATCATCAAAATCTCTGTCTGGGGCAAACAACTCAGTTATTGGTTCATTCTCCGGAGATTCAATTAACATAAATGCGGGTACATATTCATTTTCAGTAACCTCAACAAAAAGATTATATTCTTCTTCATATTCGTTAATATCCCTATCAACAAAATTAATTCCCTCTTTAATTAACATTTCTTTAAGATCCACACAAAAAGGACAACTTTTCATTGTGAATAAAACCGCGACTTTATCCATTGATTAATTCATTTACAATTCCGTTTATTTGTTGTTCAGACAACACACCCACTTTAGTTTCAATTAATTCTCCAGAATTAAAAATTTTAACTGTAGGAATACTTCTAATTCCAAATGATTGTCCGGCTTCTCGGTTATTATCAATATTCATTGTATACATTTGAACGTCTGACGTATTATTTGTTGCAACTCTTTCAAATATTGGTTTCATCATTTTACAAGGTCCACACCATTCAGCCCAAAACTCAACGATTATTTTTTCCCCTTTATTAATTTTTTCTTTTAAATCAATACTATTTATTTCCATTTTATTTTAATTTACTTAATTGTTTAATGAAAAGAGTAACCTCATCAAGTTTACTAATTTCGTATATTATTTTTAACCTATATGGTCCGTTATCGTATTTAGATAGGTAAAGATAAATATCTGACTTGTTTTTGAAAATACCTTCAAAATGAAATATTTTTTTATCCATAGGTAACCAAATACTTTCCAGGTATTCCGTCGTAAAATTATCCCTCGTAATTAAATCATCCGGAGTTATGGTTGCCGTTTCTACAATTACCGTACTAAACAATGATCCAGTTTTTTTAATCAGTGTTTTTATAAATTCTTCTTCTTTTTTAAAGTGCTCCATATTTAAAAAGTGTGGGGGTAAATCCCCCACATTTGTTTTTTTATAACATCTCTTCTGCCATTTCCCACAACTTAGTGTTGATGGTGTTTACGGCCATGATGTTTTTTAAACCTCTGAGTCCTGTGTTACGTCCTGAGTTTGTTTGATACTTAACCCCACCACGTACAAATTTCTCTTGTACAACGTTAAATACTTTCCAAAGGTCGTCACCCTCATCTTCATTACGATTAGGTGTTAAAAGGTCTACCATATCTAAAGTAGATGGTACTGAACCATTACTCCATCTAAGTGTTGTTGCTTTTTTAACAAAATTAATCTTTTCGTCTATTGTTAATTCACGAGACATCATACGACTAACTGAATGTTCAATTTTTGGAAGTTTTTTTGCAAAACTTTCTGTTAACATTTTGACATCGTCAAGTTCAAAGTTTTTGTGTCGGATACTAAATTTGTCAGCTACTGATGTTGGTACTGTCAATCCATTACTACATACTAATCGGTGTAGTCCGGCACTCATAGAGAATGACGACATTCCATTATGTGAGTTTCTGATAATCGCCTCAATTAAAGTGTCTCCTACCGCAGGAAGTTCACTGTTACGGAATTTTACTTCATGTAAAGAATGGATTCCTCTACCATTTTGTTTGACGGATGAAACCTCCCACCCTTCTTTATCAAAGTACTCCATGATTTTGTCTGTTGGGACAAACTCATATTTGTTTGTCATTTTTAATGATGGAGTTGTTGCAAAGATAGCGGGGGCAACTGATTTAATTAATTCTGGTGTGTATATCATATGTTTAAATTTTATTATAATACAAATGTACAAAATAAAATTAAATCAACAAGCATTTTTAAAAATTAATTTAAAATAATATCACCAAATTTTGTTTTCTGAATTGCGGTTGTAATCTTTGTGATTTTTTCCCCCTTAGCTATATGTAATTTAAGTTCCAAAACAACATCAATTATCTGTTCCTTTGTTAAAACAACATCCTTCCCCTCTTTAAAATTTAATTCACATTTTTCTCTTAATTTAACAAAAAATTCTTCTTTTTGTGATTTACCAATTAACTCCATTAAGTCATTTGGATTTTTATCAAAAAATGTAATTAAATTACTTATATAAATCTCTACGTCTACGTTTTTCATGTTAACTTGTTTCTGAATTACAGTGTTTTTTCATTTTTGCTGGGAAATTAACCGTAAAGAAATCCGATGTAGGATCCATATACGGTAAAATATCTTTTGGTAGGTTGTCAATCTCAATATTAGACCCCATAACAGAAATAAAGTCCAAACAACTTAGTTTGGCAATACTTTTTGGAAGTGTATTCAATTCTTTATTATTTGTCAAATTTAAAAATATCATCTGTCTACAATTACCTATTGCTTCTGGCAACTCTCTAATAATGTTATCACAAACTAAAGTTGTTAATTCTGTTAATTTACCTATTGTTTCTGGAATAGTATAAATTACACTATCTTTTGATTTATTTTCAATCTGTAAAAATTCTGTATTATCCGGTAATAGGTCAAATAACGTTTCTAACCCAAACATTCTGGCAAATTTAGCGTTATTATCGCTAGGATATGATATTGGAATAAACTCAGGATCAAAACTAGTTTCAAGTTCTTCTGAATATTTTCTTTTTAATTGTCTAAAATATGGTCTCATTTCTTTACTCAAAATAACCTGCATATCATTTTCAGATATTTCTGATAACCTTTTTGTAAGTAACTTTTCTTTCTTTTTAGAAACATAGTAAGTCATTGCACCTTCTTTAAGTCCTCTAACCATTCCGGCGCTTAACTCACTACCTAAACCTATATACTTTCTCTGTAATTCCTCCGGTAAGTTAGAGAATATTTCATCTCCCATTGACATATTTCTAAAGTCAGGTCCTCTTAATTCTATCCATAATTCAACCTCTTCAATACTACCCAATTCACTAATAGGGTCGGTTGTAGTTAAATTATATGACTTATATCTTTGCATTTTATCACTATCTTCCGCACTATATGGTTTAGCTTCAAGATATCGTTCTTTACCATCTAATGCCGGTACCTTCTGTACCATTTCTCTCCAAGGAATAACCGTACTACCAGCAAACCTTCCGGAGTTAGAACCATCTGCTAATCTTTTTTCCCCATATCTATCAACAAGAACAACAACCGCATAATTTAAATCAGATTCTGGTAAATTTTTACTAATAACATAATATAGCGTTAAGTTTTGATTTAATCTATAATTGTAATAATAGTTACTTGATCCTTCCCAAGATGTACACCATCTTCTATCTGGAGCGTGTTTCTTTCTAATGTTAATACATTTTTGTTTTTCATCCGGAGCAAATATTAAGATATTGTCATCCTCATAAGCAACATCAACATCACCTAAATCAATCTCAGGTAAACTATATTCGTCTTCCTCCATTGGGGTATACCCATCAACTATGTGCTCAAAATCATCAAATGACATATAAGCAACTAATTTAGTGTTTAATGGTATTAACGCATAGTGTTTAACAAATCTTTTAGCTCTTGGTAGGATTACCGTCATTTGGTCGTCGTCCGGATTTTCTTTTGCAAACTTTTCGGTAATTCTTTTGGTTAAGACATTTTCTCCTCGTTCATCAAACTTTGAGAATAATTTTGATGAAATATCATTTAATTGTGATGGTGTGTATTCGGTTACCTCCTTTTTAAACACTTTTTGTTCTGGGAATAAAGTTTTTAATTCAAAATATTTTTTAATATTTAATTTAACTAATTGTAAATCTGTTCCTTTATATTTTGTTACAAACTCTTGAGCAATACTTTCAAGGTCTTTTTTTGTTTTTTGTTTTGTCGACTTATCCGCAGTCAGATTTTTTAAACTCTCATAGTCGTACTTAAATATGTCTAAAGTATCTTGTACCGTTTTATTTAAATCACGAATTCTAGTTTGTAAATCTTTATAATCTTGAGAGGACGGTTCTAAAGTTTTTAACTCGTTGTTAAGTTGTTTAAGTTCATTTTTTTCATCTATAGCAAAACCACCTTTAAATCTTTCAAAATCAGAAATAACTAATTTTATATTATCTTCACTATCTTCAGTTTGTTTTAAAAACTTTGCAACCAATTTATTAACAGTAGATTCTGGATATTCTAATAATATCCTTTTAACGTTTACGTTTTCTTTTACTACCTTAGATAAAATACCAAGTAATTCCATAATAAGTTTTTATTATAAATATTAGAAACAATAAAAAAATGTCATTAGTAATTCATTATTAATAATTCTTCACCCATATTTTGTTTTGTTCCTTTCTTTGCTGCTGCCGCTTTAGCGAATTCTTTTTTCTCCCAGGTATATGTATCTTTTGGAAACCATTCGGATAATAAAGGAAAATCATAATATGATAAACTGAATTTACCTTCCATACTTATTAAAGATTTTGAAAGTCTTTCGTGGTCTTGACGATCAAAGTCATGGTTGGAGTAATAGTTCTCTGTTTTCCAATATGGGGGATCCACATAAAAATAAGTGTTAGGTGAATCATACTTTTCAATAACCTCAGCAAAATCCATATTCTCAACGTGAGTTATCTTTAAGAAATGTTCTATCCAATCCGGTTTTAATAGTTTATCTCTAAACGTCAAATACTTTGACTTGTACTTACCTTTAAGGTCAATAAAAGAACTTGTCTCAGGTTTTGATCCACTGAATACTTGAGTTAAAATGTAAACATATTTTGCAGCAACTTCGTAATCTTCAGGTTTTACGTTGAAACCTTCATTAAATATTTCAGCCTGGAACCTGATAAATTGTTCTTTATATAATGGTGGGGTTGGTACCTCACCAAATTTTTGACAATCAATTGAGTTGATTGCCTTCAATAACTCTGTTGGGTTTTGAATACACTTAAATAAGTTGTAGTTCAATGGGTTAAAGTCGTTGTAAACAACTTTCTTTAGGTTAGGGAACTCTTTCAAGTCCATATTATAAAAACACCAAAACATTCCTCCAAACGTCTCAACATACGTTTCCATATTCTTATCATAGAAAGGGACTATCCACTTTCCGATCTTACTCTTACCACCAATATAACTTAACATAGATAAAATATAAGATATTTATGGTAATCAGTCAATGAAAGTTTTTTAAAAAAAAATTACAAACGTTTTGGCAGAACCAAAAACTTCACTATCTTTGTATTGTTGATGTGGTTAACACTACTGAAAACAAGGATGTCAGAAATCCTAATTTACAATCTGACCGCCTGGTGTTGGGTGTGTCGACGCAAAGGGAATGTCAGCCCTCCCACTTGAAAGCTGACTGCCGAGAATCTGGTGATGGAAAACGATTCGGGTTAGATAGAGACCTTCCTCAATTGGACAAACTATCTTGTAGAACCCTCCGTTTTTTCGGGGGGTTTTTATATTTATATAATATGAAACTACTTTCAGTATTAAAATCCTTAATAGTAGAGGATAGGATAACCTTAGGTTCTTTTGAGAAAGAGGGTGATGTATTTAATATTGTTGCTACAGATCATACTCAAATTGCTAATAATCCAATATCATTAAAATCAAGACCTAACTTTGAGGATTTGGGGGATATTGTATTTGAGTTTGACGATATTATCAGTAATGTCGCTAAAGATGTCATTGTAAACCGTAAAAAAGATTCTATTTTTGTTAGGGATAATTGGAATGGATTTGATTTTATCATTTACCCACACTTTGATGACGGTGAATATAAACTAAATATTGCAACCGCCATTAAACACCCACAAAAACTAAACATAAAAAATCAAAACACATTAGTTATAATCACAAGTAATGGTGATACAATCATAAAAGAACAATTTATTAAAAATAACTTTACTAAAATTGTAAGAGGTGATATTATTATTTATCACAATTAACTTAAATTATGGAAAAAAAAGAAGCAACAAAAGTAGGATGTCAATCTTGTAAGACAGATAAAGGATCCGTTAGAACACAAAGATTTGTTTTTATTTTTGGTGGTGTTATGTTTACACTGGCAATCTATGGTATAGTATCCTTGATTAAGGATATTAGTTCATTATTTTAATCCCTGTGAAACTTCACATATTGATTAACCATTAAATCCCCAATAACCTGGGTTTTAAATCCTTTACCTTTTACTCTCAATGGTTTTGACGTATCAAACGTTTTAGGGAACTTAATGTTAAGTTTACCTTCAGGATGTGGTATATCAAATGAGTTTTTATTAATGTCGTCCAAATCAAAATACGCATTATAAACTAAATGATTCTCATATTTATCAAAATTATCTTGTGGTTCCAGATTTACTCTAACAATTAAATCTCCAAATACCTCATTTCTAAAATCCCCCATTCCTTGTAATCTAAAAAACTGACCATTATCAATACCATGAGGTATTTTTATTTCAATATTTTTTATTTCATCTTTATCTCCACTTCCATTACACACAAAACAAGGGTTTGTTATTGTTTTACCTTTACCGTTACAACCTTCACAAGTCATTGCAACCACTTGTATAAACATACCACTACCCATTTGTCTTATAACTTGACCAACCCCATTACAAACAACACAAACTTTTTTATCACCTCCATTACCACCACAAGGTTCACACATAGTTTTTCTCTTGTAGTTAATTTCTTTTTTATCACTAAGATAAGATTCTAATACGCCAACATTTATAGTTAGGTTTGTGGTATGAACTCTTTGTTGTTGTCTTTGGTGACCAAAAGCCTGATTAAATAAATCACTCATTGAATCGGCATGTGAACCCCCCATTCCGGCAAATGGATTTTTTCTTTGGTGGTCATATTGTTGTCTTTTATTTTCATCTCCAATAATATCGTAAGCTCCCGATATCTGTTTGAACAACTCTTCATCTCCCCCTTTATCTGGGTGATTTTCTTTTGCTAACTTTCTATACGCTTTTTTTATTTCTTCCTGAGTTGCGGTTTCTTCAACACCTAAAACAGAATAATGATCCTGAACATTCATTTATTTATGATTTTGATTATATTTTTATATTATAGTTAAAAAATTATGAATTATCTAATAGTTCTCTTTAAAAATAAAGAAAGAAGGAAAATAATCAAGAAGTTTAAAACTCTTAATAGAGCCAAAGACCATTATGATTATTTAATAAAGTCCAATAATGTTATTTTTGATCGTAAATTTGAGAATGGTAAAACTTGTGTGTATGAACTTGGTTTTTTAGAAAAAGATTCTACAGATTTTGATTTATATTTTGTGAAAGATTCCTTAGGGAGACAAGTAAAGGTTGACCTGGATGATCCTGATTACTCTTTAACTAAGATATCCGATTATAAAATAGAGGAAATGATATATGATGTACAAAAACAAAAAAAGATAACCGTAGAATCATTTATTAAAAATTACTTACCTAAAACGGGGTTAAAACTTATATCAAAAATAAATAATAAAATTGCGGTCCAGGAAGATGATAATATTAATATTTTTTCATTAAAAAGTGTAAATGAATGTTCAAGATTTTTAACAGTTCTTGAAAACTATATGTTTAGTAAAGGTAGAATAGATTGTATTATGGTTTCCGATTCTTCAAAATCACAAAAAAAATACTTGTATGGTTTATTAGAAAAAAAAGGTATTTCTAAATCATCCCTCTACCGTAGATTTACCACTTTTAGTAGTGAAAAATAATTTTATTTTTTCCCACTTAGTTTTAACTTTTTCAGTTTCTTTTTTAATTAATTGTTCTTTATATGAGTTCTCCAAAATAAAAATAACCTCTGTACCAGAAATATCTATTTTTATTTGATTCTCATCAATTTTAATATTTTTAAAGTGTGATTTGATATAAGTAAAATCTCCAGAATTTAATTCATATATTAAAACCGATTTACTTGTTGGGAACAGTGATTGGACTCCATCGGTTATTAACGCTAGACTCTCTAAGATTGAATCAATACCTGCTTTATCCTCTGCCATAATGTTAATTTTTTTGGTTTAGGAATGATTATTTCTTTATCAATTCCTTTTATTTTTTCAATAAATTTTAATTTTTCTTTTTCTAGATCCTGTTGGTCCTTCTTCAATTCATTCTGTAACCACTGAATCTGTGTTTCTTTGTTCTTCATCGTCATCACTTCCTAATTTAAATTCTTTTAAATCAAATTTTAAACTTTGTAATTTATCTAAATTTTGTTTTTCAAAAATCTTTTTTAATTCTTCAACTTTGTTTTGAAATAATATTTCTTTTTCTTCCAATTCTTTATTGTAATCAACTATCATTGTAATGTTACTAATTGTTTTATTAGTTTCCTCTTCAGTTAATTCGGCAATAAATGAAATTAATCTTGTGTTTGGAGTTGTTTTTTCCTGTTCAACCACTTTACCCTCAATCGCATATTTTTTAGGGATTCTCCAGGTATTTGGGAACTCCATATCAAAACTTAAATACTTCTCCATTTTTCTGATGGATTTTAAGTAATTTACTATTTTTTCTATTTCTTTATAAAACGCCATGTTTTTTATTTAAAAATATAAGTTAATATGTATGATAAGAAAATACCAAAAAAAATAGTTTCCCTAATAGAAAACCCAACTTTTGTTGGTGGTGTTCTAAATAGGGAAACTAAAGTCATTAAAATAACTCTAAACACACCTAATAAAGAGAATATGAATAAGAATAAAAAAATGTTATTAACGTCTAACATAGTTATTTTTTTCTTGTTTCTAAGATTTCTCCTCTAAGTGTTTTTAGTAATTCTCTTAACTCTTGTGATGTTTTTCTTGCTCTTGTTCCAGCAGCGTTATTACCGCTACCAAACTTATCAAAGTCAGCACTAAGTGTTTCAACTAACAACTTAATTTTTTGGATTGTTGTTTCTTCTGTCATTATAATATTAATTAAAAAGTTTATTAAACTTAATTTTAATACTATATTTTATTTTGTCAATAGGTAATTGACATATTACTATCTATAGAACGATAAATTGATAAAATTACATCTAAATCAGATTTGGTGAATGGTTTTTTTCTATCAAACATCTCCACAAAAAAATCCCCTATTGATTTTCTAACCTTATCTTCTTTATGGTTATAAAAAATTTCATTAAAAAACTCTTTAAAGTAGTTGTAGTGTTCTCCCTCTTCTTCAATTATAATACTTTCTTTTTTAAAATCTTCTATTGTTTTTTTCCAACACCAATTAAAATGGTTTAAGTTGTCCTCAGTTGTCATTTCAATTTTACTCTCACCATCATTTAAATTTCCACCTAAATATGTGTCCAGCACTACCATGGTTAACGAATATGTAAAATCAAAAAACAAATCCATTTTTTCAAAAATAATATTATTTGATTTGAACCATATGTCTATCTCGTCAAAATCCAAAGGCTTAGTTATATAATTAAAAAAATTCTCCATAAGATGTCCTATGGAGAATTATAATTTATTTTATGAATTTGTAAATTATTGGGTTTTTCTGTCGTATCCAATCAACCCTTTCATTCTATCAAACTCTTCTTTCAATTTAGTTTTACCTTTATTTTTACCTTTCTCGGTTATTTCATCATAAACTGGAGAAGGTACTCTTCCGTATGATTCATCTTTCCATTTTGCCAATTGGTCATCTTCAAAATATTTGGCAAACTTATCATTAACTCCAGTATTTTCAGCATTTGCCCAATCTTGATTGTTACCATTAGTAGAACTTCCTTTAATTTGTTTTTCAATAAATTCTTTTTTAGGTGGTTTTCCGTCGTAATCAGGAATATTCTGTCCAGCAATTTCCACATTAAAATCAATTCCTTCATCATCAATTTCATAAGCCATTTTATCCATTTTAGCCAATTGACCATTACCTTTAGGAAAATGTTTAGGATTTGTATTATACTTACCTTTAGAACCATCTTTTAAATATTCAGTAAGTTTTTTTGCCACAGAATCAAGATATTGTTTATTTTCTTTTCCGGAACCTTTATGTGCCTTCTCATACTCACTATACCCTCTATGTGACGCCCCTTTAGTAATGTTGTCTTCTTTTTTCTTTTCTTCTTTAACAATATTTTCAATGATATCAATTATTTCGTTTTCTGTAAAAAGTTCAGAATTATTACCATCAACTAATCTATAAACAGTTTCTTTAATGTTTTTGCCCATTCCCATATCACCACCACATTCTTCACATGTCTCACCTTCTCTCATATCACCACCACATGATTCGCACATATTGGAATATTCATCTTCTTCAGACATTTCAGATTTTTTTCTTCTCATCATTCTAAAATCTTCATCGTCCAATATCCCGTTTTCGTTTTTATCTAAATCAGATTGTCCACCATATAGTTTTTCCATAACTTCTCCGGATTTATAACCACATTCCATACAGTTACCTTCATTCATTTCTGAACCACATTCTTCACACATATTACCTTCTTGAACATAGTCAAAGGATTTACCTGGTTTGAAGTTTAATTTTTCCATAACCTCATTTGCCTTATCTTCTAAAGTTTCTTTTAAAAGTTTGTTAACCAATGAATCTATGTATTGTTTTGAATTTCTCATAATTGCATTTTATTATAAATATTTGTTATTAACGATTTGTTTTAATTTCTTTAAATATAATTTCTCTTATTTCGTTTTCAGATAATCCGTATTTGTGTGAGACATTTTTTATTACCGTTTTAATATTTTCACTTTCATAAAAATTAAGAGCTCCTGTATCGCCTTGATTACAATATGGAAAACTTTTACATTTTTTTTTAACCTGAACGAATGTACCTCCTGGTATTTGTGTTTTTGACTTTCCTCTCCAATCTTTTTTTGATGTACTTTTTGCCCAGGCCTTGGGGGTTTCATAAGCACCAACCCCACCTCCTGATACTGCCGCCTCTTTTGTTTCAACTTTTTTAGGTTCTTCCCCTGAAAGTTGTCCTAAAAACATACCAACACCAGCTCCTGAAACAGAAGCTTCTTTATTCTCCTCTTTTTTTGTTCTACCATCTAAAATTGATTGTAAAAAATTATTTAAATCTTCGGGATTTTTTAAAAGTTTTTTAATTCCAGTTCTGATTTTATTTTTGGAGATTTTTTTATTCTTAACTAATGACAATATTTCACTTAATGATTCACCATCTTTTAAAAATTCTAATGGTTTATAATTATGTCTTTCACCATCTTCTTTAATCTCAAACTCTTTTTTTGATTTTGATGCTTCAAGACCTAAAACATTACTATCAAACATAGCGGCATTAAGTTCTTTATTAAATGTATCTGTAATTGATGGTTTCACATTCCTTTGAATTTAGATTCCCAGAAACTTCTTTGTTGATACATAATAGTATAGAACTCTCTGAAAGATTTAATTATCAAGTCTTTTAATTGACCATCTAGTTTACCACCTCGTTTCATCTCTTTTGAAACTCTGTCTATTAACTTATCCTCAAACTGTTTTGCGGTACTTGACCCAAAGAAATCTTTTATTTCTTTTCTAACCAAAGTTTCCATTTCTTTTTTTTCGGTTTGAGTTAGTGCCATCTTATTTAAATACTAAAATATAGGTTAATGCCCCAACAATAGCTCCAGATACAACTTCAATTATTGTATTCTTAGTTTTAATTCTTTTTATTTCTTTTCTTAAATCTTTGTTATCCTCCTCAAGAAGTTTAACTTTTTCCTCAGTATCTTTAATAATAACTTCGTTATTTTTATCTTTTTGTTCTAAAAATTTAACAATACCTTCCACTTTAACTACTTTATTTTCAAGTTCCAGAATTTCTTTTTTATCTAAGTCAGATTGTTTTTTTAATCTATCGAGATCATTTAAATCTAATAATATTTGTTTACCCACATTAACAGGAAAACATATTGTTGTGGTGTCTTCTTTCTGTGGGTTTGTTTGGCTTAAACTAACAAAAGAAAACATTAATAACGTTATTAATATAATTTTTTTCATAATCAATATTTATATCTTTGTTTAAATGAACTGTCAATTTCTTTTTTATCCATTCCTTTTATTTCTTCTTTTTTTTGTTCAAAGAAATTATTAACCGTAGATTTTTCAATTTTTATTTTTGAAATATTCTCGTCAATTTTTTTTATGTCCTTTTTGTAAGATGATATAGAATCATTAAGTTGTAGTTGTAGTTGTTTCATTTTATTAATGTTCTGGTCCAACTGTTCTAATTTATATTTTAATAATTCGGATTTATCTGGAGCTGGTGTAAATGTTCTCACCAATAAAAAAATTAATAACAACCCAAGCACTGCTTGGATTATCTCTTTATAATATACTTTAAAAAATTCTTTCATTATTCTTTAGTTTTTTTTCTTGAGGCAATTACTTTTGACCATTTTGATTTAAACTTTTCATAATATGTTTGTAGTTTATTCATCATGGTTAAAAATTCCGCGTCAACTTTCATCATAGTACCGTTTATATAAACCCCATTACTTTCTCCAATTGAAAAGAAAAACTCTATATCATATTCAGTAATTTTACCTGACCACTCAACGTTGTTTGGATATAAATTTAATTTATTAAAGTCCACTATTTCAGCAACCTCAGATACAAACTCATCCATACTTTCCTGGAACGCAATCTTATCGTCGGTTGTTAATTGCAAATCTTTATTATCTTTACCATGAATATAGAATATACCTCCAGAGATTCTATAACCCTTTTTCTTATCGCTTTTCATTTCATCCACTTCTTCACCTTCTTCACCATCTTCCGCAGTGTCATATTTGATTTTACTCTCAATGTCTTTCATTGGGTTTGATCTGTCAATGGTGTTGTCTGGAGCATCTATTGTTTCAGTATCATCTCCCCCCTGTTCAGTAATTAGGCCGTATCTTTTTTTGATTGATTTTTGTTCTTCAATCATTTGTGACCCCCCCAAAAGGTTTCTTGATGCGTTTAATAAATTTTTAATTTCTTCGTAATTATTCATTTTCTAATTTTTTTATAAAATATTCAAAATCAAAAGCTGGACTTACATCTGTGGAATCTTCATCAATATTTGACCTAGTTAAAATTCCATTAAATGTTTCCATTCTATTTGTTTTTGTATTATGACCAATACAGGTTAAATTTATTGGGTGTTCTTTTGATAATTTTTTACACAACTCAGCCGTTTTATCCAACTGTATTTTTGTATAAGGTTCCCAAAAAAAATAATCCCTCCACTTTTTATCTAATACCTTTTCCTTATAAATACTTCCAATCCAATTAATGTGATAATTTTTTAATGGTTCTTTTTCTAACCAACCTAAATTTTCTAAACATATTATAATTGATTGTTTATCGTGTTTGGAGTTATTCAAAAACTTTGAGTACTTTTCTGTGTCTAAAGTTTGTATTA
>B570J29032_109959324_pt1 | contig 22171 bp, 19 predicted proteins | sample LakMenEpi16Nov12_FD_29032 | JGI IMG/M metagenome (IMG submission 29032) | reverse complement strand
AGATAAGCAAGATTAATCAGTAGTTGAAGAAATCCGTACAACAAAGAAACCATTCGATGTGGCCACTTCAATTCGTTGGATAGGTATTGGTACAAATGGCTGCGGTGTGCTTTGAAAATATTTTCTCTTCGGTAAAGTCGAAAGCAAATCGTACTAACGGAATCAATACCATAGACTGCCAGCAATATAATCCAACGAAAATCATGAGTGGCCACAATCAATTGGAGCAACCAAAAAACAAGGATGCCAGCTAGGGTTATGCTGCCCACATCTCCTGCAAAGCAAGCTGCCTTTTTTCTGAAATTAAAAAATAGAAAAATCACTAGGCCAATAGCGACCATCACCAGCAAATCGCTGGTGGTAAAATTAATATGGTAACGATTGATGAACCAAAGCGTAGATAACGTAACGAGCGCATAGATTCCTGTAATGCCATTAATGCCATCCATAAAATTGAAAGCACTCAAAATACCCACAGCAACAATAAAGGAGACGATCACTAAGCCCAACGGAAAAGCCGTTGAAAAGGAAGTTTCATAGAACAACAGCGCCATTGACACCAAGTGAACGGAAATACGTAGGGCTGAAGAAATGGTTTTGAGATCATCCAGAAAACTGATGATGCCTAGCAATACAATGGAGACAACAAACCAATAGTTTGTTTGTTCCAATGCAAACCAAATCAGCACGGCAAAAAGAAAAATGATACCTGCCCCACGCACAGTCGGTAGGTGATGCGAACTTCTTTCGTTTGGTTTATCAATAATGTGATAACGAATAGCGACCCGGAAATAGAAAAGTTCGAGGCACACTATGGCTACCGCCAAAAGACCGTACTTGAAAAGCTCACTCATTACAACTTCGCCCATGTATCGGAGAATTAAGTTCCAAATCGTTACTTAAAGGATTGAATGGTTTTCTTTAAGCCTTCTTTCATGGAGACAGGCAATGGTTGACCTATGGCGTTTATTATTCTTGAATTATCAACCATCATATTTTCGGTGAGCTTTTCCAACATCCCTCTTTTGAACGAAAAAACAAATCGAATAAAACCTGCTGGAAAACTCCATACAGTAGCTCGTTTGCCCATACACGCTGCTATCCATTTTACCAAATCGACCGTAGAAAGATAGCCATTATCGGCCACATGGTAAATGCCGGAGGCTATGTTTTTGAAGAGCAAGCACTCCATTACAAAAGTAAAATTATCGACACTTAGAAAAGACCGTTGATTTTGAAAAGCACCAAACGGAAACGGCAACCCCGACTTCACAAATCGATAGAGCAGGTTTAGGTTGCCTTTGTTGAGAGGCCCGTGAACCATGCATGGCCTGACGATGAAAAAATGTTTCCCCTCTGCTGTGCCTTTCGCCTGGATGTATTGCTCTGCTTTTAATTTAGATTTACCGTAAGGTGTAACGGGCAACGGTGATACCTCTTCGGCAACAGGTGAATTAGCCTTATCGATGACAGCTTTGATCGAACTCACAAAAATAAACTTGGTGGCACCGGAAGCCAAGAACGCATCAAAAAGTGTGGCAGTTTGCTTGAAGTTTACTTGATCATAATCGCTTTCGCGGTATTGCCCAGCTAAATCGTGGGCGATGCCAGCCAAATGGACAATTGCATCTATCTGATTTTTGTTCAATTCTTCTGAAGAACAATTACTCATTGGATTAATCGAATCACTTATCTGGCGCTGAAGATTTGCGAGGTTTCTACTGTGAGCAAATAGTTTTACATCCACACTTGATTTCCAGGCAGAAATCAGGTTCGCCCCAAGAAATCCGGAGGCACCGGTGATGAGCACATTCATCGGTTGAACAATTCAAAAAATTTGAAAAAGTATTTTGAGTACACCATGGCCCGGTTGGTAGAAATTCCATTTTCGCGGCAAGCACGAATGATTTCTTCATTCAAAATATAGTTGCTCCTAATACCTCTTGAGCTAACGCCACCCTTTCTCATTTTCACCATCTGCAGCGGAAGGTACTGGCAATTGAGTTTATTCACCGCCAAAAAACGAATCAACAGTTCGTAGTCGGCTGAGATTTTGTAGTCTGTTTTAAACAACCCGATGGAATGGTAATATTTTCGCCTTACAAAAAAGGTTGGGTGGGCTGGCATAAAACCCCAAGCAAACTTTTTTGGCATCCAATTTTTAGAAGAATAGGCGCGGACTACCTTGTTTAGATTACCTGGATCCACAAACACCAAGTCTCCATAGACTGCATCGATAGACGAATCTTCAAAAGCATTTGCTATCTGCGAAATGATTTGATTGTTCGAGTAGAAATCATCGGAATTTAAAATACCTACTACCTCGCCTGTGCAAAGGGCAATTCCTTTGTTCATGGCATCGTATATCCCTTTGTCGGGCTCACTGATCCATTTTGAAATTCGGCCAGGGTTGTTCTTAATAATGTCAAGCGTTCCGTCTTTTGAGTTGCCATCGATCACAATGTGTTCAATGTGGGGATACTGTTGATTGTTAATCGAATTGATTGTATCCGATATGGTTGTAGCCGAATTATAAGAAACTGTAATCAGCGAGATTTTCATTAAATGTAATAAAGCTACCGAACTATCAAACAATTTTCTAAAACCAACATATCCATTTGAGTTCGTAAAAAGCAATCAAGCGCCTCCGCGGGAGTGTTCACGATTGGTTCGTTTTCGTTGAAGGAAGTGTTTAGAAGAATGGGTACGCCCGTTCGCTCTCTAAACGCATCAATTAAGGCGTGGTAGCGTGGCGAAACATCTTTCATTACGGTCTGCAAACGGCCTGTTCCGTCTACATGGGTCACGGCAGGGATCTCTCCTCTCTTTTCTTTTTTAATCGGAAAAACTTTTTCCATGAAAGGAACATCTTCCACTTTCTCAAAATACTGGTGGGTGTATTCCTTCAATATGGAAGGAGCAAATGGTCTAAAACTTTCTCTTCTTTTAATTTTGGAGTTTAGTAAGTCTTTAGCTTTAGCGTTTCTAGGATCGGCAATAATAGAACGAGCTCCTAATGCGCGAGGCCCAAATTCTGCACGGCCACTGAACCAACCCACTACGCCTGGCTCTACCAGTTTGTCAACAATTTTCTCGTATAACTCAGCATCCGGCAAGCGTTGATACGAAATTCCCTTGTTCTGGAGAAAGATTTCAATCTCCTCGTTTGAAAATCGACTTCCCGTATACGCAGAGTAAATCGCGGAGGTTCGTGGCATTTTCAGAATGTGATGGTAGGCATAGAGTGCGCTTCCCATGCTAATGCCAGCATCGTGCCCGGCAGATGGTATGTAGAGTTGTTCAAAATTTGTCTTCTCAATTATTTTTCCATTCGCTACAGAATTTTGCGCCACTCCCCCAGCAATGCAAATGTTTTTTAAACCCGTTCGCTTTTGGAGGTGATTCAAAATATGAAGAATCAAGTCCTCGCAGGTTCGTTGCACACTAGCGGCCAAATCTTTGTGGTGCTGGGTTAGTTCTTCACTTGGGTTTCTTGCCGGGCCAAATGTTTCTACCAATTTCCTTCCATATAAATTTGAAATCTGTGGAATGTGTGTGGAATAATCGAGTTTAATTTCCGTGACGTTCGCAAAGTAATCGGCATCCCAATCAAACAAACCATCGGGTGTGAAATGCAATATCTTCTTGACTTGATCCGTATATTTAGGATCACCGTAAGGCGCCAAGCCCATTACTTTGTACTCATCTCCATAGTGCGGAAAGCCTAAATATTGCGTGAAGGCAGTATAGAAAAGCCCAGCCGATACAGGAAAGTCTACGGAATCCAATACTTCTATTTGATTGCCTCGGCCAACGGCAACCATGGTAGTGGTGAAATCACCGGAACCATCAATGGATACAATGGCCGATTCATTGAATGGACTGGCAAAAAAGGCTGAGGCCAAGTGGCTGCGATGGTGTTCGACTTGAATGATTTTCTTTTTTACAACAGATTCCTCGACTCCAAATAATCGAGCGAATTCTGACTCGATTGAATTTACCTCTTTCTTGTTCTTTAACCGCTCAGAAATGAGTGAGTTTTTCTTTGCGATCTTTTTGAAGACAAACAAAACCTTCTTCCAAAATTTGGCATTCGGATCGCGTCCAATGCAAATGTGATCGATTTCCGAAAAGGTAATACCTGCCTCTTTTAGGCAGAATTCAATGGCCATGGATGGAAACCCTGCCCAATGTTTGATTCTGCGAAAACGTTCTTCTTCTGTTGCCGCAATCAAAACACCATCTTTAAAAATGGCAGCGGAGGAGTCTGCGTGATAGGTATTGAGGCCGAGGATATACATGCGTTAAAACTGAAAATAAATAAACTGACTAATAGGTCGTAAAAAGGTGAATACAAAGATGATAATAATAGTAAATTTTATACAATTAATTCCGAAGGCAAGAATAGGAATTTCATTTACCTTTTTTTCCAAATAATGATTGACCAAGAATGTAATAAGAAACAGGATTAACATTAAGGCCGTTATGATGTAGTTGTTCTCCCGCATCGTATAATAGCTATAGTTGTGAGGAATGAACAACTTTCCCAGCATTAAAAATGTGTCGTTTAGATTCTTTGCCCTAAAGGGAATCCAACTAAGCATCGCTAAAGACAGTGTAAAAGACCAACCGACAAAGGCCGAGTTTAGAAATTTAAACCTTGTTCTAAGAGGCTTGAGTTTGCGTTCAATGAAAATGATTGATGCATGGTAAATGCCCCAGAAAACAAATGTCCAGTTAGCCCCATGCCATAACCCCATAATTGCCCAAGTTAAAAACAGTCCTTTGGTTTTAGCATTTTGACTGGTTGTTTCAAGACCCTCTCCAATTCCACCTTCACCAGTTGTTTTAACCACCTTAACATTTGAAAGCGGTAAGTATAGATAATCTCGAATCCAAGAGGAAAGTGAAATATGCCAACGCTTCCAAAAATCTTTAAAGGAAGACGCGATATATGGGTAGTTAAAATTTTCAGGAATAACGATGCCCATCATTCGCGCAGCACCTACAGCTATATGCGAGTAGGCTGAAAAATCAAAATAAATCTGAAAACCAAACAAAAAAGCGAGCATCCAAACATCAATTGCTGAAAGCATTGCAGGATCTAACGCAAAACCCTCATCTACTAGTGGGCTAATGTTATCAGCAAGCACCACTTTCAAAAACAAACCATACAAAACTCGCTTTAATCCTTCTGCAAGAAAACCGATCCGGAACGATGGCCTTTCTTCCAACTGCGGCAACAATTCAGCTGCACGTTGAATCGGTCCTGCCACAAGCTTTGGAAAAAAAGTCACGAAAAGGCTGTAATTGAGAAAACTTTTCTCAGGCTTGATTAAACCACGGTAGACATCGACCGTGTAACTAATGGTTTCGAACGTATAGAAACTTATACCGAACGGAAGTAGCACTTTCCACAATGGGAGTTGGTAATCTATGCCTAAAAAGTTCAGCGCAGTGTTAGCATTATCTGTCAGAAAGTAAAGATACTTGAAATAGCACAAAAGGCCTAAGTTTACAGCCATTGTAAACGCCAGTAAAATATTCCTTCTTCTTCTATTTTCAAGAGGTGCGTTCCCGATTGCAATTGCCGTAAAATAATCCGTGAGCGCTGAAATAAACATCACACTCAAGTATTCCCACCTCCAAAATCCGTAGAACATGCAACTTGCAATCAGTAACATCCACATCCGAAATCGTTTGGAAAGCAACCAATAAAGACTGATGACCAGCGTTAGAAAAACGATGAAAGTAACCGAATTAAAAATCATTTTTGATAAAGAATATTATTGATTGCACTTTGTAGCGAGTCTGCCAAAATTTGATGCCCTTTAAATTTAAAGTGCATGTAATCAATTTCTTTCTCAGCATTAAAACTAGTTGCAGCTTTGTACCCCCAAAGTTCGCCTGGAATAATTGATTCAAAATTTCTGAAAGACGTGTATGGCTTTCCCTTATTACCAAGTTCCTTTATTTCTTCCTTAAAGTGCTCATATTGATTCTTATCATAAGGAAGAGTGACATCTGATCGGATTGGTGGAATGTATAGGATAACTTTTTTATCTTCTTTAATGCAGTCCCTTATCAAGAGTTTTAGGGCTTGCATATTGTTCTGGTATCGCTGTGGTATCATTTTGCGAATAGTGCTTGCCTTTATCCTAAATACAGTATTGCGAAATCTATAGAGCCAATTGAAAAATTCACCTCGCACGTTTGGTCGATTGATCCACGTTTTAGATTTCTCAAGTTTTTGGTTTAAGTACGACTCTGATCTCTCTTGCAAAGTCACATCCAATTTAGATTTATCATCAGCCGGTGCTGTTATCTGCTTACGAGCATACCAATAAGATCTTAGTTCACTATTAATTTTATTTGATATCTCATGGATCGTATCTGTGAGCTGAAACTTCGATTGGACTAATTCCTCAAAATAGAAATCTCGTACTCCATCCTCCCTTAAATCATCCATAAATACAGGAATGACTATGGCCTTTAATGGCAGTAATCTTTTCCAATACTCATATACCAAATAGAACTCTTGCAACCCGGAATTAGGTAAGCTAATGCACAGAATATCATCTCCGTTATCGACCCTGGATTTATAAAGCAATTCAATAAAATTAACTTCACCCTCTTTTTGCTGATTAATACTATGTGTTTGAGAATTACCCAAAAACAGAACCACTGGCCTCTCTCCTCTATTCTTCCACGCTTTTAATAGCTCGCTGCTATGCTCCAAATCTGTCTTCTGAATATGAATTGGTTTGCCTGCCTCATCAACAGCATTGTAAGTAACTGTCTCAGCACCCAAAGCCAAATCTTCGAATTTTCGTTCTCCTGAGAAAAAGACAATGATTATAAAATAGGATAATAAAAACCCTATTGCTATCTCCGACAACAGCCAATATCTTTTCATTTAGTTGAAATCAGTATTTGTGCAATTGGTCATCTATCCTATCAAAAAATCATATTCCTTAACATAATCTTTAGAAGAAAGGTAAGTTGAAGCATACACCAAACTTTGAGTTCGGTAGACATTATAGTCATCGGCAGATAGTAGTGAGATACTTTCAAGTAAATCTTTCAGTGAGTCAGGGTTGTTAACATCGATGTAAAACCCTGCCTTAGTACTATCAATATTTTTCCACGGAGTTTTTAAAGAAATCACTACGGGCACTCCGCTGGACAACGCATCAAATATAGCATGGCCAAAATTTTCTCCCTGTGTTGGCAGTACAAAAAAGTGATACAATTGAATGATCTGGGGCACTTCCCAAGGAGGTATGGAACCTTTATAAGAAACTGATGAATTTATAATTTTCTTTTTACACATGTTCCAATAATTTTCATCAATTACGGGTCCATAAATATCAAGTGTGTAATAGTGAGACCATTGATTTACTGCTTCAACGACTAAATGAAGGTTCTTATTAGGGTTGATTAATGACAGAAAAACGAGCCTTATTTTTCCTGACTGATCTGGAAATTGGATAGAAGTTGAAAGCCCAATGCTCCGAGGAATGTTAGAAGCTACATGCACCTCCTGGTCATTGCCGAAGATACCAAGAATGTCAATCTTCTCTTGCTCATCCGTAGCATGCCAAATTGATCTTTTGCTTGTGAGCAATTTTAAGATAGCTAAAAACAGTTTTTTCTTTATTCTACCATGCTTTAATCCCCACTCTTGAAGCATGCCACGCGGTGAAATCACTCTCTTTATACCTTTCATTTTGCCACACACCAGCCCGAGGAATGTAGTATGCCAATGAAAGATTCCATTTACTAAAATCACATCAGGTTTTACTTCGCTAATCAATCGAAAAAGCAAAATTGGAGAGATAAAAGATGCATAGTAAATATTTTCATTGTTCGATCCCTTAGCCCATACATTCAAGTTCAAGGGCGGAACAGTCAACTCACCATTTATGTCTTTATTCTGGGAGATTAAATAAAAATCAGACTGATCTTTGAAATAGGACGTCAGATTAAACAGTGATTGAATAGGGCCGCCTGCCCGAAATAAAGGCCAGTAGTATGGATAGAGTAAGAAAATTCTTTTCCTCATTGGCGCTGATAATTAATAGGGCGATTTGGCCACAGTTGCTTACGAAGGTAATTTATTGCTATGAAGATCAAAAAACCTTTACTGAGATTATTAAATACAAAATAAAAATCATTGTTCGCCCTTACCAAATAGCTGAATAAAAATGGAATCCAAATTACATTAATGGGATCCGGTAAAACGTATTTGCGAATAAAAAAATATACTAATCGAGAGACAACAGCTCCAAAAATAAAAAGAGCCAAAAAAGAACCCTCCCTTCCAAAATTAATGTAAAAATCTCCTAAGACTCCAATAGTCATGGAAGTGGTTTTTGTTAATTTTCTTCCTGTATACTTATAAAATTTATCTTGTGATCCTCCCATTTTTTTATTGGGGAAAAAAAATCTCGGCAAAATGGCTGCACCTACATCGCCAAGAAAATCTTCACCATTGGAAAAACTTTCATGACTTGGCACCCAACGCAAAACCATTCCTAAGTGCCAGCCTTGATTTAAACGACCCACTGTTCTTACTACTCCCTCTGATTGGTTAAATGGATCATCCCTTTGCTTTTCTTTTTCAACTGCAAGCTCAGTTATCAACTCAACACCTGTTTCTCTTTTACCTGACCACGTAGCTTTGCGGTACTCGTATTTAACAGACTGTATTAATATTAAGAGAGGAACAGCTAGGACAATAAATAATGCGCGTAAACGAAGTGAAAATTCGTACCTAAGAGATACTATTAAAAACAAATAAGTAGACCACATAAAAAAATCAATAAATATACCCCCCTGCAGGGCCTCACGCACAAGCAGCAAGTAGATAATAGCTATAACAGAATAATTTCTTCCAGAAGGGGCGAATAAAAAACACATCACTCCAATGTACTTAAGATAATAGGTAAAGGACACAATCGATTTAATGCCAGGAAGAGGAAGTACATCAAAAAAAAGTGATACGCCAATTAATAAATTACCAAGATCCACTGCTTGCTTTCGATCTATTTTTGAAAAGATATTAGAAATCTTTATGTCCTTATTAAAAGCAAAAACACCTGCAAACAAAGACAGTAATGCAGGAATCAGGTAACTAAACAGCACATCCTGCTTGATGGTCATTTGCTCAGCCAAAACCGGGTACACATTATAAATTAAATAAACCGAAAAAATATATTGCACGAAATAGACCAAAAGAAAAAGATAGAGAATTGGATAGCACTTACCTGCCTTGAATATGAACAGAAGGTAAAATAAAATAAAGAGTATGTAGATCGATAGTAAGTTCAAGTTATTTAGTAGAATTAGTAAATTCTTTATCTCTCAACTTTCTGAAATTTTTCTCGATTCTTAAATATTGCAAAAAGGAAGGAGTTGTATAATGCCCCCCTACCCCTTGCGGAGTAGCATTCTTAATTAAGTTGTGAAAGTTCTGCAATACATAAACCAATCCTTTTGCTGACTCTGTTAAAAGCAGAGAGGAAGTCTTAGCTACAGTATCGCTAAGCGAATGACTAAAATTAATAGAGACATACTCTTGGAATATGATATCTCCTTTATCGATTTGAGCATTTATTCTATGAAACGTATAGCCTGTTTTTGAAGATAAATTATACAATTGCCAGATAATGCTTTGGGCGTTTTGGTAATGAGGGAGAATTTCATGATGGAGATTGATCATTCCATATTTTGGAATAGAAAACACTCTTGAAGCTATATATCCGTTACCCAAACTAATACCCAGGTCTGCTTTTGATTTTTGAAATAGATTAATAGTTGTTTCACAATTAATGCTAGGCGTAGTACTAAAAGGAATATCGTTTTTATTGCAAATATCCTCGATGTTTCCTATTCTAATATACTTTCTGGTTTCTTTACCGTACCATCTTCTCATCCTAATGCCGTTCAACGCACCCAACAAACCTATTCTGATTATTTTTCGCACGGATCTTTTAATTGCCTGTATAGATCGCATTCTGGTCTTCTGGCTGACCACAACAAGACTTACTTGACAAACACCGCTTTCGATAAGAAAAGGTAAGTGATAAGCCGCAGTACCATTGTACGAACTGGTCAAGATTACTACCTTGATCATCTACTAATATGGAAAAAGGTTATTGTTGACATTTTGTTTTTTTGAATTGGCTATAAGGAAATGCATGATGTGTTCAATGCTCCATCCCAAAACAATATGGTCGCGTAAAATACAAAATTTATCAATTGGTAAAGTGGTTGGGTGATTGATATGACAACCCCGCTCCGCAGTTGCACACGAGCTAAATCCAGCCTCAAACACAATTTCCTTAGCTGTTTCATTAAAATCGGCAAATCTGCCATACGGGAAAGCAAAGTGTTTAGATTCTCCGCACCGGGCGACTAATTGAGAATAACTTTGATTGATCTCTTCAATTACTTCATCTGTGGGCGAATTCCCGATATTGATATGTGTTAAAGTATGAGATCCTATGTCGTGTCCCATTTTTTGTATTTTGTCTACCTCGTCCCAAGTTAGGAATGCCACAGGAGGAAAATGTAACTTTTGCCTACAATAGTTGCGCACAGCAATAAAATCTGTTAATCCTATTACAGATGGGTTGATAAAAAAGCAAGCACTAACGCCAAAATCATTAAGTATTTTCGCTGCTCGTAGGTTATTTTTTAAACCGTCATCAGAACTGATCACTATATAGGGCTTGTCAATTGTACCGGTATGCAATTTATTAATAGCTTCTGAATAAGACAAGAAGGTATGATGAGTAGATAGGCTTTGAAGCAACTTTTCCAGTGCCAACTCTTCATCTATAAATACATGGTGGATATATAAAAATTGTAATCGAGGTTTTCTCAAATAAGCTTGTCCATTTGTTAGTTCGTCAATATTTGACAATCCATCTAACGCTAAGCTTCTTAGCAAACCTCGAAAACCAAGTGGTTTAAATTTTTTAAGTTGACTATATTCTTGTATATACTCCATGATCCTTCATCTCATCTTTCGATGGTCAACTAGCGCTTTGTAAATTTCTGAGTACTGCTTTGCGATACTTCTGGGGTCAAATCGATTTCTGTTTACAAAACCATTTGCAATCAGCTTATCTCGATAATGGTCATCATTAATAACCCTAATAATGCCCGTTCTAATCGATTCTACATCGAAAGGATCGACAAAATGCGCTGCATCAGCTCCAACTTCAGGCATCGATAATATGTTACTAGTAACGACAACCCTTCCTATTGCATTTGCCTCGACTATTGGCATGCCAAAGCCCTCGTAAGTAGAAACAAATGAAACAATATCACATTGAGAATACTTGATCCGTATTTCTTCATCGGTCAATTCTGAATTTGCTTCGTAGGTAATCTCATTTTCTTTCAACTCGGCTACTTGTCTTTCTGATAACGTACCTATGATCTGCAGATTACATGAAATTCCCTTAAGGGCTCTTATCAACATTATTAAATTTTTATTCTCTTTTGTGCCTAATTGAAGGATATTTGGCTTTTCCTTGTTGAACTTTTTTGGAATGTGACTAAACTCTTCTGAAATGGGATCATGGATAACCTTGATCCTATTTGGATCCACTTCAACAAATCTCATTACCTCTAATTTAGTTGCGTTAGACACCGTAGTTATGATGGCACACTTTCTTATTGGCAGCCTTATCCAAAACCATAAAAGAAAAAAGCGCATCAACTTACTTTTATGATTCATGTAGCCAACATCATGTATGGTTAATATTGTCTTTCGGCTCACAAGGAAAAACGATATAAAATTAATATCACCCGTGATATGATTGATATCACCTTGGTTAAATGCAGCCTGAATGGAAATGTATAATCGTTTAAAGAAGCCTTGACTAATGAAGCGCAGCTCTTTGTAAACCGGAACAATATCTGAACTCAAGTGTTTTCTTACCTGGCTAAAAACAATCTCAATACTATGAACGCCTAAGTATCTCTTACGATGAAAAAAAACAACTTTCATTTTTATAGGGTTCTTACAATCAACTTTGATAAGTTAACAAATCTATTAGCGGTTTTAATGAATTCTCGCAATAAAATCTCGTTTCCGATTCAATCAAGTTGTCATTAGTAAGCATCGTCTCAATTGACTGCGATTCAAGTTTGGAAAAATCCAATTTACAAATCATCGGATAGGTGCCTACTGTTTGATATTCGTAGGTGCCAACTATTTCTGAGGGAAACCAAACAGAGAGGCCTGCAGCCAAGTATTCAAATACCTTATTTGAAACACTAAATATATGGTTGTCACTTACACCTCTATAGAGTACCATACCTATATCATATCCTTCCAAAAGAGAAACCAAATCATAATAACTTACTCCAGAATGGAGAGTAATCCGTCTAGTATTAAGATTTGAGAAAAATTCTTTTGCCTCTTCTGAATAATTGTAAGAATAAATATCCCAAGTCGCTCTACCGTTTTGATTATTAATCCATTCGGCAAACTCTTGCGCGTACATGCTATTTAAGCTTAATGAGCCTACATAAACAAACTTGACAGGGAAATTTGATATCACTTTCGGCTTTCTTCTCCAACTTGATGGCGGAAAATTGGGAAGTACAAAAGGGTGCTGAATTGTAATTGGCTTAATATCGTTTTTGAGTTTATCCATTCTAAATTCGTTGGTATGAGATACCCAACGAGCATTCTTATAAAACTCTTTCTCCATTTTATGGAAGTATCTATTTAGAATCATTCCCTCGGAGTATTCCTTCGGACTAGTGTATTCGTGGTAATGAATAAAGATTTCACAGCTTGTATTAATGATTTTTTTATAGACAATGGCTGGCCAAGAAGAAATTGTCTCAAAATACAAAATTTTCTGTGGCCTCTTCAAAACCAAAAAAAGAATGCTAAATCCAAAATACAAAAAGTAATTCCAATAACGAACTACGGGAACTAGCTTTGAACTCGAGATTCCAATACGAATTATTTTTGAATTTTGGCTACTGAGGTGAAATGGAGGTAATTTAAAAAAAGGTGATCTAGTTGTTAGTGTGTAAAGCTTCAAAGAAACCGATTGACCTTCCAACGTACGTAATAGGTTTTGAATGGGTGGATAAAGCTCTAGGGGTGCAAAATGAATGATAACCAATTTATCTAACTGCATATTACTTTACCTATTGAGAATTTTTGAAATACCCTGCTCTAATGTGAGGAGAGGTCTATCTAAAACACTCTTCATTTTTGTTATATCTGGTTGCCTTCTTGTCATATCACCTTCCGATAATGGTGGCAAGTTCGCGATTTTTGAGCTCGAGCCAGTAATTTTTATAATTGTTTCGGCTAAGCTCTGAATACTTGTCAACTGATCGTTTCCAACGTTTATGACATCATTAATAAACAAATTTTCTTCTAATACTCTTTGGGTAAATTCTATATTGTCATTTATGTAGCAAAACGTTCTGGTCTGGTTACCGTCTCCATAGATAGTGATGTCGGTATTGCTGAGTGCGGCTTTCAAAAATTTAGCTACCACAAAATCCTCACTTTGTCGAGGGCCATACGTATTAAAAAACCTGAAAATGGTATACTGGAGATTAAACTCTTTTTCATAGGATCTGCAAAAACACTCTCCAATGTTTTTTACAACTGCATAAGGAAGCTTTGAGTTAAGAGGGGTCTCGTGCTCGTGTTGCGGAAGGTGGACCGGCTCTCCATAGACTTCAGAAGATGATGAGAAAAAAATTCTAGTGACGCTTGTATTTTTTGAAAGTTCAAAAATATTCTGTAGCCCCTTAATATCTTCCAACACTAGTTTCGGGTTTTCAATGGTTCTATTCACACCTACCACAGCAGCGTAGTGAAATACGTAATCAAACTTAAAATGCAGCATTATGCTTGAGATATCTCTCCAGTCGTTTACATCACCTTTGATAAATTTATAGTTGGGATGATCGGAAACATGCTGCCGTTTACCTGTAAGAAAACTATCTAAGGCTACCACATAATATCTGCCTGTTGAAAGCAGTTGATCTGCAAGTGAACTTGGAATAAAACCAGCCCCTCCAGTAATCAATACTTTTTTCATATTATAATCTATCTGGCGTTAATAAAATACAGAATCTCCTGTAATCTAATCTTGTAATTATGTTTATCTTTTATTTTCAATTGCGCTGACTGCCTAATTTTCATTGCTAGTTGAGCATCATCCAATATCGAATTTATTTGCTTAATAACATCTTCTTCATCCTTGTAAAAAACTATGTCCTCCCCATCTATGAATTCATTTTCAAACTCGGGGCATTTTGAGCATAACTGCAATCCTCCTGCAGTTGGTATTTCAAAAAACCTCATGTTAGCCGCTGGATAATTTGTATCATCAATAATGTTTACGTTAATTCTTGATTTATTGAAATAACTAGCGAGGTCTTTTGCATAAAGACCTTCGCCTTTCCACTTTTTTCTCAGATCTTCGTCTTTACAATCGCGTTTCCAATAAGCTCCGTAAATCTCTATTTTTAGATGTCCGAAATTCTCTTTGATTACTTTCATAATCCTTTCCCGCTCGGGTCTCCACATACCCACAAAAGAAATATCACAATCAAAATCATCTTCAGTAGGGATTTGACACCAATGCATGTGCACATCACCAGCTAAAGGGAGCCAATATGGATTTTTAAAGCCCAATGAGTGAAATGAGTCCAATGTAGTTTTGCTATACGTAGCCGACATATCCAATATTGCTCCATAAGACAAATTGTTAGTGTTCAAATTTAGGGGAGTATCTGGCCAAACCCAAACTATTTTAGAAGTGGGTGATATCGCTTTAATTGTGGTAATTGTTCCATAATGTATTCTACTGCCACCAACTAGTAGAATTACCGTAGGGTTCTCTTCCTTTACCATTATAACCAAATCACGATTCATTTTCTTCGCCCAGATTTCAATGGTAATAAAATCGTGTAAAGCTCGCCCAATTTTACCTAGTTTAATGTACTTTAAAATTTTATTGGCAGGGTTAAATCGAATAACTTGTAAATTCAATTGAACGGCAGCATTTGCATAAGAGGTCTCTAGGCAAAATCCACTTGACATACCTACGATTAGAATTTTATTTTCTTTCATAATACTCAATACCTGGTTTGTCTAAAATTTTTTACCAAAATTTCAACAAAAGGAGATTTTGCGATTCGATCTCTGACAAAATCAATATCTCTTAGATAAATGGTATTAAGCCCACCTATCCTTTCTGTCTCTTGAATTACACGATTGAACGGACCATACGAATAGGATTTAAATCCTGCCGCGCCAAGGTTATTGTGTATATCCAACTCGTTATAACCATAGCGTAACCCAGAACCATTAAGCTCTATAATAGTAGCTTTTAATTCATTTTTCAAAAGGGTTTCTTGAGCACCTCTTATAACCTCAGTCTCATATCCTTCTACATCAATTTTTGATAATTGCGGAGTGGGCGGATATTTTAGTAAAGTATCAAAAGTGTCTACCTTTATCTGAATGAAATCTTTTTCATTTTGTGTTGCTACATGGTTAACAGTATCTAAAGATGATGTAAAATTAATTTCACCTTGGGAAGAACCGACAGCTACATTCAATGATTGCACTTTATTTTGAATATTGTTTATCAAAATATTATTTATCAATTGGTCAAAGGTTGATTTAACTGGCTCGATAGAGATTGATGATGCACCTATATGTGCTGAAGCAAGAATAGTATAACTTCCAATATTCGCACCTATGTCTACGAATGAATCTTCACTTCGTAAAAAGTGCAAGAGAAACCCCATATCACTAAATTCATGAAGCCCGCAATAGTAGTTTCCTGTAGCCCCAGTCATACCTCTACCAACAATCAGTTTTGATAATTTAGTAAAATTGTAGACAATTGGATAAGGATTTATCCTTATGCTGATCTGCCAGCTAAGAAAACGCAAAATAGCCCTCCCTTTAGCTCCTTGATTTAATGGATGATTTACTATGTACTTTATTATTGAAAAAAAAGTCATATTCTTTTCGGGGGCATATTACTCAATTAACATTTTAGAATTTAATCGACTTGTCGAATATTGGCTATTATATTGGAAATTGAATATGATTTAACTCTTTCTTGTGAACTTAACCCCGCCAACAATTTAAAAGAATCATCAAGGGCACTATCAATTCTGGCCATTAATTGTGATATATCTCCTTCAGGCACAATAAAACCGTTCTCTCCATTAGTTACTAAGTCATAGCTGCATCCGCAAGTATCCGAAACGACTATGGGCAAGGCAAAATTCATAGCTTCATTCACGGCTAATCCCCAAGTTTCACCCGAACCTGAACACATCACAAAAACATCTGCAATTGTATAATAGACCGAGATTTTCGATTGATTGATGAATCCAGTCAAAATTACATTTTGGATATCATTTCTTTTACAATATTGCTCCATTTCATTACGCAGTTGACCCTCACCCACCATCACTAGCGTCACTTCTGACCTCTTTAACATCTCAAAGGCTTTTAGTAAATCCATTGGTCTCTTTTTTGAAATGTATTTGCCTGCAAACATAATAATTTTATTATCTACCGGAATACCTAGAGCTTCCTTAAGCTTTCCTCTTGAAGCAAATTGCTCAGTATATTTACCTCTAAAGAAATCATTATCCACGGCATAAGGTGTGAATATCAAATCTTCATTCTTAACACCAAAGTACTGAAAGAATTTCTTATTTTGAGAACCAATATACATAAACTTATCGATAAGTTTAAAGAGAAAGTATTTTAGCAGTATTCTTTTTAAAATGAGCACGACTCGTTTCTTATTCATCTCTTGATTGAAAGGATTTTCAGCTCTCAGCCAGACCTGCTTCCCGAGTAATTTGGCAAAAACAATAATTAACAGAACTGAAAAATAGGACCAACTATTAACGATAATTATAGACGATTTATCTCTCATTAAGGTAGGTATAACACCTGGATTAACTAAATCTAAAAACTTATTAGACAAAGATTTTCTTGATGAATAATTGGTGATAAACTTGTATTCATACCCCTCCAACATTGGTACATCCCACTTAACTGGCACCCCAAAGCCGATATCAAGACCTCCCTTTACACTTACATCTGACAAGTAATATACCGACAAATCAAAATTTCGAGACATCTCCTTCAATAGAGGCGAAAAATATTGAATTGGATGACTTAAATAGTAAGATATTGACTTCTTCAAACTAGAATAATTTATAAATCAAGAAATTCTTGTGCTATAATCTTCTCCATTCGTTGAAGTTGCTTTTCATACGAATTTGACAAAGCAAAATCACGTCTTTTTTTCATTTTATTGCTAGAGTTGTAAAAGGCCAAATTGTTCACTACTTCCTTAAATACCTTTTGGAGCGGCTTATCTCGCTCCTCCATTTCTAACAAGTTAGTATCTCTATACAAAGAAATAGAAGAAGAAACCGTTACCTTTCCTGTACTCAGGTATTCTAAGATTTTGTGGGAATTCTCTCCGTGGTAATTAAGATTGTCTGGCTGGTAGCAGAGCATAAACAAGTCAATTTCTTGGTAACTTTCTACTAATTTGGCAGGCTCTATCATGCCATGTAAAGTAACATTGTGAGCGCTTTTTAAGAAGTTACTCCATCGATGCGTTGTCGGATTTTGTTCACCCCTAACGGCTTCACCAAATAAATGAAAGTGAACTGAAGGATTCTCTGTTATGATTGCCTCGAATACCTCGAAATTCAAAAATCGCATAAACAAATTCCCTGCATACCCCACGTTGATTTTAGAAGATGGCTTCCATGGTTCTATTTCGATGGACTTTTGTTGTGCTTTTTTTACGAAATCATCAGATAAGCCATGATTAATGAAGTGACACGTGTATAAGGGAAATTTCTCTTGTATCTTTTTGGAAACCGTGAATACTATATTTGCCCCACGCATTAAGCCTTTTACGTTGATTGAATCATCGACTGGGAAAAAAATCTTGAAATGAGCTGGGAAGAAATCGATAGAATCAAAAAATTGATAACAGCCAAAATCAATACTAAAATCTGCCACGCCTACTTCTTGCGCTAAAATTTTTCTCAATCTTCGTTTGACGATCGATTTATAGAGCTTCGGGAATTTAAACTTAACAAGATCAGGTACAAGTACAGAAAAATTGATAAGCGAGAGACGTTTTTCAATAATCTTAACTGTAAAATCTAGAATCCATTTGTGCGAAGGGGGTGATACATAATATACATCATTTTGTTTAGCAAGTTCCTTGGCATAATGATGCTTAGATATAAAGAGGTGATTCCATGGCTGAGGTGATAGGATGACGATCTTCTTATCCTTAAATTTCCTTTCCATATACCAGCCTAAGTTTTCTTAAACATCTTTCTCGCTCCATAAGTCGCCTCCAAAAACCGCATATATTTCTGTTTCATACCCGCATCTGTCTTAAACTCGCTGTGACTTTTTGGAGCAGTTCGCATGATTGCGTCAAATTCCCGTTCTGAAAGCCCTAATTTTTTTAGAGCGTATTCTTTGTCTTGCTTCAGTTGGCCTTGATTGTAAATGGGAAGGGCTAGCTCTTCCATAGCCATTTCCCTCGTAATCTGACCAGAACAAATCAATGTTGATAAATGTGCTTTTCGTTTATCAATTTTAAATTTTTCAGGCAGTATGTACGCTTGATAAAATTTGGTAAAAATCGACTCGTAGTGTTTACCACCGTAATCACGCCAGTCAAGCTCGTTAGCTATGAATTGCTTAACCTCTTGCTTATTATAGCTCACATAGTTTAAAATAGAAATCGGGGTTAGTTTTAAGACAGCTGAATAGTAGACAAATTTTTTAAAATCCATAAATGGATACGTCTTTATCTTCACTTGCCCATACGTGTTATGAATATCTCGAAGATTGGCAAAATCCATTTTTTTGTAAATCCAACTAGGCGGCATGATGTGTTCGGTGACGAAGTTAGTTCCGCTAATGATGTATCCAATGTTATGCTCTTTGGCCAATTTGTACATTGTGGCTGTTATAGCATGGTCAGACACAACTTCAATATCAACAACAGAAGCTTTCAAATACGATAATTGAATATCCTTAAATTCTGGCCAATTAACCACTAACGTAAAAAGATCAATATTCAATTTGCTAATGATATTCTCAATATTCTTTACAGCCAGTTCAGAATTCCAACCATTGTCTAAGTGAACAGCCAACGGACGAAGGCCTAATTTTTTTACTAAGTATGCGACATAGGTACTATCAACCCCACCGCTTAAACCAATCAAACAATCATACTTTTTACCCTTACCTCGTTCTTTAATCGACCCTGCCAACTGATGAATTCGCTTCTCCCCTACGTCACCAAAAAGTACATCCTTTTCAGCTTTTTTGTAATCGTGGTAATAATTACATATTCCATTTTTATCAAACGAAATATCAGGATCGGCAATATTGTCCATTACCGTTACGGCACATTGACGGTACTTTGGATCGCTTTTATGAAACACCATTGTAAAGGAGCTAATTAGCCTGCGAAAATAACTTTTCTTTTAATTCTTTTTGTGTAGGATAGCTGATTAATACTGCCCTGTGCGGACGCTGAAAAACAAACATACTACCTGCCGACACGGCAGAAGCACCTGATTTAACTGCCTTTGCAAAGTCGTCAACCGAAGCAGCACCGCCAATGGCCACCACTGGAATGTTTACAGCCGAACTTATCAATTTGATTAAGTCGGTATCATACCCGCCAAATGTACCGTCCCTTTCGATTGCGTTTAATACCAATTCTCCTGCTCCTTCTTGCTCCATTTGTTTAGCATAGCGCACTGGATCCACTTCAGTATTTTTAGTGCCGTTTCGTATAAACACCTTATACTTACCCCAAATATTTTTCTTTACATCTATTGAAACAATCACACTTTGGCTACCCACATACTTCGCTCCTTGTCCTACTAATTTTGGGTTTTCAAAAGCACTTGTATTCAAAACTACCTTTTCTACTCCAGCAGTAATCAATTCTATTATTTCATCCAGTTTGGTTACTCCTCCGCCATAGCCTAACGGCATAAAAGCTTCGCTTGCTATTTCCTTAATAATTGAAGTATTGGGGGCTTTTTTTCTTTCAGTAGCAGAGATATCAAGTAGTAAAATTTCATCAACTTCCTTTTCATTGAAAATCTTTACAGCATTAATAGGGTCACCCACATATTTGTGGTCTTTAAACTTTACGGATTTTACTAGTCCGCCCTCTTGGATAAGCAAGGTGGGAATGACGCGAATTCTTTTCATCCGTTGCTTATCTTTGAAAAGTTATACAGTAACTGCATCCCAAACTTGTGGCTTTTTTCTGGATGAAATTGGACACCATAGACATTATCAAGCTCTACACCTGCCACAAAACGATATCCATACTCAGCATAGATCAGTATATCATCTTCACTCGCCAATTGGGCGTGATAAGAATGCACAAAATAAAAGCGTGGTTCAGCGGGCATCATTTCAAACAGTTTAGAAGACTTCTGAATATCTACCTCTGTCCAGCCCATGTGAGGCACCTTTGTATTAACGGGAAGTAATTCCTGCTTGAACTTTACTATCTTGCCCTTGATCCAACCTAATCCTTGTAGTTCACCTTCTTCGCTCCCTTGCATGAGTAACTGGTGTCCAACGCAAACACCTAATACAGGAGTTTTGTCTTGCAGTACTCTCTGATTTAAGATTTCAATAAGGCCTGATTGCTCCAATTTCTGCGCACACGTATCAAATGCTCCTACGCCTGGAAGTATTAATTTATCTGCTGACTCAATATCTCTTTTTTGCGCACTTACCAAACAAGGGACTCCAATCTTCTTCAGCATATTTTGCATGGATGCGAGATTTCCAACACCATAATCAACAATCGTTAACATTTAATTTATTTTTACGTTGAAGATCCTACAAAATCTACTGAAAGCCATTGTTCTGAAATAGATAGGTTCATAGCCAAGCTCTCCTTTGACAAATCGGTCAAATCGCTCGATAAGATTGTTCGAGAAAACATTCGTTGACTGAATAACGCTCTCCAGATCCAATCGAATACGCTCTTTATTATGGATCATCCAATCAGCATCTGGTGCCACAAACCCCATCTTATCTTTCCGATAGCGGATAGCCTCCGGTAATTCATTGATAGCATGTCGTAAAACAGCTTTGGAATAGCCGTCCTTAATTTTGTAGTCAGAGGGCAAACCAATGCAATACTCAACTAGGCGATGGTCTAAAAATGGCAATCTTGACTCGATTGAAAAAAGCATCGAGTTTCGATCCTCAGAATGTAACTGATAGGGTATGCTTGTGTATTCTATTTCTTCTAAACTCAACTCCCGTATCGTGTTGCCAGAAAAATTAGCGGATTGAGATGCTGCTAATTTTTGCCAATCCTCCGTCAGCCACGGATATTCAATTTCGCCCATTATCTTTTTCTTAAATTTAGATAATCTCGAAACGCCAAGCGTACGAACATAAGCAACCAGCTCAGAAACAAAACTTACTTTCTTATGACCCGCCTTCTGCAGAATAAGCTTTAGCGCCTTGCCTATTTTGAGAGCCCGGAACAACTCGCCAAGGCGTGCCATATAAAATTCGCCATATCCGCACAAAAATTCATCAGACCCTTGACCATCTTGCATCACAATTATTCGTTGCTCACGTGCCGTTTGAAATACTTTAAACTCAGCATAATGAGAGGCTCCTCCAAAAGGCTGGTCTTGATGGTAAATCATTCTATCCAAGTGATCTTCATCAAGTAAATGATTAAGGTCTGGAAAAACCTTTACGCCCTTCACTCCAGTTTTAAATGCTACTTCATCACTAAACTTTTGTTCATCATATTTCTTATCCGAATAACATGACGTAATAGTGGCAAAGTCAGTGTTTCCTAGATTTTGACTATGAACTGCACTCACAATAGAAGAACTATCGATGCCTCCTGAAAGGCAACTACCCACCCTTACATCTGAGCGCATACGCAAACGCACACTATCAATAAACAACTCGCGAACTTTTGTGACGGCAGTCTCAAAGGAATCATTCACGAGCCGAGAGGCTTCATCCAAAAAATACCATTGGTTTATCGCTGATTGGTGATTACTTAAGTCATACCTCAAA
>B570J29032_109959326_pt1 | contig 22212 bp, 21 predicted proteins | sample LakMenEpi16Nov12_FD_29032 | JGI IMG/M metagenome (IMG submission 29032) | reverse complement strand
AAGTTATAATTAAATATAAAAAAAGATTTTAAATAATTGAAAAGATCTAAATAACAATTTCTTCTAAATCTTTAGTTAAGAATTTATATTCCATAAAACCTAAACTGGAAATCCCTTGCAGTTTAATCCACTGCTTGTGTTCAAAATACCATTTGTACTGTTTACTTCTTAAAAAGCCACCTTTAGTTATAAACGCTGCTATGTATGGATGTACTTGTAATGTAATGCTTTTTTGATTTTGTTCTTTGATTATAAATCTCAAGGCATTTTCAATTTGGTCAACAAATAATAAACTTGGTTGTACTTTCCCGGTACCGTTACAACTAGGGCATGTTTCCAATACTTCAACATTGACTTCAGGACGCAAGCGTTGACGAGTAATTTGAATTAAACCAAATTTACTTGGTGGCAAAATATTATGTTTTGCCCTGTCGCTTTTCATTTCATCCTTTAATCGGTCAAACAATAGTTTTTTATTGTCTGCACTATGCATATCAATAAAGTCAACTACAATGATACCACCCATATCACGCAACTTTAATTGTCTGGCAACCTCAACAGCTGCCTCTAAGTTTACTTCAAGGGCATTTTCTTCCTGGCTACTATCACTTTTAGCTCTGTTACCGCTGTTAACATCAAACACATGTAATGCTTCAGTGTGCTCAATAACAAGATAAGCTCCACTTTTCATGTGAACAGTTTTGCCAAATAAACTTTTAATTTGTTTTTCAATCCCGTAAGCATCAAAAATTGGGATTTTTCCGGTATACTGTTTAACGATGTCAACTTTATCTGGCGCAATAGTTTTGACGTACGATTTTAGTACATCGAAAACTTTAGGATCGCTAACATGAATAGCATTAAAGGTACTATTTAAAAAATCTCTTAAAATGACGTTGGTACGATCCGCTTCACCTAAAAGTCTTATTGGCGGCTGATTCGTTTTTAACATTTTAAAACATTCATCCCACCGCTTAATCAAATCATTTAAGTCATTTTCAAGTTCAGCTACAGTTTGGTTTTCGGCAACTGTTCTTACTATAACACCAAAATTTTTAGGTTTTATAGAAACCATCAAATCCTTAAGCCTTCTTTTTTCTTCGTTATCTCTAATTTTCGAAGAAACTGAAATTTTTTCAGCAAAAGGAATTAAAACCAAGTATCTTCCTGCCAAACTAATTTCTGTCGTAATTCGAGGCCCTTTGGCACTAATTGGTTCTTTAGCAACTTGCACCAAAACGTTTTGACCAGATTTAATAATGTCATTGATCTTACCGTCTTTTTTAATGTCCGGTTCGTTTTTAAAGTACATTAAATTACTGCTGTTTTGTTTTCCTGCTTGCACCTGCTCAACGTATTTAATCAATGAGTTGGCTTGTGGACCTAAGTCGAGGTAATGCAAAAAAGCATCTTTTTCGTAACCAACATCAATGAATGCGGCATTAAGTCCGGTCATTACTTTTTTGGCTTTTCCTAAATAAATGTCTCCAACCGCAAATTGCGAATTGTTTTTTTCTCGATGCAATTCAACTAAACGCTTGTCGTTTAGCAAAGCAATAACAACTTCGTTTGGCGTTGAATTTATGATAAGTTCTTGATTCACGCTTTAAACTTTATAATTAATAAATATAGGCAGTATTGAATTACAAATCAAAATATTATGTAATAGCAATAACAGAAAACACCTTGTGCTTTCTGTTAGTTAACTGCATTGAATTAAAAAATACCCCTTATTGGTTACTTTTTCTTATGACGATTTTTCCTTAAACGTTTTTTACGTTTGTGAGTCGCCATTTTATGTCTTTTTCTTTTCTTTCCGCTTGGCATAAAAATTTATTTTAATGGTTAGTAATTTATTTTTTTAATTGTTCTATGTATTTTTCTATTTCTAGTTTTGCAGTTACATCTGTTGTCCTTTTAGCATACTGCTTTAATGCTAATATGGTTTGCTCCGTATTTCCTAATCTTTCATGAACATCGGCTAAATGAAGATAAACTTCAATATTATTACTGTCAATTCTTAATGCTTTGTTAAAGCGTTGCAGTGCTTTATCGTTTTGCCCGCTTTTAAGCGAGAAAAATGCAAAGGTTAATTGGAGTTTAACATTGCTACTATCAGCCTTTTCAAGTTCTTTTAATAAACTAATCCCTTCCATCGGGCTGCTGCTGGCTTCAAGGTAACATGATGCTAACATTAATTTAGCATCAAAATTGGTTGGATTTAAGCTTAATGCTTTATTGTACATTTTTGCAGCACAAGCAAAAAGTAACGGAGCCTCTGTTTCATCTTTTACAAATTGAACCGAGTAGTAGTACCTGTTACCAGATTTAAGGGCTGCTGAATCTGTATTAAGTGTAATCGCTTTTTTTTCTTCAAAATGTGCTGCTAAATCCGGTCGTTTTTGTTTCAACCAAAAGCCGATTAAACTATCGTTAAGTTGCTTTGAATAAAAAATATCATAACTAGTTTTAAGTTCGTTTGAGAGAACTTTAACGGCATTTCTAAGGTAGAAATCCAAATTTGCGTTGGCATCAAAAGCTTTCTTTTGTACAGATGCTTCCTGTTTTTTGGAGGCATAAGCTTCAAAGTTAGTTTTGGGAGCAATAAATAAAAGAACGAGTAAACCTGTAGCACCAGCAATTAAAGCTATTATAGTTGCTTTGGTGCTCATAATAATTAATCAATATTTTTTAATGGTTCTGCAGCTTTAACATTTTTCTTCACTCTTTCTGCAAAGGTTTTACTTGCTTTGAATGCAGGAATGTAATGCGCAGGAATAACAACCGTAGTGTTTTTAGAAATATTGCGTCCAATTTTTTCTGCGCGTTTTTTAACTAAAAAAGTTCCAAAACCTCTGAGGTATACATTTTTGCCTTCAACCATATTATTACGGATGGTTTTCATGAAAGCTTCTACAGTTGCTTGAACAGCCATTTTTTCTATGCCTGTTTTTTCCGAAATTTCGTTTACGATATCTGCCTTTGTCATTTTATTAATCTATTTAAAATCAGGTATTTGAATTTTAAAATGGGCTGCAAATATACAGTTTTAATTGAAACAATAAAATTTTTTCTATTTATTTTAAAATTAGCTTAAAATAAGGCATTTTTGCATTTAAAAATCTCAATATTGAAGTGGAGCACTGGTTTTCTGAAGCGTTAATAAAATGGTATGGTCTGAATAAGCGAAATTTACCATGGAGAGAAACTAAAGATCCATACAAAATCTGGCTTTCTGAAATAATTTTACAACAAACACAGGTTATTCAAGGCACTTCTTACTACTTTAAATTCATTAAAAATTATCCAACGGTAAAAAAACTTGCAAATTCATCAATCGAATCAGTTTTAAAAGATTGGCAAGGTTTAGGTTATTATTCAAGAGCCCGTAATTTGCATTATACAGCAGGACAAATTCTGCAAAATCACAATGGTGTTTTTCCTAACAGCTACCATGAAATAAGAAAGTTAAAAGGCATAGGTGACTATACTGCTGCTGCAATTGCTAGTTTTTCTTTTGATTTACCATTTGCTGTTTTAGATGGAAATGTATTTAGAGTTTTGAGCCGTGTTTTTGGTATCAAAACACCTATTGATTCAACCTCCGGAAAAAAAGTTTTTAAGGAATTGGCTCAGTCCTTAATTGATATGAAGTATCCGGCCATATACAATCAAGCCATTATGGAATTTGGGTCACAGCAATGTAGGCCGGTTAATCCGGATTGCGCTAATTGCCCATTAGTAGAAAAGTGTTGGGCTTTTAATCACGAGGCTGTTAAAGTTTTACCAATTAAGGATAAAAAAATTAAGGTTAAGAATCGATATCTCAACTATTTTGTCTTGAAGAATAAAAATAAGGTAGCTTTTTTCAAAAGAGAGAAAAAAGATATCTGGCAAGGCTTGAATGAATTTTACTTAATTGAAACAAATGAATCGTCCAGTTTTGAGGACTTATTACCTCAACTAATTAAGAAGTTTAAAAAAATAAGATTAAGTAACTCAAGCAAAGAAATAAAACATGTTCTAAGCCACCAGCTTTTGTTTTGTAGGTTTTATGTAATCGAAGTTGTTAACCCACCTGAAGGCTATGAATGGATAGCTATTAAAGATTTGCAAAAATTGGCTTGGCCAAGGCTAATAGATAATTATATAAACACTTGTTTACTTAATTAATTTCAGTATCTTTGATTTAAATCTTAATTCCATGAAAAAGCTATTGATCTGTATTTCTCTGTTTACTGCATCTTTTGCAGGTGCACAAATTTATAAAGCCAAAAGTGGCGGTACAACTGTTAGTTTTTATAGCAAATCTCCTTTAGAGGATATTGAAGCAATTAATAAGGGCGCAATTGTTGTTTTAAATTCAAAAACCGGCGATTTGCAATGTGCAGTAACAATTGTAAATTTTAAGTTTAAAAATGCACTCATGGAAGAGCATTTTAATGAGAATTATATGGAAAGTGAAAAATTTCCAAAGTCAACTTTTAAGGGAAAGATAAATGAACCTGTTGATTATTCAAAAGATGGCGAAACAAAAGTAACCGTTACAGGCAAAATGGAAATTCATGGCGTAACTAAAGACGAGACTTACACAGGTACAATTAAAAAGGTTGGTAATGAAATTACGTTAGATTGTAAGTTCAAAGTAAAGGTAGCTGATTATAACATTAAGGTACCAACTCTTTATGTTAAAAACATTGCTGAGGTAGTTGACATTGATTATAAATGTATTTTGGAACCATTTGAGAAAAAGTAATTCTATGAAAATTTCTACAACGAAAATTTTAATGATGTTATTATTAGTTGCGTCTTCTACAATAAAGTCTCAAGATGACTTGTTAAGTTTGGTAGAAGAGCCGGAAGATAAAAAGCCTAAAAAAGTTTATGCTACATTTAAAACGTTAAAAATAGGAAACGCTCAAACAACTGAAACAGTTAAGAAAAAACATCTTGATTACAGAATTAGTCATCGTTTCGGAAATGTATATGACAATACTACAAAAAACCCATTAAATGATGCGGCACAAACAGGATTTGGTTTTGATAATGCCTCAGACATCAGAAATAGCTTGGAGTATGGCATTTTGGATAATTTAAGTGTTGGGATTGGAAGGAGTAGATTAAACAGAGTTGTTGATGGTTCTTTAAAATGGCGATTTTTAACTCAAACAACTAATTTTAAAATACCTGTTTCAGTCGCATTTTTTGGCAGTATGGGATATACTCATCGTCCAACTTCCGATATTTATGCTGGGGTTATCAAAAACTTTGAAACAAAAGAGGCGCATAGAGTTAGTTATGTAAGCCAATTAATTATTGCAAGTAAATTAAACAACGCCATTTCTTTAGAAATTTTACCAACTTATGTTTATAGAAATTTCATTAAGGAAAGTGTCAATCCTGATAATAATTCAGCTGATGTAAATGGCTTTGCAAGTATTGGATTTGGAGGGCGTATTAAGGTTACAAAACGTGTTAGTATAATTGGAGATTATTATTACAATTTAGGTTCTTTTTATGCAAATAACCCTAACATTAAAAACCCATTGTCATTTGGCGCCGAGTTAGAAACCGGAGGACATGTGTTTAGTTTATTTTTTACAAATGCTTCTGGCTTAATTGAGAATACTTATTTACCATTTACCACAGATTCATGGTCTAAAGGACAAGTTAAATTTGGATTTAGCATTTCCAGAACATTTGCTTTGTAACACAATGAACTATCCTGAACATGTTTTTAATAATCACTTATTAGAAATAAGTAACAAAGGACCAATTTATCTTTTTGATTATCATTCAGCCTGGCAAAGTATATTATTAGTTCTTTGCTTAATTAGTTTTGTATATCTCAAAAACACTGAATCTAACAGATTAATTAGAATTTTTCAAGCTGCATTTAATGATCAGGTTTGGGGTCAAATCCAACGCGAAGAATCAAATCGCATTAGATTTTATACAATTCTACTTCTTGGTCTATACAACATTTCGCTGGCCTTCTTGGCATATAAATTAAACAAGCTTTATAATGTTGTATTGGTTGATAATAGCGATATAGTTCAGTTTCTATTGTTCTTTGGACTATTTACAATACTTGGTTTTTTAAAAGTATTTGTAAACAAGTTTTTAATTCTAATAAGTAATCACCAATTATTAATTAATGAATACAGTAATTATAATTTAATTATTAATCAATCCTTTAGCTTACTGCTTTTGCCACTGGTATTACTTCCAGAATTTATAAAGTTAAACCCATTAGTTTTAATAACACCTGCGTTACTTTTATTTGCTCTTCATGTTATCATTAAATGGCTAAAAGGAGTTAGGTTTAGCTTAGTGGAAGGTAAAATAGGAATATTGCAAAGTTTTGTTTACCTTTGCGCAATTGAAATTTTACCCATATTAGTGTTGGGTAAACTAATAATTGAAAAGTTATAAAACGCATTGTCAATGGCAACAAAAAAATTAGCAAAGAAAAAATTATTAAAAAAAACCGTTGCTAAATCAAAATCTACTTTAATCAAGGATGCCAAAAAAAAGACACCTGCTAATAAGAAACCAACTTCTTCTAAAATAGCGCCAAAGAATCCACCTGTCAAGAAGAGTGCCGCAAAAAATGTCTCGGTAAAGAAAACACTTGCTCTAAAAAAATCAAAACCCGAGCCTAAACAATCGGTTTTAGATACTAAAACTCTTCCTGAGCAAAAGAAGAGCAGAAAAAACGCTAAAAAAACTACAATAGTTTTACCCCCGCCACCAAAAATTGACGTAAGCAATTACCCAAAACATAAAATAAAAAATGTGCTAATATCTCAGCCTAAGCCGGCTGACCCAGATAAGAACCCATATCTTGAAATCGGAAAACGATTCAATTTAAATATCAATTTTAGGCAATTTATTAAAGTCGAAGGGTTAACTTCTCAAGAATTTCGTTTACAAAGAATAGAAATATTGGCTCATGGTGCAGTTATTTTAACAAGCAAGTTAAGTGTTGATCATTATTTTAGGATGTGCAATGAAATGAGGGTTACTGTTCCTGATAGTATGAAGTTTTTTTGCATTAACGAGCAAACAGCCTACTATCTTCAAAAGTATATTCAGTATAGAAAGAGAAAAATATTTTTTGGCCAAGGAACGTTAATTCATTTAGTTGACGTAATTAGAAAAAACAAAGATGAGAAATTCTTGTTACCTGTAAGTGATGTTCACAAGGAACAAATTGTAGAGTTTTTAGACGAATTAAATATTAGTTATACGAAAGGTGTTTTTTACAAAACTATAAGTGCTGATTTAAGTGATGTTAAGTCACTAAATAGTTATGACTTAATTGTGTTTTTTACACCTGCAGGAATTAAATCATTAAAACAAAACTTCCCAAATTTTAAGCAAGGTACCACACGAATTGCAGCATTCGGGCACACGGCTGCATTAAAAGTTAAAGAGTTAGGGTATCGTTTAGATATTTTTGCACCTAACCCTTTAAATCCAAGTATGAGTGGCGCAATTGCGGCTTACTTAAAAGAATCTAATAAACGGTAAGGTTTAATTAAAAAATTATTTTTAGGTTTCTGCTTTTGTAGTAGTCAACAATTGGTTGGTAAGGACCAAATTTATGTTGTGTCTCAGGAAATGAATCAAGATAAGGACCTTTGAAATAATCTATCGGCTTAAACTTAATATTCGGATAATCAACTTTGGTTACTGGTTTAGGACGTTTGTGAATTCTATCATCGTTAATAAAAGCAACTACGTCGTAAGCATCTTCAACACTTAGTACTGGTTTTAAGTAACTTGCTTGTTTATGAGGCATATTACAATAAACAAAACTTGCCATTCTATATATTCGATGCACACTACTTCCTATTTGATAACTAGAGTCTCCCCACAATGGTGGATATTCATAAGTTACTTTATCAGCTCTTAGTTTTCCGTTACCATTTTTACCGTGGCAACTCATGCAATTTTCTAAATAAATTTTCTCACCTTTATTTGGGTCAGCAGCTCTATCAATATAACCGATATTAAATGGCGCATCTCCATTTACATTTGAATTTACAGGAACATTTTCTCCAAGCCATTTAATGTAAGAGGTAATTGCCAGCATTTCTTTACTATTAAGTGGAAGATGTTTGCCGTTATGTGGACGTTCAATGCAATTATTAATACGGTCAGCTAAACTTAACACCTTATTTTCTCTTCCTCTGTATTGAGGATAGCGTGCGTGCGCACTAAAGAAATTAAAGGCAAAAGGTTTTGTTCCGGCTTCAAGATGGCAATTGGTACAATTCATTTTATTACCTAAATATTTACCTGAAATACCATTAGGTCCTATATAATAAGCTGTATTTAAAATTAAGCTTCGTCCATACTTTACTAACTCACCGAATTCGTTACTGGGAATATTATTGGTGTCTGGTCCATGCCAAATGGTATCTTCTTTAATAGGAGGTTTTGAGATTTCTAAATTATTTTCTTTTTTATTTTCGCATGAACTAATGAAAATAAAAAATAAAAAACTTATTGTTAATGCAGAAAATGATTTACTGCCAGCTTTTGTGATTTTTATATTTTTCATCTTACATAATCAATTAATTTAATGCCCTTTTTGATACTATCGCTATAAAGATAGCTATATAGTATTTCAGTCCACTCTTGAGGTGTGCGTTCGGTATAAAACACACTAGGCTCAATTGGCTTACCAAAATGTAAAACAATTGTTTTACCACGCTGTTTAAACATTTCGTCAGGTAAAAAAAGCATTTCAATATTTGCTTTTATGCCAAAAAATTTACGCCATTTTGCAAAGTTATAAAAAAACTTACTGTTGTGACCTTCAATAAAAACGGGTACAATTGGCTTATTGTATTTTATAGCTTTATTAATAAAACTTTTATTCCAAGGTAAATCACGAATACCATCTTTTAATTTTCTGCTAACCAATCCGCTTGGAAAGACTAATATGGCGCTTTCAGTTGCGTAAACTTGTTCAACGGTTTGTAAGCTTCCGCGGCTTTTGATGTTTCCTACTTTATTTACACCAACAAAAATTTCACCATAGTTTTTAATGCTTTTTAAAACATCATTAACAATAAAACGCACATCACTTCTAACCTCTCCAATAGCTTGAATTAAGGCCATTCCGTCCATGCCTCCCAAGGGATGGTTGGAAGCAATAATTACACCACCATCAATGGGTACATTTTCTATGCCATAACACTTAATCGTAACGTTAAAAAATTTAAGAACTTCCTTGTTAAATTGTAATCCCTGAAATTGGTCAAGAAAAACCATCCCTTCATTAATCTCTTTTTCATGTAATGTTTTTTTAAGCCATGTTATTAAAAATTTTGGCAAAAGCGTGTATTTCTTCTTTAACTTATCTTTAAGAATTTTCTCAACATCAATGAATTTTTTCTCCTGCATGGTTCTTTTTATAGAAGTAGAATGCAAAAATATTAAAAGTATAAGGCATTTGCTTACTTATTTTACTTTTTACCTAAACACAATCATAAGTGTTAATATCCTGTTTATTGGTATCGGACTCAACTTAAAATAATCCGCCTGCCAAAATTAACCTCTAGCTGCTATAAACAAAGGAATTATGGATGTTTTTTGACGCAAAAATTTACATTTTTTTTAGCAATTAACAATGTTAATAACGCGCATTTTTTCAACAATGTGGTAAAAAATGGCTAAAAGTGGTAAAAAGTGGTAAAAACTTGTTTATTTTTGCTAAAACGTTAATAATCAATTAATGCCAAGTTTAATTGGAGAATATGACTGTAAAGTAGATGCTAAAGGGCGTTTTATGTTTCCTGTTGATTTAAGGAAGCAATTAGAGGGCTTTTTTGAAAAAGGTTTCGTTATAAACCGAAATCTTCATCAACGCTGTTTGGTTTTATATCCAATTGCAGAGTGGGAAAAATTAAACAAAAAACTAAGTAAGCTAAACAGATTAATTAAGGCCAACGATGTATTTGTTAGAAAGTTTACAGGAGGCGCAACCAATACTGAGCCAGACACCTCCGGGAGGTTGCTTTTGCCGAAGTCATTAATTGAATATGCGAATGTTATAAATGACATTAAAGTATTGGGTAGTAATAATGTCATTGAAATATGGGATAAAAAATTATACGAAGAATTTTTATCTCAAGATATAGATATTGAAAAATTGGCTGAAGATGTTTTGGGTGGGCTAAATTTTAATACCGGTGAGGATGAGTAATTATCACACCCCCGTTCTTTTACATGCTTGTATTGATAATCTGAACATTAACCCTAATGGAGTTTATGTTGATTTGACTTTTGGTGGTGGTGGCCATTCAAAAGAAATTTTGAGCAATTTGGGAGCAACAGGAAAACTTTTTGCTTTTGATCAGGATGCTGACGCGCAACAAAATGCGATTGATGATCAACGATTTAAATTATTGCCATATAATTTTAGGTATTTAAAAAACTATTTACGGTTAAATGGCATTATAAAAGTAGATGGGATATTAGGAGATCTTGGTGTTTCGTCGCATCAATTTAATGAAGCTTCAAGAGGTTTTTCCATCAGGTTTGATTCGGAACTTGATATGCGAATGAATCAAAACGATTTGCTAACTGCCAAAGAAATCATTAACACTTATGATGAAAAACGTTTAACACAACTTTTTAAACTGTATGGTGAAATTGATAATGCCTTTAAACTGACTCAATTGATTGTTAAGGCCAGAGCGCTAAAAAGGATCGAAACTACTAATGAGTTAAAAGAGGTTATAAAAAGTTGCACGCCTAAGTTTGAAGATCATAAATACCTTGCAAAAGTTTTTCAAGCATTACGTTTAGAAGTAAATCAGGAATTAAATGCGCTTGAAGAATGTTTGTCTCAATGTTCAGATTTATTAAAGCCAAATGGAAGATTAGTAATTATCTCCTATCATAGTTTAGAAGATCGTTTAGTAAAAAACATTATCAAAACCGGCAATACAAGTGGAGTAGAAGAAAAAGATATTATATATGGAACAGTAAAAAAAGTTTATAGGAATTTAACTACTAAACCAATTTTACCTTCCGATGAAGAAATTAAAATTAACACACGCGCCCGAAGTGCAAAACTTAGAGTTGCAGAAAAAGTATAAATTAATTGGCGAATAAATTTAGAGATATTCCTGTTCAAACCGAAGCACTGGAGCAAGAGCAATCAGTTGTTGAAGAAATTGTGTCTGAAAAAGTGGACAAACTTCCACGCCCAAAGAAGAAAGGCGTTCTCACCAAAGGATTGACAGCCGTTTTTAGCGGCACTTTTTTAGCTAATCCAAATATGGTAAAACACTTGCCGTATGTGTTGTTTTTGGCCGTAATTGCTATTTTTTATATAGGAAACGGTTATTATGCCGATAGTAAAATTAGAGAGGTTAACAAAATTACAAACGAACTAAAGGAATTAAAAACGAAATATATCAGTACAACAAGTGATTTAATGTTTGCAAGTAAGCAAAGTGAGGTTGCCAAATCTGTTGCGCCCCTTGGCTTAAAAGAGTCTGTTATACCACCAAATAAAATAGTGGTGGATAGTTCAGAAATTATGAATTCAGAAAATAAAAGTGGAGAATAAGAAAGACATATTAATACGTTCTTACTTTGTATATCTGTTGATGTGCATTTTTGCAATCGCAATTCTCTACCGCATTTGTATCATTCAATTCAAGGAAGGAAATGATTGGAAAGCTAAGGCAGAGGCTTTTACCACAAAGGTTTTTGAGATGGAAGCATCTCGTGGTAATATTTTTGATGCAAATGGAGCCTTATTGGCAACCTCTCTGCCGTTTTACGAAGTAGCTGTTGATATTAATGCGCCAAGTATCGACGATAAGTTGTTCCGCTCTAAAAAAGATTCGCTTGCTTTATGCTTGCATGCCTTGTTTAAAGATAAAAGCAAAAACGAGTATTTAAAAATTTTGCAAAAGGCCAGGAATACAAAGGATAGATATGTTGTGTTAAAAAGAAATGTTTCCTATCGTGATTTACAAACGCTTAAGTCATTTCCGATTTTTAGAAAAGGAAAACGTGGTGGCTTGGTTACGATTCAAACCAACAGAAGAGAAAGACCATTTCAGGCTTTAGCGGCAAGAACGATTGGATTGGCTCGCCCGGGCATAAAACCAGTTGGATTAGAGGGTGCTTACGATAGTATTTTGAAAGGTACAGGTGGTAAACGATTAATGCAAAAAATTGCCGGTGATGTTTGGCGACCTATTAACGATGAAAACGAGGTAGATCCAAAAGATGGGAAAGATTTATATACAACACTTGATATAAACATTCAAGACGTTGCTCAAGCTGCGTTATTAAGAGCTTTGGTTAAAAATCAAGCTTCTCATGGTTGCGCCGTATTAATGGAAGTAAAAACCGGAGCAATAAAGGCAATAACTAATCTTACGAAATCAAAAAAGGATTCAACACTTTACACGGAGAGTTTTAACTACGCTTTAGCATATCCTACAGAACCAGGTTCAACATTTAAACTAGCATCTATGCTGGCTTTGATAGATGAATACGATATTTCTTTGGAAGAGAAAACACAGGTAGGGAATGGCGAATGCATGTATTATGATAGGAGAATGAAAGACGCGCATCCGCCTACAGAACCTGTTCTTACGGCTCAAAGGATATTTGAAACTTCGTCAAACGTTGGCGTAAGCAAATTAGTAACCAAATATTTTGGTAAAAATCCAAAGCAATACATAGCAAAATTAAATTCATTTCATTTAAATCAAAAGCTAGGAATTGCAATACCAGGTGAAGGTGTACCAAGAATTAAACAGGTAAAGGATAAAGATTGGTACGGAACCTCATTACCTTGGATTAGCATTGGATACGAGAGTTTGGTTACACCCCTGCAAACATTAACATTATACAATGCTATTGCTAACAACGGCAAAATGGTGAAGCCTCATTTTGTGGATGCAATAAAGGAAAATGGCAAAATTGTGAAATCATTTGGTACGGAAATTATTGATGAGCAAATTGTAAAACCATCAACCGTAAAAAAAGCTAAACATCTAATGGAAGGCGTTGTGAAAAATGGAAGCGGTAAAGGTTTAAACATAACTGCATTTAAAGTAGGTGGTAAAACTGGTACAGCGCAAATCGCCAAAAACGGTGATTACAAAACCGCTGGAAACGTTAGTTATCAGGCATCTTTCGTTGGTTATTTCCCTGCTGATAATCCATTGTACACTTGCATCGTCATTATTAATAACCCAACACAAGGAAACTATTATGGCGGATTGGTTGCAGGCCCTGTGTTTAAAGAGATTGCTGAAAAGGTTTATTCAAACAGCTTGGATTTTATAGAGAGCGTTAATCAACCTCAAAATTTCTTGACTAAATTACCAGATGTAATCACAACCAAGAGCGACGAATTAAGCAAAGTTGCTAACTCTTTTTCAATACCATTTCATGCTATAGATAGCGACACCTATTGCCACAGAAACAAACAGGATACAGCTAAGGTTGATTTAGTAAAAGTTAATCTTGAACAGCAGCTAAAAAAAGGGATTATGCCAAGTTTAAATGGCTTATCTGTCAAAGATGTTCTTTTTCTGCTCGAGAATAACGGGGTTTATGTAAAAATAGAAGGTTTTGGTGTTGTAAGGAAACAAAGTATTGAGGCAGGTCAAAAATTCAGTAAAGGAAATAAAATTATTTTACAATTAAGTTAATCATTAATGAAATTGTTAAGCGACATATTATATAAAGTTTCTATAGAGGAGGTTGTAGGCTCCACACATACTGCTATTGCATCGGTTACGTTTGATTCACGCAATGTTAAAAAAGATACACTTTTTATTGCTATTATAGGAACCGCTACTGATGGACATAAATATATTGATTCGGCAATAACTTCAGGGGCAGTGGCAATTATTTGTGAAGTACTTCCTGAACAGACGCTGGAACATGTTACTTATGTTAAAGTGAAAGACGCATCATATGCACTGGGAATCATTGCTTGCAATTTTTATGACAATCCTTCTGAGAAAATAAAATTGGTTGGTGTTACTGGTACCAATGGAAAAACAACAACAGTTACCCTTTTATTTAATTTGTTTAGAGCTTTAGGTTACAATGTTGGTTTGTTGTCTACTGTCCAAAATAAAATTAACAACACGGTTATACAAAGTACACATACAACTCCGGATGCGTTGTCATTAAATGAGTTGCTTAATGAAATGGTAAAATCAGGCTGTGATTATGCTTTCATGGAAGTTAGCTCGCATGCAGTAGTTCAAAATCGAATCGCCGGCGTTTCATTTACAGGAGCTGTTTTCACAAATATTACACATGACCATTTAGATTACCATAAAACATTCGATGAATACATCAAAGCAAAGAAACGATTTTTTGATTTGTTGCCACAGAGTGCATTTGCCGTCGTAAACAAAGATGATAGAAATGGAGTGGTAATGTTACAAAACACAAAGGCCAATCGATATACCTACGCCTTAAAAAGTATAGCTGATTTTAAATGTAAAATAATTGAAAATCATTTGAATGGCTTATTGCTTAATATCAACAACCAAGAAGTGTGGGTAAAACTCATTGGTACATTTAATGCTTATAATGTGCTTGCAGTTTATTCCGCAGCAATGTTGCTAAAACAAGATAAAACCAACGTTTTAACAGCACTAAGTAATTTAAATTCTGTTGAGGGAAGATTTCAATACATAAAATCAGAAAAAGGAGTAATTGGTATTGTAGATTATGCACATACGCCCGACGCATTAAAAAATGTTCTGGAAACAATTAAGGATATCAGAACTGGAAATGAACAAGTAATTACATTAGTTGGCTGTGGTGGTGATAGAGATTCTGCTAAAAGACCTGTAATGGCTGCAATTGCATGTGAATACAGCAGCAAGGTTATTCTTACTTCAGATAACCCGAGAAGCGAAGACCCGGAAGAAATATTAAATCAAATGCAGAAGGGAATTTCACCAAATGATACGAAAAAAACAATGCGAATTACTGACCGCAAGGAAGCAATTAAAATTGCTTGTCAATTTTCACAACCCGGAGATATTATTCTCATTGCTGGAAAAGGACATGAGAAATATCAAGAAATAAAAGGAGTTAAACATGATTTTGACGATTATAAAATTTTAAAAGAAACAATTCAAGAAATGAGCATATAATGTTTTATTACTTATTTACATATCTCGATAGAACCTTTGATTTTCCCGGGGCAGGTGCTTTTCAGTACATTTCGTTTCGTGCTGCTTTGGCGCTCATCACCTCTTTAGTTATTTCCTTAATTTTCGGTAAACGTATTATTGAATTTATTCGTCGCAAACAAATTGGTGAAACTATTAGGGAACTCGGATTAGATGGACAAACCAAAAAAGCAGGCACACCTACAATGGGTGGTATAATTATCATTGCAGCAATATTAATCCCAACTTTATTATTTGCAAAAGTCCTAAATGTATACATAGTATTAATGATCATTTCTACGATTTGGTTAGGAGGAATTGGATTTCTGGATGATTATATTAAAGTATTTAAAAAGAATAAGGAAGGTTTGCAAGGCAAATTTAAAATCATTGGACAAGTAGGAATAGGTTTAATTGTTGGATGTGTATTTTATTTTCACCCTGATGTTGTAATAAAGGAACGTTTAACACATAATGAAAAAATTGCATGGGTTAATGATAACGCTGCTTCTTCGGAGGAACTTAAAATACCAAAGTATTCAGAAAAACCAACCAAAACATTAAAAACAACCATACCGTTTTTTAAGAATAATGAATTAAATTATAGTTCTTTCATTTCTTGGGCTTGCAACGATTGTTCAAAATATGGTTGGTTAATATTTATACCCATGGTAATTATTGTTGTAATCGCAGTAAGTAATGGAGCTAACATTACAGATGGAATTGACGGGTTGGCAGCAGGAACTAGCGCCATCATTGGCGTAGTATTGGGAATTTTAGCATACGTAAGCGGCAACACTATTTTTGCAGATTATTTAAATATCATGTATATACCCAACTCCGGAGAGCTTGTGGTGTTTATGGCAGCTTTTATTGGTGCCTGCGTTGGGTTTTTATGGTACAACTCTTTTCCTGCACAAGTATTTATGGGCGATACGGGTTCACTGGCAATTGGTGGAATTATTGCTGTTTATGCAATAGCTATCCGAAAAGAGTTGTTAATTCCAATTTTATGCGGTGTGTTTTTGGTTGAGAACGTTTCCGTTATCCTGCAGGTATATTATTTTAAATATCAAAAGAAACGTCGTGGACTTGAGTATGCACAAACGCATCGTTTGTTCAAAATGGCGCCATTGCATCATCATTACCAAAAATCAGGCTTCCATGAATCTAAAATTGTAATGCGATTTTTTATTATTGGGATTATGTTGGCAGTATTAACTTTTGTAACACTTAAACTACGTTAATGAGTAAACGAATAGTCATTTTAGGCAGTGGTGAAAGCGGAGTGGGTAGTGCAATACTGGCCAAACAGAAGGGATTTGACGTATTTGTAAGTGATAAAGGAAAAATTGCAGACAAATATAAAATACAATTAGAGAAAGAACAAATATTGTTTGAAGAACAGCAACATAGTGAAGAATTAATTTTAAACGCCGATGAGGTTATTAAAAGTCCTGGTATTCCAGATCAAGTGAACCTTGTACAGAGATTGCATGCAAAAAATATTCCGGTTATTTCCGAAATTGAATTTGCTGCACGTTATACAAGTGCTAAGAAAATTTGCATTACTGGTTCTAATGGAAAAACTACAACTACATTGTTAACTTATCATATCCTTAAAAAAGCCGGATACAATGTAGGTCTTGGTGGTAACGTTGGGAAAAGTTTTGCATATCAGGTTGCCAAAGAGAACTTTGATTATTATGTGCTTGAGTTAAGCAGCTTTCAACTGGATGGCATGTATAATTTTACGGCAGATATCGCTGTTTTGCTAAATATTACACCAGATCATCTCGATCGATATGACTATAAATTTGAAAACTATGTAGCATCAAAATTCAGAATTACACAAAACCAAAACCAAAACAATTATTTTATTTATTGCGCAGACGATGAAGTAATAACCACCTTCATGCAACAAAATAAAATGAACGCAACAATGATCCCGTTTAGTATCAAACAACCAATTGATGGGGATGGCGCGTATTTAATAGAGAACCAAATAACCCTTAATTATAAACCAAACCAAAACCAACCCTTAATTATGACAATTGAACAACTGGCGCTGCAAGGTAAACACAATGTTTACAACAGCATGGCCGCTTCGCTTGCAAGCAGCATTGTAAACATCCGAAGTGAAGTTATTCGCGAAAGTTTACAAGACTTCCAAAATGTAGAACACAGACTTGAATTTGTGGCGTCTATAAATGGGGTAGAATTTATTAACGATAGCAAGGCTACTAATGTTAATTCAACATGGTATGCGCTTGAGAGTATGTCAAAACCAACCGTTTGGATTGTTGGCGGCCAAGACAAAGGAAACAATTACGATGACTTAATTGATTTAGTCAAAGCTAAAGTAAAAGCAATTATTTGCTTAGGTAAAGATAATAAAAAGCTAGTAAAAGCTTTTAAGAATCATGTTGAACTTTTAGTAGAAACTGATAATGCAGCAGAAGCAGTAGCAACATCATATAAAATAGCAAAAAAAGGTGATGTTGTATTATTATCTCCTGCTTGTGCCAGTTTCGATTTATTTAAAAACTACGAAGATCGTGGTTTACAGTTTAAAGCAGCCGTAAGATCTATTTAATTAATTCTTTATTGCATCATGAACGTTTTTAATTATTTAAAAGGCGATAAGGTGGTGTGGGCAATAATGTTTTTGCTTTCACTTCTTTCAATACTTGTTGTATATAGTGCAGTTGTAACGCTTGCGCATAAATTTCAACAGGGTAAATCCGAATTTTATTTAATTAAGCAGTTTGTATTTGTATGTATTGGATTTCTGGTTGCTTATTTAGTGCATAAAATAAGGTATACCATCTTTAGTAGGATTTCACAGATTGGCTTTCTAGTTTGCATCCCTTTATTAATTTATACACTCATTAAAGGTGTTAGTGCAGGTGAAGCAGCAAGATGGATTGAAATCCCTGGATTAAAATTAACCTTTCAATCATCCGATTTGGCTAAGCTGGTATTAATTATTTATGTAGCCAGAATTATTGCGCTGAAGGGTAAGTCGTTAACAACGTTAGTGGAAGTTTTAAAGCAATTGATTTTACCAGTTGCTATAATCTGTGCATTAATTTTGCCGGCTAATTTTTCTACTGCGGCCATTTTGTTTTTTAATTGTATTATGTTAATGTTTTTCGGAGGAATTAACTACAAAATACTTCTAAAAATTATGGGCATTTGTATTTTGAGTGGTACCATCTTGTTATCATGGATTTGGTTTTCTCCAGGCACCTTCCCGTCAAAAAGAGCATTTACTTGGAAGGCGCGTATTGAGAATTTCGTTAGCGGGGACACCGAAACAAATTATCAGAGTGAACAAGCAAAAATTGCAATTGCAACCGGTGGTGTAATTGGTAAGGGTCCCGGAAATAGCACGCAACGTGCCTTTTTACCTCAAGCTTCATCTGACTTTATATATGCTATTATTATAGAAGAGTATGGTTTATTAATTGGGTTTGGGTTACTTTTTCTATATATGATTTTACTCTTCAGAGGTATTAAAATTTTAAGAGATAATGATAAGCCTTTTGGTGGTTTAATGGCAATTGGTTTAACTTTTAGCTTAGTTTTTCAAGCAATGGTAAATATGGCTGTTGCCGTAAATTTATTCCCTGTTACAGGGCAACCATTGCCACTAATCAGCATGGGTGGTACTTCCATGATTTTTACTATGATTACTTTAGGAATTATTTTGAGTGTTAGTAAAACAAAAAATGAGGAAGTAGTTGAAAACTTAGAAGCGGTTTAAACAATGGAGGCATTAAGAATTATTTTAAGTGGGGGTGGAACAGGTGGTCATATTTTTCCGGCTGTTGCAATAGCTAACGAGGTAAAAAAAATGCATCCTGAGGCTAACATTTTATTTGTTGGTGCGATAGGAAAAATGGAAATGGAAAAGGTTCCGGCTGCGGGGTATAAAATTATAGGAATCTCAATTGCCGGTCTGCAACGGAAATTCACTTTTTCAAATTTTAAACTTCCGTTTTTATTAATTAAAAGTTACTTTCAAACAAAAAAAATAATTAGCGACTTTAATCCACATGTAGTTGTTGGTACCGGAGGGTTTGCCAGCGGGCCAATTCTCAAGGCTGCTAATGCAAAAAATATTCCAACCCTTATCCATGAAGGTAATTCTTATGCAGGTTTAACCAATAAATTATTGGGAAAAAAAGTAAATAAAGTTTGCGTTGCTTACCGGAACATGGAAAACTATTTCCCAAAGGAAAAGATACTAATAACAGGAAATCCTATTCGTCAGGACTTATTTGATATAACTTCTAAACGAAAAGAAGCGCATGATTTTTTTAAACTAGATTCAACTAAAAAAACGATTTTGGTAATTGGTGGAAGTTTAGGAGCCAGAACAATTAACGAGGCAATTGCAGGCGGTTTAGAACAAATCATTAAAGAAGATTTTCAATTGATTTGGCAAACCGGTAAGGGTTATTTTTCTGTTGCAAAAGAAAAAACTGAAATTTATTCTGTCAAAGGAATATTTGCTTTTGATTTTATTTCTAAAATGGATTTGGCATATGCAGCAAGCGATTTGGTAATTTCCAGAGCCGGCGCTAGTTCTATTTCTGAAATTTGTGTCATAGGTAAACCATGCATATTGGTGCCATCTCCAAATGTGGCTGAAGATCATCAAACTAAGAATGCGCGGGCGCTTCAGAATAATCAAGCGGCAGTTTTGATAACGGATGCAGAGGCAAACACAAAGTTAATTGTTGCTGCTATTGAATTATTAAAGGATAGTACCAAATTAGAGTCGTTGAGTAAAAATTGCGCCAAGCTTGCATTTCCAAACGCTACAAAAACAATTGCAACTGAAGTATTAAAACTAGCCAACTTAACCAATTGAGTTCAAACAAAAATATATTAGATTATAAACTATACTATTTCATAGGAGTTGGTGGAATTGGAATGAGTGCCTTAGCCAGGTTCTTTAACCATTACCAGAAAAAAGTTGTTGGTTACGATAAAACAAAAACGAAATTAACTTCTCAGCTCGAAGTTGAAGGCATAAAATGTCACTATAGTGAGGATGTTGCTTCTCTTGCTGACTTATTAAAAGAATTCTCAAAAGAAGAGATTTTAGTGGTATTCACACCAGCTATTCCATTAATACATAAAGAATACATCTATTTACAGGAGCGTAATTATACAATATTGAAAAGAGCGCAGGTATTGGGGGAAATTAGTAAGCAGTTCAAAACAATTGCTATTGCTGGCACTCACGGAAAAACAACGACCACAACATTGGTTACACATATTTTAAAGTCAGCGGCGTTCAACTGTTTTTCTTTCATGGGTGGAATCTCTAAGAATTATAATACTAATATATTATTAGGTGATATTTCTAATAAGGAATCTTACTTTATTGTAGAGGCAGATGAATATGATAGATCATTTTTAACCTTACAGCCTGAAATCGCTATTATTACAAGTGTTGATGCTGATCATTTGGATATTTATGGTGACCAGGAACATGTTAAAGAAGGATACAGATTGTTCAGTAAATGTATTTCATCTGATGGCACATTAGTTGTTAAGAAAAATGTTGATAACGATTTGAAGCTCACATCAAAACGCGTGGTCTACTCCTTAAATTTAGATACTGAATATTGTGCGGATTCAATTCAAATTGAAGACGCTTATTTCGTTTATAACATAAAAAGTTCAATAGAACCAATCAGCTCTGTAAAACTTGGATTACCAGGTTTACACAATGTTGAAAATTCTATTGCGGCTGTTGCGGTTGCTCAATTGGTCGGGGTTAAAGCGGATGTTATAAAAGAGGCCTTACGTTCTTTTAGTGGAGTTAAAAGGAGGTTTGATTACAGAGTAAAACAACCTAATTGTGTTTACATTGATGACTACGCGCATCATCCTGAAGAGTTAAAAGCAACAATAGGTTCTGTTAAAAAGATTTACCCTGGTAAAAAAATTACCGGCATTTTTCAGCCCCATTTGTTTTCTCGAACTCGCGACTTCGTTGACGGTTTCGCAGAAAGTTTAAGTATGTTGGATGAATGTCTTTTGCTGGAAATATATCCTGCCAGAGAGTTGCCAATCGATGGTGTTAACTCGCAATGGTTACTTAGCAAAGTTAGTTCTCCGGTTAAAAAATTATTAACCAAAGAACAAGTGCTTGAGTATTTACAAACAAACAAAACAGAAGTTGTTATAACAATGGGTGCTGGAGATATTGATACGATGGTTGAACCAATTGAGGTGACATTAAAAAGCAAGAATTGAAAAAGATAAATTATAAGAAGTTAGTGATTGTTGTTGCATGGTTTTTTGCAATTACCGGCATTGCATTGTCTTTATCTTTTGTAAACAAGCAGGAAAAGAACATTACCATTTCATCACTTAACATTTCTATTTCTAATCCAGACGGAATGAGTTTTTTGGATGAAACGGACATTCAAAATTTTTTTAATACTCGAAACGAAAGATTGCTTAATAATCAATATAAAAATTTAAATATACCAGCTTTAGAGAAATCTTTAAATAGTCATCCGGCGGTTGCTAATGCTGAAATCAGTGCTGATTTAAATGGCGAGTTAAAAATTATGGTAGAGCAACGAAAACCGGTTCTCCGAATTATAAATCAGGATGGAGAAAGCTATTACATTGATTCTAAATCAAAATTAATGCCATTAAGTGAGAATTATACAGCCCGTGTAATAGTGGCAACAGGGGATTTATTTGAACCATTTGCGCGACGTAATGATTTTTCAGTGGAACAAATTAAAGGAAATAAAAAATACAGTGAATTAAGTATGTTAGATGATTTATGGGATCTTGCTACCTATATTAATAAAGATACAATATTATCAGCATTAATTCATCAGATAAATGTAACTAGCAAAAAGGAAATAGAATTATTCCCTTCAATTGGTAATCACAAAATTCTTTTTGGCCCTGCAACAAACATAGCTGAGAAATTTAACAAGTTGAAAATATTCTACAAAGAAGGATTGAATAAAAC
>B570J29032_109959328_pt1 | contig 22257 bp, 41 predicted proteins | sample LakMenEpi16Nov12_FD_29032 | JGI IMG/M metagenome (IMG submission 29032) | reverse complement strand
GTCATCAAATTGCCAATTTATTTCTTCTACTATAATTCGCCTAACACGTTCTATAAACTTTTCTAACAACCCACCACTAGGCTTTTTAGATCCTATACCTAAATTTTTACGTCTTTCTTCATGATACTCAAAACATTTTTTTAATACCTCTTTATAATCAAAATATTGTGGAAATTGTGCACTAGATTGTGCAGTTAAAATTAAAGGTGTTTTTGTTGAGCACCTATTTACTGCATTACACCAATCAGGTAATCTATTCCATTTTATATGGAAAGAAAATTTATAGTTTGGGTCATCCCGTGTTAAAGTTTTAAAAATCCAAATAAACTCGGTTCCCGTTCTATTATGTCTTTTCCAATATTCATCCGTATCAGCCGCTCCTGTACACCATTTTGTACCTGCTGCATAACGACAAGAAGCTTCATGGGTATTTGCTGCCACAACAAGAACTTCGTTGTTTTCAAAAATTTTAACAGCGTCAGATAATTTTTGTTTTTCTACCTCTGATTGACGTACTTTGTCCAATGCTTGTTTCATCTCTTCTGCAGAAGAAAAAGATGTAAAGTCACGTTTTAACTTTTTTTGGTGTTTTAAAAAATCGTCCATCAAGGACAATGCTAGTTCTGGGTTTCCAGATTTTTTGTTAGCCCAATTAGTGAATAGTTGTTTAACATGTTTTATATCTTCAAACAGTAAACTTTCTAATATAATTTTTTTGATGAGATTTTTCATATTAGATAAATATTCACTACTTTGTTAATGAGTCACGTTTCTATAGTGACAGTAGTTAGTTTTATAACCTAATTCTTCCCTATATTTTTCTATTAATTCTCTTAGAGGTTGGAATTTGTCTTCTGTATGAGGTTTATGTCCTTTTTTAAAAGCATCCATCATTTTAAGTTCACCTTCGATTATAAAACTAATCATTTCTTCTCTATCCATATCTTTTTTCTGTTATATTATTTGAACATAACATATAATTTTATTAAACCGGCAACAATATATAGTGTTAATACCACCACAAACATTCCTACAGCTAAATTATATAATTTTTTATCCATGTCTAACTTTTTTTGTAATAAAGGGAAAATATAAATACTGAACACAACATAAATATTGTTGTTAATGCCCATTCTGGGTCAAGAAAACGGATTATACAAAACCATATAATCCCTACTAGTAAACTAATTCCCATTGTAAGGGCTGTCTTCATTAAAGCGTCTGTTATTTTTTTCATATTATTTAATATTAGGTAAAATTTTCTCAATCGTGTAGATATTTTCCATATCTTTTTTAGATTTCTTTTTCTTAGATTTTAAGTCAGCGAGAGCATCTAAAAGTTCTTTTCTTTGTGTACTAACTTTTGGTTCTTCTTTTTTAACAAATTCGTGGACAACAGGTTTATCTTTGTAAACAATTTTCTCCACAATTTTATCTTTGTAAATTATTTTTTCTACAGGCTTGTCTCTGTAAACAATTCTATCCTTGTAGATGGTTTTTGTTTTATTGTTTGGTTTTTCTTTAGATAAAGAACTAACCATTAAACCTAATACCAAATTTAAAACTAAAGAGGAGATTATTACTGTTGTTATCATAATGTAAAGATAACAAAAATAATTTAATCAAAGAAATTTAAAACCACTTTCACCAATAACAAAAGCAACCATAGTTCCCAATCTTATTAAATTATAACATTTAGTAGAGCCACTTATGTAAGATTGTTTGTTAAGAGGGTCTATATGTAAGTACCACCTATAATAGCAATCCACTTTAGTGTTCTTTGTTTCATTGTTTCTGCTCGTGTAATTTGTAGTTGATACTTTAACTTTTCATTTTGGACATCAGATTCATGTAATTTTTCTGATAAAAAATCAATCATAATTTTGTTATCCAATGAGTCGCATTGTGAATAACAACTCAAACCAATTGTTAATAATAATATTGTTAATACTTTTTCATTTTAATATTTTTAATTTTAATTTTTTGGTAAACTTTTCTTTAAACAAAGTTAATTTCCCAATTGAACATATTATCTGGTCGGGCCAAATCTCATATTCTAGTAATAAATCCCATTCACGTTTTGTCATGTTATTATTTTTCTAAAAGTTCCTTAAGTTCAGGTTTAAACTCCAAATAATCCAAGTTTGGGTCACATACATTGTCTACCAAAATTTCATAACCAAATACAACTCTCATGTGGATGTATGAAATATTACCTCGGTAGTAATCAAAGTAATAATCATAAACAAAATTTTTTATAATTTATCTATCGTACCGAAACTGATTAAATGTTATATCTAAATTTTTACCCCCATTAGAATCAATTACACTTTTAATTTTAGGGTTAATTAAGTCAGATAAATTTCCGTTATTCAACATAGAATATACTTTTTCATAGACGTAATTAGTTCGTAGACCACCAAAATCACTTTTAACCAAACCCTTGGGGTATTTATACCAAGTAATCTCATTTTCTTTTTCTTCAGCACCATAAATGTTGGGAAGAAAATTTACTCTTAGAATAGCTATTTTTTGGTTTTTATTATTTTTAAGTAAAAAACATTTTTCTTCTAATTTTGATTGATAAAATTCTGAATCATAGTTCGATTTATATTTGTATAAATCATCTTTACTATAACAATTAGTCTTTTCCACATTTGTAATAGAGTTAATAATTTCTTTAAACTGATTATATAAATCTTCGGTAGAATAGTAAATCACCTCCCTATCACCATCATCTTTATATATATATTTATTTATGCAATAACTACCGTGTTTATCCCCATTTAAAACCTCTAAAACATTATCCACGGTTTTTTTAAATTCTGGTCTAGCGTTTCCATACATTTTATTATCTGACAATAAAATAATATCAGCGTTATTTTTTTCATTAACATATGGTTTAATATTTAAAACAGCCAAAGGGTTATTAATATTTTTATCGTCTTTTTTAATTAGATAAGATATTAAAGAACCCTCTTTAATATCATTAAGTAGGTATTTTGTATTTTCTCCAGTTTCTTTTCTAGATTCAATTTTATCTTTTAAATCCTTTAGTTTTTCTTTGTCACCACCCACTTTTTTAAGTTCATTATATTTTTGAACCAATTCTTTTGTTCTTTGTGACTCTGGGTGTCCGAGAGTCATGCAATTAGTCCAATTTCTATCAGTATCCGAACCAACTATATCATAAGGGTGACGTGAAATAACAACCATTAAATTTTCAACATCAGATGTTAAAGCTTTTCTTGATTCATCGGAAACAAATTTTTTCATTAAATCATCATCTTTTAATCTTGTTAAAACCTTACCAATCGTGGTTGTATTTTTGGCGTCACCATATTTAGTGATACCCTTAACATAATCTAAAACTTCATATCCGTTTTGATTTAGAAAATTGATTATTTCCTTTTGTGTATCAGAAATAAATTCTTTTTTTTCTTGGGATCCCAAAGGGATATAAATTCGGTAATAGTTTCTATCGTGTTCAAAATTATCACCTAGGGATTTAAACATTTTGGTATATTTTTCTCTATCAAAATGTTTAACATAGTTTCTAAATTGTGAGGGTTTTAACGCTTCACTTAGTAATGTTTGTTTTATAATATCTCTAATCATATTACTTTATAAATATCTAGATAATTCCAATTTCACACTTTCAGGGTTTTCGTTTATATCTTTTTCCCATTCACGAGAGTTTTCAGGTTCTATTTGTGATAGCTCGTCAGTAAATTGTAACCAAGTTCTTAGTCTGTCGACATGTTCTTTTGGTGCTTTCACCATTTTCATATTATATCAATTTATGTGGTTTCATTTTTACAGTCAACCCTAATTTTAAGATAACTTCACTCAAGGCATTTTCAAAAACACCTTCCGTCACAACCTTAAGTAATGGCAAATCGTTTTCAACAAGTAATGATGATGACTTAAACCAATTTATACACGGTGTGGTCAGATTTACGTGAAGACCTTCAAAGTCTTCATTTAATTTGTAGTAATGGTCAAAACCAGTCCGATCTTTTTTATGGTAGTAAAAAAATTTATTTTCCATTTATTTTATTAAATATCTATAGTGTGGACGTTGAATTGGACCTTCAGCAATAATAGTAAAAGCTTTAACAGTTTTTTCACCGTCAGTTAATGTAGTATCAATGTTAGCACCGATATGAGAAGTCACAGTTTTAAGTTTAGAAATGTCCAAACCTTTTTTATCAATTCTGTAAGCTAATTTATCAATAGAAGCTTCGTAATGTTTTTCGGCTTTAATTACTTCTTTCTCAACGTATTTTTCAATACCCATGTTGATAAGTTTGATTGCTTCATCACGTAATCTACCGTGTTCACGAGCTTGTTTAGTGTTGTAAAAACCACGAGGGAAAGTTAAAAACTCCATTGAACCTTTACCTTTGTTAGCAACTTCAGGAGTTAAACCAAAATGTTCACACCATTGAACAGTGTTCCATTTATGTCTTGGTGTGACATGGTTAAAATGTCTTTCAGCCCACTCTTTAGTTTTTTGGATGTATTGTTCTTTTAAAGATTGGGTTTCGGTCTTGAGGATGTTTATTAATTCTTTCATACCGTAAAGATACAAAAAAATCTTTTATTTACAAAGATTCTTCATAATTTCTGTAAGTAAGATATGCCATCATACCCACAGCAGCAACTAAAAAATCTTCCGATTTTATACCTAAAAGTTTAACAAAAAGTAATGTTACTCCGGCACAACCAAAAGATATTAATAAGTCTTTTAAATTTTCACTCATATTTTTTTAAAAATTGATTTTATTATCATGAAGATGTACCAAAAACTAGCCAAAGTCAAAAATAAAACGTAAGTTAAAAGTATTTTTAACATATAAGTTTTTTTAGCTTCAATTTCATACTCACCCCCATATAATTTTTTTATTAAGGATAACCTGTGACTACCTTCAACTAAGATGTATTTACCGTTAAATAACCTTAAAACTTCCATAGGTTTTTTTTCGTCATAACCACCCTTCAATTCACCTTCAAGTTTATCCCAATTGTAATAACCTTCGTGAGAAATTTCTTTGTTGTTAAAAAAGGTGTGTATGTTTTTAACTTTAATCTTCATTTGTTAAATATAAAAAATTTTATTCTAAAAGTAAAATCACCTCATATATTTTCTTTTCGTAAAAGAATTTCTATTACGCATCAACAATCGATATCTTCTTTTGTTTATTTTTTTTTGTATTTTTTCTTTTTCTTTCTGATTATTTGTCCTATATCTATAAAAAAGTTTTTTTTCTGATTCAATAACTTTTAATCTATTGGGTTCCCATTTCCGATACTTCCAACCACTTTTTCTTATATGTATTTTTAATTTTTTTTGATTTTTAACTTCTCTAACCCTACCACCGATTTGTGATTGAACTAAGGATGGTATTAAAAGTAAAATTATCAGTAGAAGTTTTCTCATTCAGTCTTTTATAAAATACGTATATAGATTAGTTTTAAATTTTGTAAAAAACAACCCAAACTTTAAAAAAAATTAAATATAAACCTATTGAAATTTGTGTAGGGTTATCCCAGTACCTAACCCTAAAACCTAGTCTAAAGTCATTCCATTTTTCTTTTTGATAAAAATTTAAACCTTTTTGCCAACGGTGAGTTAATATTAGGCTGACACCTAAATTTTTTATTTTAAACCTCATAACACAAAGATAATAAAAAAACCTCTCCATGGGGGAGAGGTTTGATGGAATAGACTATTTTTTACTAAAAATAAGTTTGTTCAAAATATAAAATTTGGAATTTATCAGTTTTGTCAATCAAGTCTAAAGCGTTAATTAAATCATTGTATTCAATAACAGATTGTTTTTGACCTTCTCTATATTCTGTTAAAAAATCAAATGTTGTGATATCGTCACCAAATACAAGTTGTGAATCTCTATTGTAAGATTTCATAAGACCTAACTCCATTTCGTATGCCCCATAAATAATATCAACTAAACTACTAAATTCATCCGAAGTCCCTACAGACGGTATTTCAGGAATAATGTTAAAGTCGGTCATATATTTTTGAAGACCTTCAGCGTGTTGTAACTCTGTGTTAGCCTCAGTTGTAAAAAAAGCTGCGGCTTTTTTATAGTTCATATCATTACACCAATTAGCAGCATTTCTATAAAAATAATGTGCAATATATTCGTCAGCTAACCTGTTGGTTAATATATTAATTGTTTTTTCACTTAACCTATATAATTTAGGTCCCATTTGAGGTTTAATATTTTCGTTAACGTTTTTCATTTCTTTAAATATTCTATTTTTTAATTCGTTTGCCATAATGTTTTAATTATAAATATGTTTAATAAATTATAAACATCAGAGCTTAAATTCAAAACGATTACGCATTATTTTAAGTTTGTCTTCAGGTACATCATGTAAGTTTGTACCACCATGACGGTTTTCAACAATTATACAGAAAATTTTATACCCATATTTTTCTGCTAAGACATAGTATGGTTTCATCTCCCATTCTTGGGTGAATGTATTTGATACAGCAATTTCACGGTAGAATTGGTCGTTAACCATACTATCTTTCATGTAAGTTTCAACTCTATCTTGACACCATTTATGAGCGTCTTTGATTTTGGTAACGTCGAAATTGTAATTACCGTCGGCATCTGTGAAATACTTGTCAGCCTCACACACCAAGAAATCATGACCAACCAATTTTTTAGCGAATGTACTCTTACCACTTCCTGGTAAACCTCTTACAATATATAATACTTTTTCTGTCATAACTTTTTAAATTCAGGTTTAATTAATTTCCAAATAATTGGTGAGATATCCTTACCGTCTAAGATACCAAATAACAAAGATGGGTGGTTATATCTTTTAGCCTCTTCAGCGAAAGATTTTCTATCAGTACTTAAAACTTTATTGGTGATATCTAAAAAATAACTCATGTAGTCTTTTTGGATATTGTCATGTCTGACAACCAAATCTCTAACAACTTCTTGTATCTTTTGGTAAAATTCATCAGGAACATCTTTAAGTAATTCCTCAAAATTACCACCATTACTTAACACTTCCCATACCGCGGTGGTAGATACATTAGTCATGATTTTGTGTAGACGTAGATATTCTTCACCTTTGATTTTCATTCTATCGCCGTTAGAGAAACGGATGATAAAACCTTCTTCATCGTCTTTAATCATACCTTTTAAAGTAGAATAATCTTTTATACCATCATAAGACTTAGAGATGTCAGAACCTATTTCACTAGCAAAATACTCTAAAGTGTGACGAGAAACTTCAGTACCAGTTTCAGTATTTATGGCTCCCAACAACACCAACTTTTCTACATCACCGTAGCTCACCACAATCCGGTTCTCAGGATAAATAATCTCAAAAAGATAAGTTAAATTGTAAGGTACTTTGCCCATCTTCAATTTATCCAACATTTCTTTACCTTTAATTGCTTGGTCAGAAGTAAAAGAACCTCTGGTCGCTATCATCCACTCACCTTTGTAATTGAAGACAATACCCAAAGAGCCGTCAACCTTCTCAAATACTTCAAAGTCGACAGTTGGGGTGTGTTTACCTTCTTCCATGTTAAAGAACTTCTTGAACGGTCTTGCGACAATGGTACCGAATTCATCAGTCACCAAACCACGTGCCATCAAAGTCATTTCATCCCACTTGTTGCCGTATTGCACATCTTCACTATAATTCCATATAGTTAAAGGCAAAGTAGGGTGAACTTGTTTATAAAGCAAACCTTCATTGTGATATTTGTTTAATATTCTTAACACAGTACAAAGATAATCAATTATTTACACTCGTCCAAAAGATTTCCATATTCATCCCATTTTAATTCTTTGGGTATTTCTATTTTTTCTAAACTTTCTGTAAATAGATAATAGTAGAATTGTTCACTATTTTTTTCTAACACAACCCATTGGCACCTTTCGTATGAGTCATGACCTTCAAAGATTATCTTATAACCTTCTTGTAATAAAGTATTTAACGTCATTTAATAATTTAAATCTATAATTGTTTTACTTAATTTTTTTAACGCCTCTTTGTAATATTTTTCATTAAATCCATCTCTATTTCTTGGAGAAGGTAGCACATGAACAAAATGATTTCGTTGGTTATATAACATATCAGAATCGTCATCAATAATAATATAATTTTCTACACCAGATTTATCCATATATTCTTGTTGTTTTTCTTTACTCCAATTAATATGCCCAAAGTCTAAATCATTTTTTATGTAATAGTCAATCTCACACCCACGAGGAATTGTATAACCATCAATATCACCTCTAAAATTAGGGGTGACGCCAATAATATCACCTTTCATACCCTCAATTTCCCAAACTTTTTTCATAAAATCAATGCCAGAACTTCTCCATGTTGATGAAATTACTATCTTAGCACCAGTTTCTTCAATTAGTTTATTTAATAATCCTTTACTCTTTGAATAAAAAGATTGGTGATGGTCGTCAGTACCGTCATCCCATTTCCATTTCACATAGTTACACTCACCTGATTTATATCCAGTTTCACAATTAAGGACACCGTCTATATCTAAAAATATTATTTTCATCTTTTAAAAATAATATAAAATATCTTTACACTCAAGTCATTTTTGGTATATTTATTTCTGATGATAAAGTTACAAAATAATAACGGCGACAGTAATCCCTTCTAAATGAAGGGATTTTTTTTTGCCCTAACGATTCTAAAAAAAAAGAAAAAATGAAAGACACAAAAAGTTACAATGAACTAGTACAAAGAATGCGAAACTTCTTTCAAGAGAAAGGTTTCAAAGAAGTACCTACACAAAGTAGGTTATCAATCTTAGCGGCATGTGAAAACCCACATTCAATCGCTACTTTTAATTACAACGGTCAAGTTTGGCCTTTACCACAAACAGGTCAGATGTGGTTAGAGTATGAACTACTTAAAAACCCTGAATGGAAAGGTGTTTATTGTATTTCCACTTCTTATAGACAAGAAAAAAACCCAATAGAAGGAAGACATGAAATGATATTCCCAATGTTCGAGTTTGAATCTAAGGGTGGTATGGATAAAATGTTAAAATTAGAATCTGAGTTGTTATACCACTTAGGTTTTGAAAAGCCGATTGAGGTGAATTACGATGATGTTTGTCAAGAATACGGTAACGTAGAAATACTTGAGAACGAACATGAAACAAGAATGTGGCAAGAAAAAGGTCCTGTTGTTTCATTACAAAATTTTCCTTTAAGAACAAACCCTTTTTGGAATATGAAACACAAAGAAAATAGTATTTTTAATAAGGTTGATGTTATACTTTATGGTCAAGAAACTATTGGTTCAGCTGAAAGAAGTTGTGATGTTGAAGAAATGAAACATAATTTTTATACCATAGAAGATGGTAAATACTGTGCTAAGTTGTTTGAGTTATTTGGTAAAGAAAGAGTTGAAAAAGAGTTAGAAGAGTTTTTATCTTTTGAATTCTTCCCAAGGTTTGGTGGTGGTATCGGTATGACAAGACTGGCACGAGCTTACCAACTGATGTTAAAAGAAAAACTAGAATCTAGTTATCTAAATTTTAAATATTAATAAAAAACCCCTCTATTGAGGGGTTTATTTTTTATAATGTTAATTCTTTTTTGAGTAAGATATCCTTTTCAATTTTATTTTTTACGATATCAAACATTACTTTTTTTGCTGAGTCAACATTTTCTTGAGTTTCGTCTTGAGGTACAAATTTCTCAACCTCACCAAACATGGTATACATACCAGTTACTTTTTCTTGTCTGTTTATTCTGATGAAAACTTTGCCAAGTGGTGTGATACCCATTAAATGGTTATCAACTACACAACCCCATTCAACTAAACTATTATTTTTCATCAGTCTCATTTATGTTAATATCTTTTAAAAACTTTTCAGACATAATCTGAATTAAACTTTCTTTAAAGTCCGGATTTTGAGCTAACATGGGTACAATGTCTTTTAAAGTGCCTAACTTATCATTTGGTGTACTTATAATTTTGTCAAAATCAACCACTTTATTTTTACAATCTTCACAAAAAACAGATTCTATTTCACCCTTACCTTCTAAAGCTTTCCACTCTTGTTCGGTAAAATCTTTACCTGTTTTAACTATTTTATCACAGTTAGAACATAAGATTGCCATGTTACCATTGTTGAATTTAAATTTAGCTGTTCCCATAAAACAAATATAATTAATTTATTAATTTAAATCCATGATTACCAATAATAAATTCACCTTTGTCTTCAATTCTGATTAACCGATAAATTTGATTACTTCCCTGGGTTGTACGTTTTTCAATTAAATAACAAATGTCACCATTTTCAGGTTTAACCAAACTAGGTATTTTAAGGCGTAAAAAACTTTCAGAGTCAGCATAACTACCAGCCTCACGTACCCAATCTCCGTATGCGGGGGTATTCCAATAAAAGTAACCGTATTTGTCAGCAAATTCCTCGGCACCAGTAACATCTAGTTCCACCATTGCCTCTAAATTTGTGGGGTAATAATTACCCCTAGACACAACAATAACTTTTTTTAATTCAGGAACCCAATCAAATTCTTCAGACTCTTTCAATATTTTCTTTATTAGATTTCGCATCAGTAATAAATATCTCACGACCTAAACATTGGCAACTTTCTTCTACTTTCCATAAGTTTTTCTTACCAGCTTTGGTCATATGACAATTGTGTCCCATACCCATTCTTTTAGAAAACTCTACAATAGTATTATTATGTTTATTCCTAACAACCCAAGGACATTCTTTACATGGTTTCTTCTTCATCATAGTAGGTATATTCGTAAAAAGGTATAGTGGCCTGCATATGTGACCTAGAGACAAAAACATTTATTTCTTCTGAGTTTCTTGTTGCGATAACAAGTGTATTACCACTATGATGATAAGAATAGTGATTTTCAGGATCGTCTAATAACTTTCGGACACAATCATTAACCCACCCTTGAACGGTTTTATTATCAACGTGAACACCATTTGTAAAAGAAAAAAAATCAGCCTCTACATCAGAATCATCTTCATCATAAACAGATTTGACGTTGGGGTATCTAACTTCTATTTTAATCGGTTCTATGAAATTAAACTTTTTCATAGAACAAATATAACATTAAAAAATTAAGATTTCAACCAGCTATAATATTTTAATGTTAAAGCTTTACGGTGGTCTAAACCTAAAGTACCTCCATTAATTCTTTTGGTCATAGCTAATATGGTTTCATCGTTAACACCTTTGTCAGCTATAGCCCAAAGTTTATTATTATCAAAAAAGAACATAGCTGATTCAAACGCAAATTCAGTAGCAACCAAATCAGGGTTAGCCATGATTTCAGGTCTTTTAAGGTAATTAGAAAATAATTGGTAGTTGTTTTTCCCTGTTAATTGTAAAGCTCCACGGCCACGGTATTTCCACCCTTCCCCTGAAGTTTCATCACCATTACCCATACGATTACCGTAGACACGATTAGCAATCTTTTCAGGTTGTTTGGCGTAAGATTCATTTAACTTATCGGGAAAATACTTACCAAAAGTTTTTTTCAAACCATCGGCTGAGTAATTTAAATTTTCACTAAATGATTTGTATTCACCAGTTTCGTGAGCGGTTTGAGCAAAGAAATGTGCAGCTCTTTCAGGAGTCATCTTGTAATAGTTCATTGCCGCTTTTAAAGTTCCAGGACCAAAAGCCCCGTCAGCATTGACTCCGATTTTGGATTGTAAGTTTTTAATACTCATAGTGTTTTTTACTATAAATATCTACAACTTAAACCTATTTTGTAATAACAATGATTAATAATACCACTAACAATCCAATAAAACCGTAATAGGCTAATTTTGAAGAAAACTCTTCTTGGTCTTTTCTTTTCATGTTAAAAATTCTTTCTATTATTAATTCTGGTGTAAATATACAACTTAATCCAATACAAAGGATTAAGAAATTTTAAAAACTTCTTCATTTAATAATGATAGTAAATTAATTTGGAATTAAAAAGGGTGTTCTTCTTTGTGTAGAATTTTAACCATTAAATCTTTGTCCCATTCAAAGGTAGATGAACCCATGTGTACTTCTTCACTACTATTGGATATGAAAGACCAATCAATAGGTCTTTCATCTTTAGGTTGAACCCATTTTAAATATACTATATTGTTTTTTTTGTAAACTTTAAAAGATACATCTTCAACCGACAATAATACATTTCCGTAATCGTCAGTAAAATCACCTGTAATAGAAATAATATCGTCAAAATCCAAATAAGGTAAAATATCTTCATATCTGTGATATTCTTGACTTACAGTTTCTTTAACCCATTCAAACTCATCATCTTCCGATTCTTTAATCTTTTTTTTCTTAACAGGTTTTGGTACATAATATTTTAAATCGTGATAAAGGGGACCAACACGATAATTGTTTCTAAAAAGTACATTACCGTTTTTGTTAACCCAATCAACGTGAACCCAATATTGCCAAAATTCTTCATCTGTACTATCTTCAATAAAACGTGGTTCACCGTCATATTCTTCTAAATCAACAACACCGTAAATAGAACCTTGTGCTTGATTACCAAACAACCAATCCTTTCCTGGGACAACTTTGTCACCTTGTTTTACAGTACGATAATCAACTACATCAGGAACATCTTTAATAATTTCTTCTGCCCAACCAAACTCGTCAGATTCATTTAATTTATCAAAAATAGATTCAGTATCTTGTTTCATACCTAGATATTCCCAACCATCAACAACCTTAGTACCATAACCTCTAAGTTTTAACATTGACTCAGGATTTTCAAATCTACCATAAGATAATTTATTATAAAAATCTATAGTAAGACCATTAATTGGTGGTAACGAAATTACACTTTGAGAAAGTGGATCAAATGCTTCAAAAGGATTAAATGAATCTAGATTAACTCTACTAGCCCATGTTAATTTAGGATGTAAAACTTTAAGAGCCTCAATTACTCGAGACCATTTAATATCGTTTATAGCAGGTTCAAAATATAATAACATATCTTATAAATATGCATATTTATTGTTATGGATTATCAATTTATAGCAGATAGTAACTTAGTTGGGCAGGAGTTTTATAATCCCCAAGAATATAATGAAAGGGGTATTATATATACCATAATCGATATGGATGACAGTGGTTTAGATCTTGAGTGGGAAGACCCTGAAGAAGGTGTTGAATATGCTAGTATGACTTTAAGAGAGTTAATAAATGGTTTAAACGATAATTTTTATGTTTTAAAATCTGACGACCCAAACATGTCTTTCTTAGACCAAATTTGGTAGTTATTTTATAAAATTTTTAACTCGATAGTTTAACGACTCATTTAAATCTTTTGTTTTAGCAAAGCTTACAACTTTTTCCAAATCATTCAGAGAATAACAGGCTTTCCCAATATAAATCAGCGTGTCACCTTTTTTCTTTTCTATGGTAACATTTTCATCACTGAATGTGTTTTTATTTAATATTTCCATAATTAAAATATATTAATTTTATCACAAATTCTCAACTATTTTTTTTATCTTTGTTTTATGAAATGTAAAAATTGTGATAAAGATATCCCACAAAAACGTATTGAGTTAGGTTTTAAAAAATGTGTTAACTGTTCTGATACAGAAAAATATGGTGTAGTTGATGTTGTTTACCACAAGACTGGTAACACTGTTGAGATAATGGATGCCAAAAGTGCAGAAGCAATCAATAAAGCAGCAAAACGTTCAGGGTATGGTGTAATGAGAGGTATGACCAAAGGTGGTTCTAAATCAATTTCTACCTACAACCCAAATGGTAAAAACAAAGGTACTGGTGCCAGTACTTCTTTTGTTGGTAACGAAATTGGTTTTAATAAAGTTGGTGAGAAAGCAATGTTGTTCTTTGAGATTGCCGGTATTGATTCAGCTTTTGAAGTTATAGAGAAGGCATTTAAAAATATGGAAATTAATCTATACCAACGAAATAAACTATTTCAAGTTTTTGAAAATTTGAACTAGATTCTGTTCGATACAGATTCAGTAAAATATTTTTGAATATCCTCATCATCAGGATAGTTCTGATATCTAGGGTTAAATTCATCACCATTTTCATCTAACAGAACACTGTAGAATTCTAAGAAATGACTATATTCGTTAGCGGGTGACATACATTCTTCAAAAGTTTCCTCTAATTCTTCTAAGGTATAATCTTGTACAGATTCTTTACCCACGCGATTATTAAGACAATAATCAAAAAAGTTGAATATACTAGGCCAAAATAAACCTGTGATATCAAATTCCATATAATGTTTAGTTGAAACACCACTTGGTTTTTGAATGTCTTTTTGTAACCATTTACCGGCACCAAATTCGTTTTCAATCTTATCCTTAACTGCACTCCATACTTGGTCTCTTGCCGCAGTGTTATACGCATCATCGTAAGCCCATCTCAACTCAGACCTTAAATTTGAAAACTCTTCTTCTTGGTTAATTAAATCACCTAATAAATCTAAATCGTTTTTTAATTCATAAAAATAATCATCATCTAAGATTCTACCTTTAATGTTAACAACGTTTTGTTTTTTGGGTAACTCATCAAAAATATCTAACTGATTAGGGTTGTAGTTAGGCTTTGAAACATAATTCTTTTTAATATGATTTAAAATTTCTGTTATCACATCATCGTTACCAATAACGTTATCATCCCACAATGTTGATTTCCATTCACGTCTGTTACTTATAATATCGTCATAAGGGTTCCACCAATCACCATCTTCATCACACAACATTTTTTTTGCAACATATCTATTAACATAACCATCAGTACCTCTATGATCGTCATAGAACAAATCGGCAAAATCACACCAACCATCGGTTTCCAAGATAACTCTATCACCAACCAATTTTAAATCAACAAAACCACCAACAACTTTTTTTAATATATAACCTCTAACTTCTTCACTATCACCAAATTTATAATAGATAGCTCCAGGTGGATAGTTAAAATCAGCTGGGACCAAATCTTGGACCCAATCAAATTCATCTTCTGATTCTTTTAATATTTTCCTAATAAGATTTTTCAATTAATTAACCTATCTTTTTAGCCTTTTCCATTATTGTTTTCATGACAGGTTCAGGGATGTCCTGAGAAGGTACACCAACATAATCATCTAATAAATTTTTTTCTGTTACAATAGCGTATAAGTTTGAGTTTTTGAATCTTGCACTTAACATCATCATTTGTAAATTGTGATGATCTTTTGGATTAAATCTATCTACCTTAGTGATAGAATCAAGATTCATCATTTTTTTGTATTGACCGTCACCAATCTCAACAGGTTCTATTTTACCAATAAAAAAGTAATTTGAACTGTTTTCGTATTTTTGCCAATCTTCAGGGGACATAGTCCATTTATCAACATACATTTTAACGTCACCACCAACTTCAGCTGCTGTAGGTTTTCTACCTAATTTTTTAACAATAATTTGGGCAATTTCTCTATTTTCATCATCACTAATTTCTTTACCATAAGTTGATAAAAATTCTTGAGTGTGCATATCTTTTAATACTTCGACTTGAGACGTTGAAATCTGTCCAGTAACTAATTCTCTAATAAGTGAGAAAACAACTTTAGGTCCTAAAGTTTTACGTAATGCAGCTCCTGTCTCAGAGTTTTCATATAAAGCCAACCAATTGTCGTTTCTAATAATTGAAACTAATTGTTCAGGTGTGTAAATTTCAGACCTAACAAATCCAGCAAAATCGTTTTTTAAATTATTATCACCACCCGATCTTTTATAAAAACCTGATGCTACCATTACCCTTTCAATTTCTCTTTGTTTACGAGTTTCAATAGCGTTTTTGTTATGAGCTAAAACCCTACTAACAATTTCATTTGTTAACATAGGTAACTTAGGGTTGTTAACGTCTAAACCATTTGTATAGTTAGAGTCACCCTTTGACCACCAACTTGCCTCACCGTTGTCTTTTAACAATAAAGCTGTTTTATACGGTGGTTGGCCGCTGTCTTTATCTTTCCAATAGTCATTATAAGCTTTATCTATTTTACTGATAAAAAAGTATAATGTACCGTTTTTGGTATAATTAGTGAAGTGACCTGTGTTTGCTGTTGCGACACACCAAGCACTGTGAATACCGTAACTACAAGAAGCTTTATGGGTTTTTGGTGAAACAACAATCAGTTCTTTATCTTCATAAATTCTGTCAGATTCTTTTTTCATCTGCACAGCCTCTTGTTTTTTAGAAGTTAAACTATTTAAAAAACTAACAAAAACCTCTAAACTAGATAAATCAAAACTATTAATATCTTTCGGATTTTTAATAATTTTTTCAATGTTATTTACATCATCACCATAGTTATCCGAAAAATCACTCATGTTGTTAGGGTTTATCATAGCCAATTTACGATGATAACCTTGAACAGCCTCAACCGCTCTTGTTACAGAACCATCCTTGACATAAGAACTAACCATCCAATCAAGATATTTGTTATTACCTGACGTGTCATTTTGTGAAAAATGTTCAATAACCTCTTTAGATACATCAGGGTATTTAGCCATAACATCTTCTTTACGACCTTCTGTTAATACAGTACTTTCAAATATTTTATATAATTCCATTTTTTAATATAGTTTATCAATATATAAATATAAAAAAAGGGACAAAAATTTTGTCCCTTTTTAATTCTTTTAAAGATTTTAAGCTTTTTCTTCAGTCTCACTAACCTCTTCAGATTCATTTTCGATTGAAACTGAAACTTTATTTAAGGCATTTTCCATAGCCTCAATTTGTTCAACACTTAACTCTTCGTCCTCAACCATCATGTGAACAAGATTGTCCAATTCATAATTAATTTCTTCTAAGATAGTTCTTTTAAGTTCGGTTACTTCTTCTGAAGTAAAAACCTCACCTTCAACTTCTTTTTTTGAAATTTTTACTTTCATTGTAAAAGATTTACGTTTTTCTTTAATTTCGATTTCTGGGTATACCATAACTTTTAATTTTAAATTTATAGTACAAATATATAAAAAGTTTTTTAAACAGTCAAACTTTTATCCATTTTTAATGCATAAAGTCTACCAACGTTTTTATGTAACCTATCACCCGCTCTTTTTATTTGAACACTCATATAATCAATTAAATCTTTTAAAGTTTTTTTGTTGATGAATTTTCTATCAACGGTTTGGTGATTTGATTCAGCTGACCTTATATATTTAGATATTAAACCTTTTCTCACTGCTTCAAAAAAATTATCTATACGTTCTTGTGTAGGTTCTTCACTCTTTTTTAGAAAATATATTTCAGCCTCTTCGTTTAAAATTTGGTAAAAATAATCTTTGTCAAATTCCTGTAAATTTTTAACAATTTGACCTTGGTAAGTGTTTGTAAAAAAGTCTTTTAATTCCGTATCAATTACATATGGATACATTTCTTGAGTTAGGGCCTGAACTTCTGTTGGTAACGAAACGTAGTAAAGTTGTAACAAGGACCTAACGGCGTCTTGTATTTCTCTAGGTACACCAATCATTTTGGTGTCACCCAAGTGAGCTTTTGCTGTCTCCATTTTTGATTTTGGTTTGACGGACCCTATTTTTAAAGAGTGGACATCTAAAGATTTATTTTTATGAGCCTCATAGATGTGCATCATCTCATGGAAAACTACTGAGTATAATTCTCTTTCGAGACGTTTTAAATCTTTTGAAATATCGAAATCATCATAGACAACAATATCAAAATCTATTGAAGCGACAATAGCTCTATTTACAGATTGACTTCTTTTTTTTGATACAGGAAATAACTCAGGTTTTACCCTATAACCAAACACACTATCTTTACCTAAACGACTAACAAAAATAGGCCATGCACCACCTTCAACAGTAAATTTATTGTTTTGGGGTGAGTCAACACTTACATACCTAAAAGTTAAATCTATATTTATTTGAACCAAAGGTAGGTCTTTAAAATCTTCGTCTGTTATAAAAGGTGCTAAATATCTATAAGGTAATTTTAAATCTTTAATATGGTCGGGTGACGGTAGATAACCTTTTCTACGAAAAGCCTCAACACTTTCTAAATAATCCTCATCGTAAACATTATTAAAAAAATAGTCCATCTCTTTTTTTACTCTATCGAATACAGCCTTTGTGTAAGGTATTGTAGCTTGAGCGATACCTGAGATTTCATTTAATAATTGTTTCATACCTATAAATATGAAAAAACCCAAGAATGTTCTTGGGTTTAATTTAAAATTTCAGCGTCTTTTATTAAGACGGGTTTGACACTATCATTTTCTTTTATATAGTAATCTCTAACTGTAGTTGAATCAACCTCAAATACTTGGCCTATTTTGTCATGATACCAAGCATTTTCACTGTTACATTTAGTGACTTTAATTTTAGTTTTCCAAAATTCTTGTCTCTCATATTCGTTAATCATAAACAACAATAATAAAATTTTTTTAATCCCACCATCCCCTAGCGTCGATAGGTGATTTATTACCCTTCTTAAAAGTTTCCCAAAGTTCTTCCCACTCTTTTTGTTCTAATTCTTGGGCTTTTTTGAATATCTCACGTAATTCTTTATCTGTCTGTGTAACTTTAACTCTGACCATCTCATAAAGTTGTTCACCATTTTCATTTTTTTCTGTTGGTACAAATTCAACTTTCCCATCACTATGGACATATCCACAACGTTCTGCGTAGTTATCTTCCAAGTAGTTGTTAATTAACTCTATACACCTTTTGATGTCTTCGATCTTAGGTAGACGGTCTTTCTCAACTTCATAACCATTTTGAAGTGATTTTTCCAACCTTTCAAGTTTAAACTTCATCATTTGTAAAATGTAACCGTAATCAAAATCACCACTTTTCCATACAACTGAAAAATGAGTGTAAAGATTTTGAATACCTCTACGGAAACCATACCAAGGATATTTAACCTTGAATTTCCAAAACCATTTTATTTCGTCTAAAATTTCTTTCATAATTACAAAGATATAAAAGATTTTTTAAAAAACAAAATCTTTAGGAGAATTATCCATGGTTTCCATACCATAACAATTCAGTAAAGTCCTTAATTTGTGTATATAAGTGTCAATAGTATCGTTGTTAGTATCAACATTTTTAATATTGTTTCTAAAATCCGACAAAGTTTTTACAAACTGTGCTAAAATTTTAGGGTCTTGAATTTTTTTCCTACCCGATACTTGAATTTTATTTATTAATTCCAAAGCTTCTTGATTGGACATGTAATTACCTCTTTCGTGTCCTTTTGGTGAAATCATTTTACAAATTACTTGTTGTTCTTTGACTACACTTTCACCTAGATTTCTATCTCTGTGAACATACTCTAACTTGTTAATTTTTTTAAGTATCTCTTCACCTCTTTCTTTAAAGTATTTTGTAGATGCTTTAAGAAATTCATCATAAGTTTTATATTTCTTTAAAAAAGGTATGTTTACGGACAAAAGTGTTTGCCAATCTTTTTCTAATCTATCGGGGTCTTCATAATAAGTAGCTTTGAGAGCATCAAATTGTGTAACATTTTTAACCATCCTTTTATAGTTGTTTATTTGGTCATTGTCATAAACATTCTCCATAAAAGCATTCATCTCTAAGTCTGTTAAAAGATAATATTTTTTTAACATATCTTTGAAAAATTCTCCAACTTTAATTCTGTCTTTAACAACTTTGATAAAATCCTCTGTATAAACTTCTTTAACTTCTTTAGCTGCAAATATACCTTCATAACCCTTACTTCTACGTTGCCAATCTTGGTAAGCATGTTTTATTTCATGATTAAGAATTGTTTTCATATACGGATGGTGTCTGAATTGATTCAAAACCATTATATGAACAACGTAATTACCATCAGCATCATAACCAGAAGTACCATCAAGATAGCCATTGGTCCAATCGTTAAAGTCTATTACAAACCAATCAACAGGAAATTTTTCAAATTGTTCAGGCCATTCTTGACCATCAACCAATAAACGATTTTCTGAATCAGGTATACCGTCAAGTAAGTGATATACAATGTTGGCCCATTCTCTAACCTCAAATGATACACCAGCCGCTTCTGTTATTTTATTTTTCATGATATAATATAAATATCACTTCTTTACATCTTGTTCGATAACTTTTGTTTTACACTCTTTGTTACATTTTGAACAAAAGAAAATGTAACTTTCCATGGGGCCTAATCCCATTGTTGGATAATGTTGGACTTGAGCATTACAACACTCACTTACTACTAATTTTTTACTCATAACTAATATTTATTTGTAATTAATAATAATAAAATAAAAATTTAAAAACAAAATGGCAAAAGCAAAAGGTGGTTCTACAACTTCAATGAAAGTTTCTTTTGGTAAAAAAAGCAAAGGAAAAGTTAAAAAAAAATACGGACCTAAACAACAAAAACCAAAAAAATATAGGGGTCAAGGTCGTTAATTAAAAAAGTAAATATTTATAATTAAAAAAGTATTATGAAATTATCAGAACATTTAGACTTATCAGAAGTTACAAAAAGTGATATGGCCAAAAGAAAAGGCATATCAAATGAGCCAACACCTGAACACTTAGAGAATTTTAAAAAGCTGGCTGAAAACATTTTTGAACCAATCAGAAAACATTTCAATCAACCAATTTTCATATCATCAGGTTATCGTTCAAAAGAATTAAATACTGCCATTGGTGGTTCTTTAACTTCACAGCATTGTAGTGGTGAGGCTATCGATATCGATATGGACGGTCGTTCAAACACGGTTACCAATAAAGCTGTTTTTGATTATATCAAAGGTAATTTAAATTTTGATCAATTAATTTGGGAGTTTGGCACGGATTCTAATCCTGATTGGGTTCACGTTTCTTATGAATCAACAGGTAGACAAAGAAAACAAGTTTTAAAGGCCGTTAGAGTTAACGGTAACACAACATATAAACCATTTTAAAAAAAACAAAAATGAAAAAATTCTTAAAAGAAATGTTTGGTGGTGGAGATACTTCTATGAAAAGAGTAATAGCTTTTTTAGGGTTCTTATTTATAGCCATAACTATGTTATTAAATTCTTACTCACATGAAGACATTAAACCAAGTACTGATTTAGTTGACGCTGTTAAAACAATAGTTTTAGTTTGTATAGGCGGTAATGTAGTTGAAAAGTTTTTAAGTAAAAAATCTGAAAACACTACACCTACAGAGTAATAGTTAATAAATTTATTAAATTATAAAAACCCCAATAAAATGGGGTTTTTTATTTTAACCATCTTTTTTCTCTGAAGCGTATTTGACGCCCATTATAGTTCCAATAATACTAAAAGCGTTTGTTAATAGTATACCAAACATATTAGACCAAGTAGAACCAATTATCTGAGTATCTTTACCTGTAAACATTGCGACTACGTAAAGACCTGTAGTTATAACCCCAACACTAAGTATTACAATTAAAGCCACCCTAACTATTGTACCGATAAGTTCTGTTTGAGTTTTTTTCTGTAATAAATCTAAATCATTTAAAGCAACTTCTTTAGATTTCTCAGCTTCTATTCTGGCTTGTTCGGATTTAACCATTTCATTTTTTAATTCTTCGGTTAACCTTAAATTATCCTGTTTCCATTCGTTTAGTTCACGATTTTGAACCTCAAAAGTAATTTTAGAATCTTCGACACTTTTTAATGTATCTTGTAATTCTACCATTATTTTTTCATTTTCACTATTAAGATTGGTAAGGTCTCTATTTTGTTGTTGTACCTGTCTAGTAATTTCTAAACGTTTTTTTCTATTATCTTTATCTTTCTCAGAACAAGTTTTTAAATATTTTTCAAACTCAACATCACCCTCAGTATCAAATAATTTAACTATATTACCCTCTAAAGCAATGTTTTTAGAATTTAATAATTCAATTAATTCTTTTTTAGTTTCTTTGTTAAGTTTAATCATTATTTATACACCTTAAATGGTGCAGTTCTATTTTTATAACCTTCATAATCTTTTCTAAATTCTTCTAAACGAGGTTCAATATCATCAGATTTTATTATCCAAAATTGAGCTCCGGCTTGAATGGCTTTCGCCTGTTCTTCCGCTTCGTTACTCGAAGATATAATACCAATAACTACGTTATTACCATATTCAAAATTAACCTTACGGATAAGTTCAATACCGTCAAAGGACGAACCGATTATATTTAAATCCACAAACACACATTCAGGTTTACCGTTTGGATTCTTTT
>B570J29032_109959329_pt1 | contig 22329 bp, 21 predicted proteins | sample LakMenEpi16Nov12_FD_29032 | JGI IMG/M metagenome (IMG submission 29032) | reverse complement strand
TCATCAGAAACTGTAAAATGAATTGTTTCTGGAGTTGGATTTGAAAATCCAGAAGGAGTTATGGACTTGATTGGGGCTTGAAGTGCTGTCTGTGTTGGAGACGGAGTGTAACCAGCATTGCCGAGTTGAATCGTAGAAAGGACAACTGGCCCAAGTGTTCCGGCTTGCGCAATTGCAGCTTTTCCGACATTTGTTATTACGAAATTTAGAGCCATGTTATTTTGATAATTTGTTGTATAATTTTAAAAAGAAAACAGAATTAAATAATTGTTTTTGAGAAAGGAACTCCGGATGTTATCGCCAAAGGAGTCGTATTGTCTCCCCAATCTATGGAATTTTGCTGCCCGTCTGTTGTAAAAATCATATTAGATATTAAAGTTCCTGCTGCAGCATCGAATGTCCAGAATATTTGAGATGAAACAAAGTCAAATCTCTCCCATGTTATTTGTTGCAATAACCCGAAGTTATTTATCTCCCCTTCAAATTCTACTGTGATGCTTTCAAGCGATCCTGAAGGAATAGGCGGTATGATAGGAGTTTCCGAAGAAGTCGAGATAGAATTTTGAGGGAGTATTATTTTTTCTTCTGCAAGTTGAATTACGAACCGCAGCAATTTGTTCGAATTTAAAGACGTCAACGAGCAAGGAAGACAATCGTCATCATTTATCCCTTTGATTGTGAGAGAAGAATATAACGCAATTGGAGGTTTGTCAGAAAATGGACTTATAAATGCACTTGGAAAAGTTTTTTTATAATTTTTTATGTCTATTGCAGAAGGCATATTATTCGCAAATTACTCCCGAGTTTACATAATCCTGTGCTATAATCAATGCTTGCGCATCAGCATCAGCTTGGCTTATCTCACTCCGATAAACACCGCCAATTGAATAAGAAAAAAATGAATCTATAAAAGTGCCATTGAAATCTAATCTTGCGAATCGACTTGAAGCCTCTCCGTCGTATTCAGTGAATTTTCCAACAACGATTAATTTTGCGCTATTTATAATTATCTGGTTCGCGACATCATCAAATCCAGACCCGACAATAAATGAAGAATCGATAGCTCCATTTGGAAGAATTTTGACAATCCTATTTCTTGGAGTTCCATTGTATGAAATAAAAGATCCAACAGCATATACATTCCCAGTTGCGTCAATTGTTATAGATCTTGCCGCAACACCAGAGCCAAATCCAGAGCCAACATTGAATGTGGAGTCGACTGTGCCATTTGCAAGTAACCGAACTATGTTCTTGTTTGAATTTATGCCAATGGAAGAAAATATTATTTTTCCGTCTGCTTGGAGAGCTAAAGCATAAAAATTATTGTCTGGAGCATTGTGTTCATAGTGTGTAAATGAAGAATCGTCTGTTCCATCTACATTCAAACGCCGGACGGATATTTTAGAATTCGTCGTAAATCCAGCAATTACCAGTTTTCCGTCTGGTTGCTCAATAAAATCTCTAATAGAAACAAATGGGATGCTATATGTTTTTGCGACTGTCCCATTGGCATTTAATTTTATAATTGGAGAAATTCCTGAATTTCCATCGTAGCTCGTAAAAGTTCCAGAAACAAAAATTGACTGGCCATCATTTGCTATTTTTACTTTTCTGGCAGTCCCAGAAGGAAATCCTGCTCCAAAAGTTACAGCTGTGGATAGTGTTCCACTTGATGTTATTTTTACTATCCCAATCCTATTTTCTCCAGCGTATTTCTGAAAATCACCGACACATATTGAAGACCCATCAGAATAGCTGGCAATTGAATATACATTGTAACTTGCAGAAGGATCCAACGGATTGAATGGTGTATTTACAAATCCATTTGAAACAATATTCACAGGAGTAAAATTAGTAAGTCTTCCGCCATTTACTAATTCTTTTGCTGTTATTTTTCCTTGGAGCCTTGTGTTGTCAAACCAAAAGTTGCCAACTAAAACAAATTTGTCTGAAATTGCGGCTATTGAATTAACTTCTTCATTTAACACACTTGAGCACGTCCCAGGAGCAAATTTTACAGAATCGTAGTAACAAGGATACCCTTGAGAAACGACCGCAAGTTGATCTTCTGCAGCTTTTTGTGCTATAGCAAGGGCTTGCAAATCTGCGTCATCTTGCGAAACTTTTGATCTGTATGTTGCCACGGCATTAACAACAACTGGCCCAGTAACAGAAGGAGAAGGACAAAGTCTTTCTGCTCTATAAGACTGCGTGGAAATAAAAATCGAAGCCACTGATTTTTCGTATCTATCTCTTGTTGTTATAAAATCGTCTGCTCTTTTATAAGAATGGTTTACGCCTTGCTCATCGACGATGCAAACTTTTGTTTCATTTTCTTCACATCTTCCGTCTGAACGCTCTGGATGCGGTTCCATAAAAAGTCTTATGGATTCAACAGCAAGTTGTCCACACCACCTTATAAGAAGACTAAATGCTTTATCAATACTTTCTACATTTTCATTTTCACAAGTTGGGCAATTTTTTTCTAAGTTGCCATATTCAGTAATGACTCTGCGACTTTGTTTTCTTAATTCGCCAAGCTCTTGACTTAAGTCTTCTGTTATGTTTGCTCCTGCATCCTCAATTGAAATTGGCGCAATGATTTCTTTGCATAAAACATTTTTGTAAGAACCGCGCAGTCCCCTATAATCGACCCTTAAAGAAACATCTCCGGCAATTTCAATTAAATTTATGTCGGAGTATAGAAAAACTTTTAAATCGTGGCCATCGCCCATCAACCTTGTTTCAAATTCACAATAAATTGGACGACGAAAGTTCTGCAATTCATTATCAGCCCCAAGTTCAAAAAATGAATCCTCTCGCTCTGGCATGAACGCTTCCCAGATATGATTGTGACTTCCGTCGGATAGTGCGCTGTAGTCCACAGAAGCTGCAAATGCCCTACGTCTGTTTGCTATGTTTGCAGAAACCCATTGCACAGGTCTTATTCCTGTCCACACACTTGACCACGCTGGTATTTTTTCAGCAGAAGCTTCGCTCATTGTGGCATAGTCAAGAACGAATGTTTCTGAATTTAGATTCTCATTGACAGGTGCAGAAACCAGCAAATAATTCTCAAAACTTAAAGAGCATATTCCAGACTGGTCAGAGGCAAGTGATTGTTTGCTGAATGCCATCTCCGCGTCTCTAAAATTAATCTGACTAGTTAAATTTGAAGAGGCTGCAGCATCAGAAGAAACAAGACCACCAGAACTATACCACCACATTAATCCGGATTGAAATGTTATGCTTCTCCCAGCTACGCATCCTGTGCTTGGGAAAAGAATTGATTGAAAATTAGGAGTTGACGCCCACTTTGTCCTGTCTCTTATTCCAGCTTGTATAACTTCGCTCCTGCTTTCAGTAAAAACAGTAAGAATTTCAGCTCTATTGTCGCCAACGAATCCAACAAGACCAGTCACATCTTTTGAAAAAAGAAAATCTCCACGACTGGATCCAGTTGTTCTTTCTGCAAATTTTAGTGGATCAAAAAGATCTGAAGCAACAACAACTTTCCCTCTCGCAACCCACAATCTTCCTCCTGAGAAAGCCATCCACGTTCCTCTTGGAGTTTGAAGACTCGGTTCTGCTTCTTTTAAATGTCCTCCTTGAAATCCATCCCAATATCCAGCTTCATTTATGCCATCTTGCACCATTAATATATTGTAACTTGGAACAAGTTGAATTGCTTGATTCGAAAGAGTTGTCACAGTTTTTTCTGCAACACAAAAATAAACCATGCTTACATTTGGATCAAAACTTAAACTTTCAATTTTAAAAAAATCCCAGTCTTTTGGTTGAGCAAGTGGGAATGGCGCGGCATACACAGAACCATTGACGGCAAAAACAAGATAGTCAGTTTCATCATCACTTTCTTTTGTTGATGTGAAGTGACACATTCCTTGAAGATTTCCTGAAGGCAGTGTTAACTGGTGTGCAAATCCTGGCCTTGTCTGTGCAACTCCGCCACGATTAACAACATTTACAGCTCTCCTGTATTGGTCTGGCCTTAAAAGCCAAGGATGGCGAACTGTATTCATCCCTGCAGTCCATCCTGCATCAACACTAACAAGTCTTCCGGCTGCTATATTTGGCGCTTGCATTTATATTAGCAAATCGTCTGGATTTGACATTATGTCAGCATTTACTTGAATTGGAGTTATCCTTGCACCATCAATAGCTCTATTCCTCTTATTTAAATATTCAACAGCGATTGCTCGGTAGCGTTCAGACTCATCCGCAAATTTCCTCAGCAACAACTCTTGAGATTGGACCATCATCAATATCGCCATCTTCGAGTCAAGATTAATAAAGTCGTATTCTGTCGTTAAATCGTAACCGCGACGGCGGTATTTCATCCGAATCCACTTAGCATTCTCACGAATTTGTATCCGGCGATACGCAGGATTGGTCTCAAAATAAGGAGAATTTCCTAGAAATGCTATATTTTGATCCCTTCCAGTGTCCCAAGCGTAAAGTCTTTTAAAGCCATCAGTAATCGGGTGTTGCACATTGTAGACTTCGGCGACGTTCTCTTCATTCACGTTAAAAACTAATCTCTGTGTGCCAGATCCTGTCGAAAAGAATACGAATCTTCCTACAGTAGATGCCGTATTTTCGGCTTCGGCTTTACTTCCGTATAGTTCTATGGTGTCTGACGATGCCGACCTTACAAAATACGTGGTATTAGGTAAAAGTGGATCTGGCAGATCTACTTCAGTTTCAGTTGTCACTTCTGTGCCAGTAGAAAATGCTTGATTTGCGACATCTAGGGTTGTCGCGGCGTCGACAGCAAAATTATTTTCAATTCTTAGTTTGTGTGCTCCGGATCCAATTCCTGTAAACGAGACTGGCACGCTGGCTGTCGTAAATACTTCTATCTGGTCGTTGACTACAGAAACTAGATACGGAAAAGATGGGACTAAAGGTTGCGGGAGCGTTCCGGTTGTGGTAAATGTCGCAGGAACAAGATTTCCAAGGAATGCCGAAAACTCTACATCTAATTGATTGTCTCTCGGAATTATTTGAGCAGATCTCTCTGTAAACGCATAAAGATCTCCTATGCCAAGAGAAATTGCAGAAATTATTCCTGTTGTAGATGCCGTTGCTATGGCTTCAAGAAAAGTCCTGTAAAGTTGAATTCGGGTGTCTCCTAACTTTCTTATGTAAAAGAAATTCTGTGTATCTATTTGTGGAGATGTGACAGGGACAGCTCCTGTTGTAAATATTTTTATGGCAGATCCTGTAGAAAATGAATTTGCATTTAGCTGCCAGTCTTGTGAAAATCCAACGGAGAAAGCTCTATTTATTAAAAGGAAAAGAGAGCCTGACCCTGTTGATGTAAGACTTATCGCTTCTGGTATTGATGAATTTACAGTGAATGTTGTGCCAGTCATCGGAGCACCAATGGCCGCTTCTGCTCTATAGACAGCGTCTGCATTCAACGGAGTGGGAAGTGTTCCTGTTGTTGTGAACTGAATAAAACTACCACTTGCTGGCTCAAACTGAATTGTCGGGACTGTTGTATATCCCGTACCTCCTGTAATAACATTAACAGAAACAACTTTACCTCCAGAAACAGTGGCTGCAGCTGATGCTCCAGTTCCTCCACCACCAGTTATTCTAACAATCGGAGAAACATTGTAACCAGTTCCTCCGCCACCACCTATTGCTATTGATGTGACTGTTTGATTTGTTAGAGTTGCCGTTCCAGTTGCTCCACTTCCAGAAGGATTGCTCAAGTTATGCGGAACACTTGTTGTTACATTGGCAGAATTTCCAAGTGTTATTGCCGAAATTGGAATAACTTTTGAAACAACACTTATTCCAGACCCCAATGAAACAAAAACTATCGAATTTAAATTTCCAGTCGCATCTGAAGATGTGTTGTGAAGTGTTATTCTGTAATCGTCTATTTTCCTAACAAAATATGTCGTATTTTCAACGAGTGGCTCTGGCATGTCTCCGCCAGAATTTTTTATAGTTACACTGTCCCCAGTTATTAAATTATGAAATACTTGGAAATTTAAAGTCGTTACAGGAGCAAGATTTAGAAGTTTGCGAAGTTGAAGTCCTGATCCTGGGTCTGTAACATTTACTGGGTCTGAATTAAATTTTGCATCTTGAAATTGTCTATAGATATTAAAATTTTCAGTTCCAAGAGTCTTGACATAAAAGACATCGTCTTGTTTTATCTCAGGAGGATACATTGTTGCTCCGAATGAAACAATATCCAAATCATTAAGCCCATTTGCTCCAGATGTTTTAACCATCGTCCTTGCAGTTACGATTCTTTCGTCAATGAGAGAAATTGAAGAAGTTGACGATAATTTTGTTATTTGGATTGGGCTCTGATTTAATTGTGCGTCAAGTCTTGTATTATGAATTGTAACAGTGTTTGAATCTGTTGCTTGAATATAATAATAGAATCCATTATTAAGAGGCTGTGGAAATAATCCAGTATTCGCAATTGCTTGCATTCTGACGCCAGTTATCAACTTATGGTCTGCAGATGAACTAAAATATTTCATCACAGAAGTTGCAAAGATTCTTTTTTGAATTCTAGTTAAAGGTTTTACCGTTGGAATTAACGTAGAAAATTGAAGTGGAAGAAATATTCCGTCTAACCAGAGACCATCTTCGGTTTGTTGCCGGAGTTGATTCCCGAATTCGTCAATTCCCATTATTCTAGTCAGCAATCCTTCGTCGGACCTAAGGTCGCACCTTGCTATGATTGGGCCAGGAACCTTTATGTTCATTGTCGTTGAAACAATTCCAACATCATCCCAGACCCAAGGAACTGTGCGCTCATCTGTCAAACCATCGCCGTTAAGATGAAAGCGCGAAAATTCATCTCTACCGAATACCGGAATACCATCGATCGTTACCGCTAATGGAGTTTCAACCTCTCGCGGCAAAGTTACGGTATTCCCATCATTGAAGGTCCGTATATCGAGGACGCCAATGTTGGCATTCCAGTCGCCTTCATCTTGGAGGGCTCTTACCGCGTCCGTAAGACGCTTAAGTGCTTTCTCACGATCGCATCTTCCAAGAATTTCTATGACGTCGTCAAGTATCTCAGAAACGAACATTTTATTTTTTAAAGGCCAAGATTCGAATTTGACATTCCAGACAATTCTTGTCCGAATCCTTCAAGACCTGGAGCTTCTGCTCCAAGGCCAAGTGCTGCCATTTTCTCAGCTGCTTTTGCACCTTTCATGTCGGCTTTGATTTTTGCTTCTGCACCATCAAGAGCTGTGCCAAGTTGAGCGATGAATTCTTTTGCCATTTCAAATGTGCTCATTGGCATTGTGATTGTAATTTCTTCTTCCATAATTAATCCTCTTTTTCGTTTTCCATTTCTTTTTCAGAGTCAGACAATCCTTTTTCTATATCGTCATCTTCTGAGGTTATTTTGCTTTTTGAATCAAATTCGATCCCTGTAACATCAATGTCTACGGCATATTTTTCTTTAACTTTGCCATCTTGCTCTCGTTCACTTTCATTCTTTGAAACAACACGGAATTTTATTTTTGCAGTTCCTTCTGTTCCAACTTCTGGAGCCTCGTCAAGACCTTCAATGTCGCTGAGATAAAGTTTGGGATAATATTTTTCAGATCCAATTTCTTGAATCATGTCAATTGTTTCTTGTTTTTTCCCGAGATCGATCATATGTTTATTATTTTTAGTTTATTGTCAATGGAAACATTATTATCATTTATTTTCCAAAAGAAGATATGGAATTGTTTTTTGTCCATAGCGATCCATTTCAGAATATACAAGATTTATGAATCCTTGCCATTGGTCTGGATAGATCGTCTGACATCCTTCACTTGAGGTTGTTTTGTAGCCTCCTTTGTGGATGTTTATTGCAATGCCAAATGAATTACCTTTCCCATCGCGAAAAACAGGAAGCTCTTCATTTTTTGTTGCTGGGCGAAGAGCTGGATATCCAGGACCACGACTGATTCCGTGTTTACCTTTTTTGTAAAGATGAAGTCCTGGATTTAGCGATGCAATTCCTTTTTTAAATATGCTCGGGTCTGTGTTGGCATTGAATGAAGCATGCACATTTTCTGAAACAACGATGATTGCATCATCATAAATTCCACGATCGTTTTTGCCAATCTCGCCAAGTGTGTCAAGGTAGTATCCTCGGACGCCAACGATGGCAACTCCAGAATCAATTCCTGCTTTTCTCAAAGCATTCCTTGTCACAGATTCTTTTTGTTTTGGCCTGGAGCTTGGAACCATATTTAGTTTTTATAATCTTTGGCAAAAATCAAACCAATGCCAGCTGTAATGGCTGCGATGTGAGTTGAAAGATCGCCAATATGTCCTTCTTCAAGGAAAGATTTTGCGATCGTCCCTAGACTTGTTATGATTGTTACGATTCCGAGTGCGGTTGTTTTCCAGTTCATTTTCATTTTTTTGTTCCTGTTGGTTCGGGCAGCTCGTAAGTGAACCGACCGTATTGTGTTTCTAGGGAGATTCCGAGCGTAGTGCATCCAGCTAGAAAAATAGAACCCAAAGCTAAAAATAAAAGAGATATAATTCCTAGTGCCATTTTCTTTTTCATAAAGTGTCAAGCCTTTTCTCGATGCGCTCCATTATTGTTGTGTTTTTTGATATAGTTGAATGTGCAGTTGCAATAACATCAAGAAGTTCTTTGTTGTTTTGCTTAAGATGGCTAACAAATTCGTTATTCTGACGCTCAAACTTTTCTTGCTGGTTATCTATTCTATTCTGAAGATCGTCAAATCTCCTCGTAAAGAATTTTGCCATCATCACTACAAAAATAATTCCTATCCCTAGCAATGCCACAAACATCCATCGGTCATTTTGATTTGATGCGTAGGTTATTGCTTCCGCAAACTGATCCATATTCATTTTAGCTAATTGTCAAAGTTGATGTTGTTTTGTTGTAAGACCCTGTTCTTCCTGTTGCACCAGTTAGTGCGACAGTTGTGTATGTGTTTGTCGTATCTGCAGGGAAGAATTTCCAAGTTGATCCAATGGCAGGGATTCCTCCTGTAAAAGTTACATTGAGTGTAGTTCCTGCTGTAAAACTTCCTGTTGCAGTTATTGCTCCGCTTACTACAGACCTTGTGAGCGTTCCTGCGCTTATCGTCGTAGAGCCATTATAGACATGCGCAAGATTGCCAAGATTTAGCGTTCCTGCATCAACTTTTGTAAGAGAAGAAAGCCCAGAAGTCCCTGTTGTTGAAATTACACCAGTAAGTGTTATTATTCCTGCACCTCCAAATGTAAGTGGTGCAGCAGCACCCGCAAGAAGCGATTCGTTTCTTGTTATTCCATTTATGGTCAAAGTTAATGTTGATGCGCTTGCTATTCTGTTTGATGTGCTGCTGCCAACTCGAAGCACTCCAGACCCTATCGTGTTGCTTAATGCCGTGTTATTCAGTGCGCCTTGATTTGAAACTCCATCACCAGAAATTGTTGTGAGTTTTGAGAATGTTCCGGCAACTGCAGGTTGAATTTGGAGAGTTGCTCCACTGCCAACAATAACTTCAGATGATGTTCCGAAAGACAACAGGGATGTAATTCTTAAAATTCCTTGCAGGACGGATGCCGATCCTGTGTAGTTGCTCGTTGTTCCAGAAATAGTCAAAGTTCCTGCACCAGTCTTTTGGAGAGTTCCGGTTGTTAGTGCTATTTGCCCACTAGAAACAATTTCTGCTCCCGCCGCAGTCGTTAAAATTAAATTCCTTGTTGCTCCAGTGATTGTTCCTGAAATTGTAAAAATTCCAACAGAAGAACCTATCGTTGAATCTGCATTAAGCGTTATTGCTCCAGAAAATGTGTTATTTCCAGAACGATTAAGCAATGATCCTTCAGCAGTTGACCCAATTCCACTGATGGCAATGGCTCTTGCAAATGTTATTGCTCCTGAAATTTCAAGTTGTCCACTTGGTGCAACAGTTATTGCTCCTGCTGTTCCCAAAGCTGAAGCATTTGAAATTCTAACAGCTCCAGAATTTACTGAAGTGGCTCCAGTGTAAGCATTCGCAGCACTAAGGATTATTGTCCCTATTCCAGAACAAATAATTCCACCAGTTGTTAGTGTGATTATTCCAGAGAGAGTTAAATTTCCAGCACCAAGGAGCGTAAGAGTTCTTGTGGCGCCATTAACAGCTCCTGAAATTGTTAATGCTCCTGCTATGCTATTGATGCTCGCGTTTGCAGCCATCGTGATAGCTCCTGACATTGAATTTGTGCCAGATAAATTGGCAATGGCACCATCGCTGGCAGGACCAGTTCCGGAAATTGTCAATGGCTCGGCAGCAAGCGTAATTCCACCTTGAATTTGAAGTGATCCGCCAGAATTTACAGTCGTTGCAGTGGCTATTGTTCCGAGTGCTGCAGCATTAGCAACTATAAGGTATCCTGCATTGATCGAGGTGGTGCCTGTAAATGTGTTTGCTCCACTTAGAGTCCAAATCCCTGCCTCAGACTTTACGATTGATATAGTGGCTGTTCCTGTGGCAGGAGCTGTGACTAAATTATCTCGAATTATCCCAGAAATTACTCCTTGGCCTGTCCCAGCAAGAGTTAAAGTTCTGTTTGCGCCTGTGCCTGAAGTTTTATTTGTCTGGGTATTAAAATTAGTCGCGGCGAATGTCAAAATTCCAGAGCCATTAGCTTTAATTATAGCTCCGCCAGTGTCCCCCGACGCGCCTACGTCTGCACCTATCTGGACTGTTCGATTTGAAGAATCTCCAGATCCAACATAAATTAAGGCAGCTGTGACTCCAGCATGCCCAATTTGAATCGCTCCAGCAAAACCCGCTCCAACAGAAGAAGGTACGCCGTAATTTTTTATCGACGAGACCACGCAATTTGCATCTCGCAACTGAAGTCTTCCGGTATAGGAATTTAAATTATTTAACAAGAATAAAGTTCCATTTCCAGTATTTTGCAAAACGTCGGTTGCGCCAGAAATCAAACCCGTTATAGCTACTGTGGAATTGTTAGAAAGTCGGAAATCAATATTGCCGTTATTGCCACTTGTCACATTTCCTTGAATCGTTAAACTACCTAACGCGCACAAAAATCTAAATCCAGTAGACGAAGTTATTGCTCCTTGAATTGTGCTCGTTCCAGATGCACTTCTTATTGCTCCTCCTGCAGACAACCCAACTCCTTCAGCAGAAATATTGTTTGCGAGTATAACATTGTTGATAATTTCAAGAGTTGCTCCTGAAGAGACCGCAACATTTGAAGTTCCAAGAGACGAGGAATTGGTAATTTTAATTGTCCCAGCTTGAATAAGCAGATTCCCAGAAAATATGTTTGTTGCAAACAACTCGATAAGTCCTGGCCCTAATTTTCTAAATTTTCCTGCTCCAGAAACAACTCCATTTAAAGCAAGTGTTGCTGCGGAGTTAGAAACATCAATAGCTCCACCTTGATTGTCGAAAAGGATTTGTTTGTTAGTCGTGTTGCCTGCTCCAGTATAAAGCAAAGTTCCTTCAGTTGTGCTTCCAATTTTTATTGGCTGAATTCCTGGACCAAGTTGTCCATTGACTCCTTCGGAATTGAAATTTGAGACGGAAATAGTTCCTTCATCTATTGAAACTTGACCTGTAAATGTATTCGTTCCAGAAAGGACAAGAATATTTACTCCTAATTTTTTAAGCCCTATGCTTCCTGCTCCTGTCCCTGTAGAGTCAGGAATTACATTTGAAAGAGTAAATGTTCCACCAGCAGCATTTTTTGTGTCAAATGCTATAATTGATCCGGCTTTAAAACCATTATTGGAGATTGATGTAAAAAGATTTGTAACTATGGAAGAAATTTCAGAAGATGTAAATTCGCCTGTCCCTCCAACAAACAAACAAAGTGTTGCTGCAGAATTTACGATTATTTTTTCTTTTAGCCAATTTATTGTTTGGCCATTATACAAGGAAACAATTTTTTCAAAAGTGATGTTTCCAGACGACACTTGTATTATGCCAGAATTTATATTCGTCCCAGCCAAAAATGTTCTGTTTGTTCCAGACTGGAAAATGTTTCCTGATCCTGAAATTGGACTTGGGACTCTTATGTTCGTGGATCCTGAAAAAGTTAAAATTCCAGCATTGACAATGGCCGATGTTGTTAAATCAGCAAAGGTGAGTTGAGAAATGTTTAATTTTCCGCCAGAAATGACTATCGTCTGTCCAGTATAAGTGTTATTTTTATTCAGAATAACGTCTCCAGAGACGCTAAGGATGCCTGTCCCAGAAATTATTCCAGAAAATGTCTGTTGTGTTGGCGTTGCAACAGAAAATGTTGCTGAGTTTATTACATTTGCCGAATAATTCCCATTTCCAAGCGATCCGGTTGCAATTTCAAGAACACCTTCGGTAATTTCTGTAATTCCAGAGTACGAATTTATTGCTTTTAGGGATAATTTTCCAGTTCCAATTTTTTTGAATGTTCCGGCTCCTATTATTTTTTGCTGTATATCGGAATCCAGCGCGTATCCGGATATAAACGATATAGGAACTCCATTTGCATTTGTCAGATTCAATGACTGGCCAGCAAATCCATTGATAAATGTCATCAAATTTGTATTCCGAATTGTCAACTCGACAAGATTGCGGAATATTGAAACATCGACAAATCCACCTATTGAAGTAGAGAAGGATCCGAAATCAATTTTGAGAATTCCATTTGGATTTTGAATTGAAACGGATTGCATTTTTTAAATTAAGGAGCCGAATTTTTATACGGATGTCCTGCTGGAAGGTCTGCTTGCATTCCCCACTTCCAAGCCAAATATCCTTCGACAATCTCGGCATTAGAATTGCTGGCAAATGCAACAATCTCAGCAATAAAACCAGTCATGTCCAAACTTTCAGTTTCATTGTGTCCGAATTGCATAGTTGTGAAAGAATTTGTTCCGACATTGCCAGAATTCCTTTGAGTTCCATTCACTCGCCACAAACTCTGTGGCCCATTAAATCTGGGCAAAAGCAAATGCGCCTGATCTCTATTTGATATTGTGCCAGAGGGAAGTGTTTGATTAACTCCAGCACTTGATCCGCCAAGAATCTCAAATATATTAGAAGCATTTAATCGCAAAGACATTCTTTGTCCAGTAGTTGATGAATTTGTTCCAGCCAAAAGGAATGATCCTGAAGCGGAAGCCGCATCAAATCGAGCAATGATTGCAATGTTTAATGGCGTTGTAGATTGACTATAGGTAAATGAATTGTTGTCAAGACAATTATTCCCAGTCCATGCAAATACATTTCGGCCATTTAGAGTTCTTGTTCCTGTCAATGGGCCAGGATTTGCGCCGTCTCTTGTAAGTGTCCGATTGTTGCCAGACTTGTCTAAAACCTGCGTGACTTGAGTTCCTGAAGCAGTGATTGTTGATGCGTCTGACGGATCATACCAAAAAACTGTAGAAATCTCAGATGGGCTCCATAGCGGCCAGACTCGAGTGTTGCCGAGAAAAGCTCTCGAAACAGAAGTTGAGCCAATTTTTAATTGCGTTGCATCGATTAATTTTGGCATTACGGGATGACTATATAAAGAGTGTTTGGATCAGGCGATCCTGGCATGGCCGTAACTCTTTCAATTTTAGCAACACCACTCACATTTTGAACTGCATTAACATCTGCAGCAGTTAGAACAACTGCCCCAGTCTTTGTGTTAACAGAACTTACAGTCCCACCACCTCCAGCAGTAGCCTGTTCGATGGCTACAATGAGCAACCTTCGCCACTCAGCAGTGTCCAAAATGGGAGGAATTTCAGACGGATCAATACCTGCAGCAAGCAGTGTAAGTTTGCGGAATTCAGCTGTGTCGATAGCACTCATGTTGTATATAAAATTTAGCCACAGAGAGGTTTGAACTCTCTGTGGCTAGTTTGATTTAACTTACAGACCAGTCGAAGAGCTGCCTACGCATTCCTCAAGACCAGTGTTGAAGGTGCAACGCTTGTAAGCAAACGGAACAACAGCATGTGGACGGATCGGCTGATAAGCACGGCTGATCTGGTAGATGTGTTGACCGAAGTCAAGGAACAAGTTGCAATCGTTATCACGCTGAGCAACCCACTCGAGTTCACCCATCGCGAGCTGCGGAGCGAACTTGAAAGTTCCTTCGCCAGAGTAACGCTCAGGAGTCAGACGCGAGAAGCTGTCACCAGCAACCACAAATCCAATCTCATAGTTAGCGTTAATCCAAGCTGGATTGCGACGAGCTCCACGGCCATTGGAAACAGTAACACCAATCTCAGGCTCGATAAGGACAGGACGTCCTTGGCCATCAAAGGTATTAAAGCGCAGTGGCTGAGAGTCAACGCCGAAAGCAAAACCGCGATAACCTTGGAACTGATAGCCAGTCAAAGCATCGTTTCCGAGCTTGAACGAACCAGCAGTAACATAGTTGAGGTCTTCTTTGACATCGGCATCATTGCGGAAAGCCTCAACTTGGTCAATCGAAGCGATCACCATAAAGAAGTCACCAGCAGAGGTGCCAAATGGCTCAGCAAGCAGATCTTCGCGAAGGAGCGATCCGAGCTTGTAGAGAGTTTTGAAATTCATCTGCGCATCAGGGAGCGCATTGTAGAATTTCGTGTCAATGGCCTGAGACTCGCCAGTGACAAGAGTGTCAAAGGAAAGACCCTTTTTGGCCAAGAACTTTACACCAGAGCGATTCAAAAGAGTCGCACGGATATCAGAGTTCATGATTTGGAGGATGCCTTTTTCCAAAGCCATCTGGGCTTGGAGATATGCACCTTTGAACGCAGTGCGCGAAGTTTTTACGCAGACACGAGGACCACGACCACGCAGAGACTGCAGTTGGTAGGTATACTCGGTAGAGCCAACTTCGTCAGCATCAGCACCAGTTCCACAAAGCGTGACATCATCGCTGAATGTCGGATTTGCGAGGCTGGACTGAAGAACTGCTCGTTCTTGAACAACAGAGCGGACAACATCCGAGACATTCGGAATCGTTCCACCCTTGAGGATATTCATGTAAGGAGATTTGCGAGCAAGAACCTTGCCAATCTGTCCTACAATTCGGTTTGTGTCTTTTGCGGCGAAATTTTGAACCGCAGACAAGTCAATACAATCGTTTGCCATAATATTTACAATTTGAGTTTGTGCTTTGTGATGCTGTTAGGCATCGTTGAGGTTGAATTTTGATGGAAAATTCCATCACTACTTTTCGTCCTCGGCACGCTAGGACTTTGTTGCGGCCAGTCTGCAGCAGCAGGTCTGATGCTCACCAATTGCTATCGGCAATCACTCGTAATCATCGAATCGTCCTATATTTTGATATCGTCAAGGAAAATATTTAATTTATAAAATCTTTTTTCTAACAAGATCAATTGCTGTGTCGTCTTTTACGCCATGCAACCAAACGCAGTGTGTTTTTACAAGGCCATCAAATTCTTTTTCTGTTAAATCTTTTTTTCTGTAAAGATTCTGTATTGTTTTTATTTTTTTCCATCCAGCCTTTTCAAATTCATCTGCGAACCAAGTGTCCCAAGCACGTGTTTCAGAACAACCAATAATCTTTGGGCTTATTCTTGAGACCATAGGATGGAACATTGCATTGCCATTGATGTGTCCAATTTCGTGCTCTCCACTATCGTGCCAGCACCCTGCGACAGAATAATCCTTGTCCCATTCTGCGATTAATTTTTCTTGCCAGTCTTTTGCGATCGGCAAAGCATCAACCTCAGTTGTTAAAATAAATTTATAGTTCCATTTCTTCTTCGTGTGCTGATTTGCTGAATGATCCATAAGATCGCACCAAACTCCATTAGACCCACCAGGAAAACCAACCTCACGACGTGCAGACCTATGCACGTGGACTGTCTCGAAACTCTCAGCCAATATATTTTCTAATTTTTTGTTCGCTGGACAATCCCTGCGATAAACAACACAGCAATCTGCATGATCAAAATGCTGGTCTCCTGCAAAATCAGAAAGCAATCTTGCTATCTTTATTGCTTGTGGGATTTCGTCTTGATAAACTTGCAGTGCGTATAGGAATGTTTTCATTTTAGTATTTCTTCAATTTTGTTTATGTGATCTGCAATTCCTCCCCATGACCAATGTTGAATTGCGTATGTTTCTTTTTCTTCTGATTTTAGCCACGAGAATTTATCATTGTGATATCTATATGCCCATTGACCGAGTGTGTTGAACTCGCTATAGGTGCGGTATGGTTGTGAACAGATCCAAGTTTCAAGCTCGTGCTTCTGGTTTTGTTTGACCCATTTCCTGAAATCTTTGTATATCCAGCGTGGATAAATTATTGGCAGTCTCCGCATGTATTCTTTTTCATCAAGCCAACCAAGTGTTATCCTTGCTATTGGTGGCCAAGGAGACACAACATCTGTATCATAAAGAATTATTGGCTTTCCATATTCGAAAAAGTTTTCAGGATGTGTTTCTTTAAAAAATACACAATCGCTGTCAACATGCAAAATAAAATCTGCATCACAGTAATTGTCAGCATACATTTTTGTCACCTGTTGTGCAAGATACCCTTCACAACTATCGCAAACTCCATGGACAATTTCTCCATCTAAAAAATCTATTTTAGAAACATCTTCATTTGGAACTGCAATATGGACATTATTAAAACCTTTGCAGAACTTTCTTATGCTCTTTAAACAATATTTTAACCACTCAAAATCATTGCTGTATGAACGAATAAATATGTCAGTTTTCATTTAGTTGTGCAAAGAATATCATACTGGTCTCCTTTTTCTGGGAATGGTTGAGTTGTGTAGCCAAGCTCCGCCAAGAAGTTTTCAATTTCCTGTGGGGTAGTGTTGTTGGCTTTCAAAGCTCCCACATTGATCTCAATCCACATTTTGGGTTTGAACTTCTGGATTGTTTTCAGTGCGCCACGCAGGACGTTCAATTCAAAGCCCTCAACATCAATCTTGATAAATGAAACAGCCTTGATTGCCAAAGTGTCCAAACATATTGTTTGAACCTTGCTGGTGCCAGTGCCAGTGATCCTGCCAGCACCAGCATTCGGATTGGTTTCATACGACAGGAGTTCTTCCTTGTCCGACAAGCCGACATTGAAAACCACAGCACCACGACAGTTGTGCTTGAGACAATCAAATGCTGCATTGTTAGGTTCAAACGCATACACGTGACCATCCTTGCCAACCTTGTTCAAGTAGGCAAGGGTGTGATCGCCGATGAATGCTCCAACATCAATCACAGTCGCTCCCGCCTCAATGTGGCTTAGGATTGTCGGAAGTGCATATTGATCATGGTCAAGTCGGCCAGACTCCTCAACCCATTTTGAGATGTGAGTGTCGCCATCAATGACTGCGATGTTGCCATGAACAAATTTCATAACACTTTGCTCAGATTCGAGGTGTGAACTCCGTATGTTCCATAGCCAACATGGATGGCCTGTAGCTTGGTATCAACATATGGCTGAAAACCACACTCACGAGCTCGTCGACAAAATGCAATGTCTTCTCCAGCACCATCGGTATCAGGTTGAAAGAAGTTCCATGGCAACTCGTCATTTGCTGGTGCCAATTCAGGGAACTGAGTCATCATTGTTTCAAACACTTCGCGCTTGATCAACATGCAGCCAGTGCCGAGCCAATTGCATGGCATGGCAGAGTCGGCGAATGAATTCACTCGCTCTCGATATTCAGAATCATTGTGCAAACTATTTATGGCACGACCATCAATGTGGCGGCCAAAATAAGTTGCACCGACAATTGGCTTGTCGTGAGCGATCAACCGATGAATTGTGTGAAGTTCCAAAGCTGAATCCGGATAATCGTTTGGCAATCGGCACATCTGGCGCATGAACTGCGGACGACCAATTGGCAATATCATATCATCATCAATAAACAAAAGCCATTTTGCTTCTGTCTTCATGAATTTCATTGCAAGGTTATTGCGAGCATGATAGATCATGGCATCGCCAATTTCCATATCAAACCGAATTTTTTCCTTGCCAATGTCAAGAGCCATTGCCAAAAGACACCAAGCTGTGACAGGATTGGTTTGCTTGTAGCAAGGAAACCCAACAAATAAATCACGACCGAGCCATTCCGAGGAGCAAGCCATTGCTGGTTGCTCCTTCTTCTTTTTTGTTTGTTTCATTAGATTCCTTCAGCAGCAAGAAGACCTTCTTCAATTGCATCCATGTCAGACAATTTGAGAGGATCAGCTGATTCACTAGCCTTGCGAACACCACCCCTTGGCGATGGTGTGCGACCTGCCGAACGAATTGCTTCAAGTTCTTTGGCAAACTTTGCAGATTGTTGTGTTGCTGCCTGAAGTTGTGCTTGAAGATGATCAATTTCTTTCGCGAAATAAATGCTCGCAACTGCAGCCATGGCAACCTCAGTGCGATCTTGTGGATCGCTTGCATTCATTGCGTCATGGAAATGACTTTCCATTTCTGCAACTGCATTATTGTGGTTCTGAATTTGAGCAAATTGTTCAGGACTTGCATTCGCTGGAACTTCAAGATATCGAGCCTGTGGCAGATCCTTTGTCATCACATCAAGATGAGTGTGGATTGTTTCCTGGACTTGTTCCTGGAACTGCTGCATTTTTTGTTCCTGTTCGGCAAAAAACTCATCTTTGCGAGAACTAAATTTCTCTAGCTCTTTTTGCTTAGCATCTACAACATCAGAACGCTCTGCCAATTTTTTCTGAACTCGTTCGCGATCCAAGAAGTTCAACTTCGGAAGAACATTTTCCTCCCACCATTCTGCAGGAACTTGTTCAAGACCCATCGCACGAAGTTTTCCTTCTGTTTCCTCAGGAAGACCATTCTTTTTTAGGATATCGATAACATCAGAATCAAGTGTTCCGATTCTATTATTAAATTGCTGTTGGAATTCAGGATCATTTTCAGCGTCGAAAATTTTGCGGAATTTGCGATGGTCCTCCAACTCAGCCAGCAGATCTTGAGGAGGCTCTGGTTGCTGCTGCTTTAGATAATCAATGTATTGCTCATATTGAGCAACCTTATCAGCTTGCTCTTTGTAATGCTTGGCAACTTCACGTAGCTTGTTAAAGTTTACAAGATTCCTTGGGCTAATGTCAGCAGGAGGTTGGATCTTATCAAGATCTATTGTCGATGGATCTTCAACTTTAGGGATGTCTTTGGCTTCAGCTGGCTGCTGAGGTGGCTGCTGTCCATCAGGAGCTGTTTGATCTTCGCTTGGTTGAGCTTGATCTTCTGGCTGTGTCGTTGTGGCTTCATTTGGCGCTACTGGCTGTGCTGAGTCATCTTGATTGAAAACTCCTGCAGCATCCAGTGCTTTGTCCAAGTTATTCAGATCATCATTGCTTGGCGCTTCAACATTACCAAGATCGAGCTCGTTGGGAACTCCTTCATCAGTTACTGATTTATCCATATTATTTTTATTTTTGTTAGTTTGTATTTAGACTACTACGACATGTCGCGATAGCCAGATTCCTGCTGACTCTTGCGATTGACTTCTGCCAATGCAAGAAATGCTTTCATGCACCCAACCCATCCTGCCTGCATTGCTGCAGTCCTGGCGATTGATTCTGCATCATTTGATAGTATTATATCAGATGTTACTTTTGCTGGGCACAACTCACTCAATATGCTTTCGATTTTTTGCACAGGAACGCGAGCAAGAAACTCTCTCAGTGCAACGCCATCTTCATTTTCCCAGCTTGTCATAAATTACGCGGAGGCTGTGGCCTTGTTGGGTTTGCCACACTATCGATGATGCCTTGTGGAGTTGCTGCTGCCATTGGATCAATTGCAATTTCAGTTGCTGGAATGGCTGCACCAGAAAGGACTGGCTGCATTGCTTCATTGGCAGCTGCTTCAGTTGTTGGTTGCTGCAACATTTGCATTGCTTCACCAATCATTGCTTGAAATTGTTTGAGATCTCCTGGCTTGACTCCTTTTTGTGTCGCTGATTCAATGTGCTTCTGTGCATGCCCAAGTGCACCAGTCATGAATCCTTTGCTCATCTCGTATGGGATTGGCCCACCTTGAAGCAGTGGCGCCATGCGATCCATGATTGTTTTAAGATGAACCATATCATCGTCTGAAATGTCAACAGGAACTTCCTGCCCATTCATGATTGAAGACAATTCAAGAATCTGTTGTCGTTGTTGCTTGACTTGAGACATTGGGCTAAGATCAACATTCATCAAACGATTTGCAGCATCAGCTCCAAGCTTCGAGGAAAGATCACGACGCTTAAGTTCAACTGTATCGATGATTGGGTCTGCAGCATAGCGCATCATCACAGCATCAATCAATCCAGACTGAGAAGCAATCGCATCATCAACACTTGAACGGGACTTTGAGTTGGCAAGAATTATAATCTGAGAAGGAGTTAGTCCTTCATTAATCATTTTAAGAATGCAATCAAAAGCATCTGATTCGATGTATTCTGGCAATTCAATAAAGACAAAATCTTTATCAATTCCAAGCTCTGTCATTTTGTTAAAAAGCGACAAGTTGTAAATTGGAACTTTTCCAAGATTTTTAATCTGCTCAGCAACAGTGTTCGCATACTCAACAGTCTCAGAGTTGCAGATTCGTTTTTGAATCTCATCAATGAGTTCGAACATCTGATCTGCAAACCTAGCAAGGACGCCAGCCCTAATTTGAGCATCAATGCTTGCAACATAATTTACTTCAGAAGCTGTCCTTGTCTGTCCACCTTGCTGAACTTGTCCTGGCATAAATGCGCCAACTTGTATTTCAGCAAGTGTTGTCGCATGTTTGTCAAGATTGAAAAATGCTTCAGCATCAATTTCGAACCTAACTTTGTCCAGAACTTCAAATCCATCACCTACTACTGCAAATGGATGCATGACTGTAAGACCAGGAGTTTCAAGCACTCCAGTTCCGACTTTTGTCGTTCGCTTCATCAAAAGCAATCCACTGAGATGGAGTGCATCTTGAACAAGATTGCGAGCTTGCTCAACAGACACGTGAGTGTTGTAAAGTGCACGACCAGCACCACGACTTCCATGCAGAGTTCGGTCGCCAATCTCAGCACTGAAAAGTGTTAAGCATTCTGTCATCTTGTCATACCTTGAACGACGGAAGAAAAGAGCTGTGCCATCGTCACGATCAAATATGTAATGATCAATGCCGCCTGCTGGATTCAAAGCAAATATATGGCCAGCCTTGACCACACGAATGCTGGATGTGAAAGAGCTAGCAAGATTATTTTCACGAATCAGATCCTCATAAACTCGACTGTTGGCTTCATCTGAGCGATCATCAAATTGTTTTCCAGACGTGTTGAGCTTCTTGACAAGATTGTCAACTCGCCATCCAGCTGAGGCAGCAATCTCGGAATCACGCAGGATTTCCGTTATCTCATCAACAAAGTAGTCTTGCTTCAGTCCCCAAATTTTAACCTTCTCTGCTTGCTGCGGACATCCGACATAGAACATTGCCTCATCAGAACGATGGAGTTTTGGCTTCCAACTAAACTCGTCTTCACGACCGACAGCAGCATATCCATAACCAATGTCCTCGTCGATAAGTTGCGTGACGAAGTCAGACCATCCTGACCAGTTACGAATGCAATCAGTAATGTTCTTTCTGAAGACGTCTTGCTGGGCTTCTGAGCCAAGAGACTTTTCAGAGAAATGGCTATATGTTAGCAATGGAAGTTGATCAACCATTTGCTTGTATGGTGGCGTCAATCGCTTCATCAACGAAGACATGAAGCCAGTTGGACGATTGCTACGCCAAGATTGTCCGGATGATTTTAGTTTCTTCGGATTCCATGGCTGCTCGCCATTCAACTTACGAGCGATTGCAGCATTTTTGGAGTTGCGCTCGCGATTGTCGCTGACGAAATTCTTGTATGTCTGGTATGCTTGCTGGAATGTTATTGTTGATGGAACCACCTCGCCTGTCGAGGGATTCACAATATCGTTCATTGTTGCATCATTCATTTACCATTTTCCTTTCGGGCAATTTTCTGTAACGAGCATTGCTTTAGCTCTGATTAAACATTCGCATATTTGACATTGGTTGGCAACATTGTGTTCACAAATTTTGCACAGATCAAGCCTCTTGTTCTTTATTGACGAGTCAACAAGTATTTGATCACCTGATGAAGCTGCATCGACAACCCGACCTGCTGCATCGATAAAATTAAACAATCCTTGCTTTGTTATTTTCATTTTGCCCAGCAGTGGTTTGGAACATCATTGCTCCTCATGATCTTTTCTTTCTTCAGCCAGACTGCTGCTCGATTTTCGTGCTTGAGGATTTGACATGCTTTTAATTTGTGGCCACGAGGAACATCATTACCCAATCGCAGAATATTGCTCATGCGAC
>B570J29032_109959331_pt1 | contig 22374 bp, 9 predicted proteins | sample LakMenEpi16Nov12_FD_29032 | JGI IMG/M metagenome (IMG submission 29032) | reverse complement strand
GAGTGGTTGAAGGAGCAAGCCTGGAAAGTTTGTATATGGGTAACTGTATCGTGGGTTCGAATCCCATCCTCTCTGCAACAAGAAACTCTTGACTAGTCCTAAATAATCGATACAGATTATTTAGGACTAGTCATTTTAATGAAATTATAACAATTACTCATGTTTTTTTTCAACCAATTAGCAGCTTTTTTTTTCGCTTAAAACCTTTTTTTAACTTGAAAAAATTGGTTTGTTATTTTTTTAAAGAGTTGCAAACCCTTTATTTTACTAATAAAGCTAAATTTTACTAAAAAAGTATTAATTATATTTTTTTTGTAAGAATAAATGATTTAGATTTATAAAAAAATTAACAAGTATGCTAAAACGGAATTTAGTTATATGCCTTTTACTAGTTTTATCGTTGAGTGTTATTTTTTTTGTTTTCTACAAGAAGACTGTTAGTTCTATTGTATATGTAAATAGCAATGAGTTGTTTACTGAATTTAAAATGACTAAAGAGCTAAAATTGGCCGGAGAAAAAGAAATCCGATTGAAAAATAGCCAAATAGATTCTCTTCGGAATTTAGTAAGTCTAACTTCAGATGAAAGTTCTAAATCGGTACTGATTGAACAATTGATAAATAAAAAGCAAGAGATTGCTGAATTTGAGAACCAATATACTCAGTTGTATTCTCAAAAAATTTGGTCGAGAATAGCTGTTTATTCCTCAGATTATGCCAAATTAAAAGGATATGATTTTATCTTAAATTCAAATAATAACCAGACTGTATTGGCGGGTAATAAAGATAAAGATGTGACAAAAGAATTGTTAAACTTCATAAATGAAAAGTATGAAGGTTTTTAATAAATATACCTGTTTTGTTATGTTAATTATTTTTATTTCCTGTAAAAATGATAATGATATAAAGAGTGAATCTGAAATTCGACATAGGTATTATAATCTGGAAAAGCAGGGATGGAAATCAAAAATGCATAATCAGAAGGTAGATAATATTGATTTTACTGCAACAGAAGTGCCTATTATATACTATCTGTTGAAAGACAGTCCAAACCAGGATTTAATTGCAACGGATTCTATTTATGAACAAAACAAAAGAGAGCGGTTAATAGAATTTGTGTTTCAGGATGAGAGTGAAGAAGATTTGTTGGAGGATAAATTCACAAATCTTGATTATCAGAAAGCAGTAGAATACATGTCATTTACAATACAAAAGGATTTTTCAGTCATAACATCAAAAAATGATACCATACAATGTTCCGGAGTCATGTTTGAGAGGAATTTTAAAATAGCTCCCTATCATAAACTACTATTATTTTTTTCGGGTATAAATCCCAATGATAAAATTCAATTAGTGTACCAAGATAATTTATTCAAAAAAGGAACCCTTAAATTCAGATTTAAAGAACCTATCTTAAAACTATAATTATGATTAAAAGTATTAGAACCAGTAAGTTTAGTAAAGTTGTTGCTTGTTATTTAGTTTTAATGATATTTTTGGAATTAACCCAGCCAATGGTGATGTTTGCCTTAACCGAAGGTCCGTCACAGCCTGAGTTTAATTCCTTTACTCCCATTGGAACTTCCGATATGGTAGATTTAACAAGCGGGGATTTCAATTATAATATCCCCATTATGGATGTAGGGGGTTATCCAATAAATTTGGCTTATACCTCAGGTGTTACTATGGATCAGGAAGCTTCATGGGTTGGATTGGGTTGGAATTTAAATATTGGTCAAATCAATAGAAATGTTCGCGGTTTGCCCGATGATTTTAAGGGAGACGAAATCGAGACAGAAAACAATCTGAAGCCGAATGTTACAGTCTCGACTACTGCCTATGTAAACCCACAAGCTTGGGGATTAATGGATAATACAATTCATTTAGGTGCCAGTGCAGGTGCGGGATTAGAGGTTAAATATAATAATTATACAGGCTTGTCTGCAAATCCTACATTTGGTGCATCTTTCAATTTGGGTAAAAATGTAACACTTGGAGTTCAGTTATCAAGTTCAGATGAAATGGGTGCCACAATCAGTCCAAGTGTTACGATGAGTTCTTTTTTATGTAAAGCCAACAAAATAGGAAGTTATATTTCAGGTGCAATGTCAGCAGGAATCTCCTATAATAGCAGGCAGGGATTGCAAAGTTTCAATTTGTCTTCCAGTCTTAGAGCAAACCATGGTTATAATGGGATTGAAGAGGACGAGGGTGTAAAAGCAGTTGGGTTCGGTAGAGGAGGTAGTTGTAGTATTTCTTTTAACGACGCTACTTTTACCCCAACAAAAAGAGTAGCATTTGATAACAATCAGTTTACTTTTTCCTTTTCGGCAGGACCAAGTGTTTTTGGGGTACAGGCTGAAATCAGTTTGAGTGCTTCTGCAACCATCCAAAAAATTAAGGAAGAGTTCAAAATAGAAAAGGCCTTTGGTTACGAAAATACTGAACTCGCATCTGAATTTGATTTATTGGATTTTAACCGCGAAAATGAATTAGGGACTATTTCAAAGCATACTAATGTATTGCCGGTTACAAATTATACTTATGATGTATTGTCAGTACAAAGCCAAAATTTAAATGGAACTATACGCCCCTACAGAGGACAAATAGGTTATGTTTTCGATTCTTATGTGGCAGATGAATCTTCAAGCACATCAATGTCTGCAGAGATTGAGGCAGGATGGGGTATTCATTATGGAGCAAGTATTAAAAATACCAGTTCAATCAATTATACTAGTGGATGGAAAACAATAGCGACTCCTTATTTGAAAGAAAAACCATCTCCTGTTATTGGATATGAAAAAGTATATTATAAATCCCTCGGGGAGTTAAGGGTTGATCCTGAATTCAATCCTACAACTCCAACTCTTTTCTCACAAATCATTAGTGATGATATGCCCGTTACCTTAAAACTTATGGATAATAATGCCTTAAACAAGTATTCGAAAAAGGTAATTAATGGATATGATTCCGAGTTGGCTCCTATGGCCTCTTTTAATACTTCAAACCTAAGAAGGGCAAGTCGAGAAAAGAGAAACACTGCAATTCAAAAAATTACCAAAAAAGAAGCCCTTGATTATCATTTGGATAATGCGTTTGTTAAGGTCAATCCGAATGCCCTAAACCATCATACTGCAGGTTTTTTGATTACTGATGAGAATGGAAACAGGAATGTTTTTGGGGAGACAGCTTATAACATTGAGAAAAAAGAGGTTACGTTTGCTACCAACGCTAGTGGTAATAATATTGATTGTTTAAGAGGTATTGTTAAATATTCACCAAGTGAAAACGGACGTGGAAATTCAGCGGGAATTGATCGTTTCTTTAACAGTATAAAGACAAAAAACTATGCACATACCTATTTGATATCGTCAATACTTTCTTCTGATTACCAAGACATAAATGGTGATGGGCCATCAGATGATGATTTGGGGACTTACACGAAATTTAGTTACACCTCTGCAGGAGATGCTGCCTATTCAAACAATTATAAATGGAGAGTTCCTTATGGTAGAATGGAAGCTTCCTATAATGAAGGTTTTAAAACAGCAAATAGGGATCAAAAGGGAAGTTACCTTTATGGGGTTAAGGAAATTAAATACATAAAAAGGATTGAAACAAAAACCCACGTTGCGCTTATAGACCTGGAAGAGCGTTTAGATGGATATGGAACCCTTGATGAAAACGGAGGAAGAAATACTGCCAACAAAACATATTGTATTAAAACCATTAGACTGTACGCTAAAAGGCCAGGATTATTAATTCCAAATAATATCTCGCCTTCATCCTCAATTAAGCCAATTAAAACCGCCCATTTCGAATATAATTATTCTTTATGTAATGGTATTGAGAATAATTCAGGCGCTTCAAGGATTATAAATGGTGAGGAAACTAATTTTGGAGGTAAACTTACTTTGAAAAAAGTTTACTTTACTTATAAAGGTTCCAACATGGGTAAATATGTACCTTATGAATTTATTTACGGACATAACGAGGTTTACAACCCTAAGAATTATGACATATGGGGTAATTACAAAGTGAATCCAAGAGAAATAGGAGGCTGCCAAGCACTTTCTCCTCAAGATTTTCCATACGTACAACAGTTAGATAAACCTGATCAGGATGAAACTGCTGCTGCTTGGTCATTGGAAGAAGTTAAGCTGCCATCTGGTGGTAAAATAAAATTAACATTGGAATCAGATGACTACCAATATGTGCAGAATAAAAAAGCAATGCAGATGTTCAAAGTCCTAGGCGTTACAAATGATATTAATGGTACAATTGACCAAAGTCTTTATACAGGAGGTGGAGAAGCTACATTTGTTGTTGTTAAGGTGGATGAGGAACGATTGCCTTCGGGTATCACTTCAAGCGAAATTTTAAGGCGTTGCACAGATGGATTAAACAATAAACCAATTTATTTCGACTTTTTATTAAACATGACTTCGGGCAAATATGACCATGTGACCGGCTACTTTGAAATGGATGGACCTGCTCAGATTAAGAACGTCTCAGGGGAACACCACATATATATTCCAATGCGCTATACCAGCAAGGAAGGTGGAGGATCGTCCGCAACAGCTAACCCCATTTCAGTTGCAGGTTGGTTTTTTGGAAGGCAAAATCTGCACAGGCAAATTTATGGTTTGGCAGAACCAAGCGATGGTATGCCAAATCTACTGTCATTGGCAACAAGTTTGGTGTCCAATTTAGATGAAATGATTCGAATATTTACCGGACCAAATCAAAGATTAAAAGGATTTGGTTGTGCAAATAATTTTTTAGCTGATAAATCCTGGATAAGGTTAAATGAACCTACAGGCAGCAAACTTGGAGGAGGATTAAGGGTTAAAAAGTTAGAGATGTATGATGGTTGGGATAAAATGTTAGGATTTGAAGACAATCCAAGATATCAGAAGAAATACGGTCAGGAATATTCCTATACATTAGGAGACAATGAAGCTTCAGGTTCAAGCGGAGTTGCTACCTATGAAGCAAACATGTCGAAAGAAAATCCTCTCGTAAATCCTTTATATAACGGTACTGAAAAATTATCTGCCCAGACATATACAGAGAAACCTTTTGGAGCTTGCTTTTTCCCAAGTCCTGCTGTAACCTACAGTAAAGTAAGGGTTAAAAATATAACTGCCGCTGATGATGATGACGGAACTAATTCTGAAACCAGGAAGACTCGTTCCGGAACTGTTATAACCTATCATTATACCAGCTATGATTTTCCGACCAAGACAGATTTCACAGATTTGAGTAAAAGTAAGACCCAAGTCAATAATGAGCCAGCAATGCTTCCAAATATTTTGTTGGGCATGTTTGGACTGAGTCTGGATGTTCGAAACGAACTAAACCTAACTCAGGGATTCCAGATTGAAACAAATGATATGAATGGAAAGGTGAAGAAGCAGGAGATTTATGATGACAAAAATAATCTCATTTCTTATACCGAAAACAGATACAGCACCAAAACAGGTGATTTGTCATCATTAAACAACATAATGTCAGTTATAAATCCGGATGGTACTGTATCACAAAAAACCATAGGGGTTAATTATGATGTAGTCAATGATTTGAGGTATAATTATAATTACTCCAACACTTCCGGAGTTAACGGAAATTTGGAAGTCATACCAATATTTGTACCGCCGCCAGTATTTTTATGGATTTTATATGTGCCAACTGCCTTTTTTGATAATGAATCCCATTACCAGATATTCAGATCGGCTGTTACCACCAAGGTAATACATAAAACAGGTATATTGAAAGAAAAGATAGCGTATGATTTAGGTTCACAAGTATCTACCAAGAATATAGCTTGGGATTCTCAAACGGGACAAGTATTGTTAACCCAAACCGTAAATGAATTTGATGATTCTTATTATAGTTTAAATATACCTGCTTATTGGTATTATAAGCGAATGGGATTAGCAACGAATAATACTGATGTTAGAGGTACATTGACTCCATTTGGCGGTAGTACCCAACTCGTCCCAGTTCCTTATTTTAAACTTGATGGTTACACAGGTAGTTTAACCAACGTTTTTGAGTTGGGCGATGAACTGTATGTTACTAATCAAGCAGGAACAAAGAAAGTATGGGTTTTTGGATATAATGCAAATAATACAGGATTACTATTGATGGATTCAGCTGGAGAATACCTGGATATGTGCGGAACTGATGGGTCTCGATATAGCTTTAGAATATTGCGTTCCGGATATAGGAATAACCAGATGGCTTCTATGGCTACCATAACCTCAATGGTTAACCCTATTGCCAGCGGAAGCTTAGCAAATTTCCTAGCAACAACTGATAATACTGCAAGGATTGTGAATGCAAGTGCGGTTGAGTATGAAGATTTTTGGATGCCACAGAATGAAAGAACAACGGCTCTTTATCAAAACAATGTACCAACATTAGACCCCCAATCTATTACCTTTCCTAACAGATTGCGATTTAATCCATTTTATCAAAACTATAAAGGAAACTGGAGAGCAGTTAGGTCGCTTACCTACCTAACAGGAAGAAAAGCACTAACTACGGCTGCAGCCGGGAATCCACGATATAATGGTTTCTATAGTGCTTTTAGTTCTTTCTATAATCTTCATGGCAGTAATTGGTTTAAAAATGGAACTGGTTGGACCGCTGCAAGTGAGGTTACCAAATATAACCCTCACGGAGTTGAAATAGAAAACAAGGATGCGCTTGGTAAATATAGTAGTGCACAGTATGGTTATGATTATACCAAACCATTTGCCGTCATAAACAACGCTGAATATAAAAAGTTTGGATTTGATAATTTCGAGGACTATCCAAATGGTTATGCAAGTGGTTCTCACTTTGAATTTGAAACGGATGTTGAGAATAAAAAAATTACTAATAATCATGCCCATACTGGGAAAAATAGTTTAATAGTTGCTCCCGGCAAAAAAGCAGAACTTAAAAAACAGCTTTTTGCAACAACAATAACCCCTAGGACGGTAAATTGTCTTATAAGACTTCCATGTCCGATTATTTCCCTAAATGATAGTAATGAAATTACAACGTGTGCGGCTTCTGATGGAAATAATCTTGAATTAATAATTAATCATGGAACCGGGACACTTCCTGATGGATCCCCGTTGTTAATTGCATCAACAAGTCATTATTCTATAAGTAATGGAAGTACTCCAACCCCAATAACTCCTATACATTGGCATAATAATCAAACATTCAGACTTTGTATAATTCCGCCGGGTAGTAATGGATCTTATACATTCTTTTTCAGAATTAACTATGTTGGCGGAAATTTTCAAGATGTTCAAGTTAATTTTACAGTTTCACAAAACCCAACTTGGGGAGATAACGGATACGGAATAACTGTTGCATTGGACTCAATAAATATAATGCAAGATTGTGGCAATCCACAGCCACCTGTGCAGGAAGACTAAGTCTAATCAGTAAAATATATAAATTATGAAATCAATTTTTTTGTTAGCAGCATTATTTTTTAGTGGATTTGCCTTTTCGCAAGACCCAGATATATCAACTTATTCAGAAGGATCATTTATGCCGGATGCAGGAGATTATATTATTAATGGCTGGGTAAAGGAATTGTTGGATCAGCAGACTATTTCTTATGAGTATAGCAAAATAAATATCTTATTACTTGACACTACTGGTACAGTAGTAAACACTTATTCTTTTACACCCAAAGGAAACATTATTGATGGGTGGCAAAAAATAGAGGGTGTAATAACCATTTTGCCCACATGTAAATATATCTCTGTCGAACTTGAAAATACGAACCCATCGGTATCGGTATGTTTTGATGACATTCGATTCTATCCAGTTAACAGTAATATGAAGGGCTTTGTTTATGATCCGGACGATCTTAAACTAATGTCTGAATTAGATGAAAATAATTATGCTTCGTTTTATGAGTATGACCAAGAAGGAGGGCTGGTAAGAGTCAAGAAAGAAACAGAAAAAGGAGTATTCACAATACAAGAAACAAGGTCTAGTACAACAAAGAACAATGGGGAATAAAAAGAAAATCTGCTTATTAGTTTTTTGTTTGTTGTGTATTACCATAAATGCACAAAGCAATGACAAAAAAAGAGTAGTTGAATTGTTTGATAAAGCACAAAATGTTTTTGAATCGAACAGTTATTATTTAGAGTCAGAATTTAAACTGTTTGTTAATTATACTTCAAACGAGATTAAGGAAGATTATAAAGGTATAACTGTAAAGAAAGGTGATAATACTTATACGAGAATTGGCAATTCAGAAATAATCAGCACAAACAACCTATATATCAAAATTGACAATGACAACAAAAGAATGAAGATTGCCAATCTCACAAAGGATAATGTACAGAAAGCGCCATTGGAATTAAACAGCTATATCAATTATTTTTCAGGCTATCGTGTAACGGAGTCAAACGGATTTTGGATTTGTACCCTAACAACTTCAAAAGTTACTATGATTCCATACAGCAAAGTGGTTGTCTATATAAATAAAAAAGATTATCAAATTTCAAAACAGGAAATGTTTTTTCTAACCAAATATAAAACCAAAATTGTAAATGGAAAACCAAAGTTTGACTATCCAAGATTACAGATAACATATTCAAATTTTAAAAAATCTGGATTTGCAACCAGCGACTATTTCACTGTTGACAATTATGTAAAAAAAACAAATCAAAAATATTATCCTATCAAAAAATATAAGTCCTATACAATTGTTGATTAAATAACTGCAGCTTATGAAAAAATCTGTTATGAATTCAAATCGTTTCAATGCATTACTGGTAATTGTCTTATTATCCTTTACTTCTTTCGGTTACTGTAGGGAGAGAAAATGGGAAACTCCATGTCCAAGTATATCAGTTGGAACTGTCTTTTCGGTAATTGATGGAGAGTTGGGTGTGAATAATTATGTTTCAACCAGTAACAGGGCGTATGTGGAATTAAAGATTGACGATTATGCGGGACCGTTCTTTTGGTATACTGCAAAAGTAGATATGAGTGTACGAGCAGTTTTTAATAATTATACATATGGTCAAGCTTACAATATTACGTTAACAGTTGAAAATAACCACTATGGAGGTTTTGGAAATTTTATCGATTTACAAAAGCATCTTGTGAATACTCCATATGCACGTGGTGTTGAAGTGACTATTACAGGTGTGAGTATTGTAAACAACGAAGCAACAGCCCCTGATATCACTGAAGTTCCGGGTAACCTAAGGTTATCTGCATCATTTGAATCAACTAGATTTTATCAGTTAGATGTTAACGAATTTCCCAACATTAATGTTGTCCAAAACCCAATAAGTAATACAATTGATTTTACGTGGAATAATATCGCAACAGGAGTAGAGGAATATGAACTGGAGTGGACCTGGGTTGATAATTATAGTGATCAATCTGTATTGACTATTTTAGATGCTAGCCAGATAGCCTTTAATCTAAAGGATTTTGATAATAATAATACAAGGATTCAAACAAGTGATAATCATTATTCTATTGCAAATCTGTATGATCGGGGTTATTTAATTTATAGGATTCGAAATGTTGGTAGGTTTATTTCTAACCATACCTCCACCAGTCTATCGGTTGATGAAATAGTTAGGCATAACCTTTATGGTAAATGGAGTGGACAGCAATCTCCTAATGTAATATCAGATTGGGACTATATAGCGCTAGATGGACATAGGGAAAATTTAAATTGGCAATTTCAAACCTCCTATGCAGAGCAGGGAAAAAAAAAGGAAATCGCATCTTATTTTGATGGGTCGCTAAGGAACAGACAAACGGTTACAAAGGTGAATAGTAACGAGAAAGCTATTGTTGGTGAGGTAATATATGATAATGAAGGTAGGCCGGCAATTGAAGTTTTGCCTTCCCCTGTAAACAGCTCGGCCATAGATTATTATCCTCAATTTAATAGAAACACTGCGGGTGATGTTTATTCTTATCAGGACTTTGTCCCACTTAATGATGCAGACTGCAATACACAAGCTGGGGAAATGTCAATTAGTAGTGGAGCAAGCCAATATTACTCTGATAATACAACTCATCAAGGTAATAACCAGGATTTTGTACCCAAAGCAGAATCATATCCTTTTTCGCAAACAGTATATGAAAATGATAATACAGGTAGGATAAAAAGAAAAGGAGGAGTTGGTAGTGAATTCAAAATTTCATCGGGGCATGAAATGAAGTATTTTTATACCGTTCCTGCCCAGGAAGAGTTGAATAGATTATTTGGGTATTATGTTGGTAATGCAATGCACTACAAAAAAAATGCTGTCCTTGACCCCAACGGACAGCTGAGTGTTAGTTATCTTGATCCACAGGGCAGAACAATTGCTACTGCTTTAGCTGCCGATACACCTCCAAATATGACTCCACTCGAGGATGATGACGGGACAGCTACAAGAGCTGAATTAACAGAAGATTTATTAAATAAACTTCATAGTACAGATTTTGATACTGATTTGGATAATAACATAAAGTATCGAACAGGAACATTTGGTAATTTATACGATGGCTTGAGATATGATGCCCGAAAAGTACTTACAGCAAGTTCATCATTATATACTTTTAATTATACTTTAAACAATCAGGACATCTTTAATTTTGGATGTGATAATATTAATCCGGCCTTTCAGGTAAATTATCCTTTTGTTTACAAGTTACATATCGATGTTAAAAATGAATGTGGTGTTTCGCAAATTGCACCAGTTAATATCTCATTAGGTGTTAATCCAGATGGGAGCATAACAACAAGTGCATCTCCTGTTTCAACAACACAGTCTTTCGGAATTACACCAACTGAACCAGCTACTTACAGCGTTAGTAAAAACCTAACTGTTGATGCTAACGCCTTGGAAATTTTTACCGAAGATTACATCAAAAAAGCAATTGAAAATGGCTGTATACTTCAAAAAGAAACGGCACATGCTACTTTTGAAGGATGCTTTACCAGTTGTCAGGATTGTGCGAATCACTATCTTAATATGACCTACAACTCATATATAGGACAAAATGCTTATGTACATCAAATGCTTGATACAAATTGTGATTTAAACGAACTTGCACAAACAGCCCCTAATTCATCCAATTATCAAACTTTATTAACGCTTTTGACAACCAGGTATGAAAGAGAATGGCTTTTGCTTAAAGACGATTGTATGCGTCCATGTAACAATACAGGTATTTCATCTAATACAGGTCAGGCACCAACGACCTCAATAGCATGTTCAGCCCTATTATCACAAATCGTTGCTGATGTTATGCCTGGCGGTCAATATGCTAATAGCAATAATTCGATTAATTCATCAGGTGACGTCTCATCAAATCCAAATCCAGTTGTAATAGACGATTTGCCATTGTCAGTATATAATGAAACTACTGCTAACCATTTGATAGCATTGGTTCCTGGCTTGGAAGCACCCTCAATTACCGGAGTGCAGAATAATATAAACTGGAGACATCCTAATTACTTTAATAAGGATAATTTTCCATTAGGAACTGCTCCGGATGCTTTGAAGCATTACTATGATGAAAATGGTCAAATTGATTATGTTACCTTAACTCAAGACGATCAAGGTAATTTTTCTCCGGAAGTATTAGTGATACCTACACGTACACCAAATGGGGAGTTTAAAGTTGAGCCTCAATATTTAAAGAATGTTAGTGATTTCCTAGCAAAAATTCAAACAAAACCAAGCTGGGCATTGTCTTTAATTAAGTACCATCCTGAATTTCATTATATTGAATACCAGCTTGAGTACTGCAAGGCTTCTTTCACTAGAATAGCAAATTTAGCTAATGTTAATTATAACGTTAATAGCGATGGTTTTGATGCAATTCTTGGTAGTGCCGAAACCTATCAGGAGGCAAAGGATAGAGGGTTTTTGAACAGAAACAATCCTACTGTTTTAGCAGAGAATGATCCTTTTTTTCAAATTGTTCATCCTTTAGATGGTTTTTCAACAGCTATTTCAGGAACGGCAATTGTACAAACTCCTTCAACTCCATCAGTCAAAGAGCTTTACAGACAACATAAATTATCTATCATTTATCAGGCATTGGCAAAAACTTCTCCACCAGCTGCCACAATATGTACCAATGATAACTTAGGATTTGCTACAGGAATAGGAGAACAATATGTGACTATAGCCAGATCTGCTTATGAATTGATAAGATGTACAGGAATAGGTCCTATTGGCTGTAGTGATTTACCCGCTGGAGCTAGTTTTCAAGCTATAATTGATAAAGTGGATTTATTTGAAGAAAGCGAAAAGGATAGATTTTGGCAAAATTATTTGTCAAGCTATGTTGGTTTAAAGCAAACAATCAAGGATACTTTCATTAATCTTTATGCAGCCCGTAATGGTGGCTATAATGATTGTATTGGAAATACAGCAGGAGCAGATATCAGTAATATTACTCATTCTATAGCTGAGAGATACCCTTGTGAGAAAAACTTTGTAACGGCCCAATTAAATGCAACGCCATTGGTAACACCAAATAGTTGCTCTGTGAATGGCTTGGATTTAGTTTCAAAAGCGAAACGATTTATCTTCCAGGAAAGTATTTCAACTAATGGTTCAAATGCATCTTCAGGTCAAGCCAATTCAGGTTATTTTACACAAACGGGCATTTGTCCTATGGTTAGAGATTTGGAGATCTTTTTGGATAGTTCATCAAAAAGAACAGATTTTGCATCAATTTACAGAGGAACTACGCCAAGTACCCAACCTTTTATAAATTATATCACTCCTTATTTGCTAACTGAAATGGGGGGAGTTTACAATCAAACATTGATAACTTCAGGTACAATAGCAACATCAACACCACCAAATAAAATTATTACATTGAATTTTAGCCAAAATTCCTCTCCGCTAAAGTCAATTACACTTATTATTCCAAACACTTCAAGTAGCTTACCATTGACATGGAACAACTATGGTATCCCAAATCAGTGGAAAATTGTTAAGATGTCAAATGTAACAGCAACTAATTATGATGCGAATAACCAAGTTTATAACTTTAAGGTATTGGCAAAAATTATAGCAGGAACAACTTCTTTCGAAAGCGTATTTGATGGTTACACACCTATAAGGTTAACATGTACCACTGGACCTCAAGACCCGTTAGCAGGAAATCCTATAGTTTTAGAACCTTTGGAAGATAATGATTGTGATAAAAAGCAAAATTTTGCTGATGCATTAAAATCGATGATGCAGATTTTAAAAAACACAAATCATCTTTTTGCATTTACACCATACACCTTAACATTACCGTCATATTTAAGAACGTATTTTGGTGTTGAGAGTAGTGCTCATACTGCAACTTGGCAAGTGTTGGAAACAGGAATAGGAGGAGCTAAAAAGTTTAAGTTATCAGTTATTAAGAGTGGCTCGCAGGTTGATACTGGTATTGTGATTTATAGAAATTCACAAACAAATACTTACTCTACAGCAACAAATAGCATTATTGGATTATCAATAGGAAATACCGATGACGTTGAGAATGTTCATGTAATTAGTGTAAACTTTGGTACCGCTTCATTTGAAGGATATATCCATAGATTTTCAGCACAAATTGACCTTACAACCGGTTTAAATTTCAAACCAAAAATGTATTTTGCCTGCTGTTCTTCTTGCGGGGAATATGACTATGATGCTGACGGAATAGGAGACGATGGCATTTTTGCTTTAGGAAGCTGTGATTTTTGTGATAACAGGATTGATATTAATAATGATGGCGTAGGTGATTGCCTTTCTTGTTCTGAGGTAGCCGATTTTGATTGTGATGGAATTTTAAATGGACTTGACAATTGCCCTCTGGTTTATAATCCACAGCAGGAAAATACAGGTGATACTGATACATTTGGTAATGCTTGTGACTTATGTCCAACCCATAATGATGTTGTCAATATTGATACTGACGGTGACGGTTTAGGAGATCGTTGTGACCCATGTCCTAATGGTGCCTGTCCTAGTTGTTTTCAGGGAGAAGATAAAGAGATTTTTGAAACTACATTCAGGAATTTGCTTAATGAGATTGTGTCTACTCCAGGATTCGTAAATATAAACACAGGTAACTATGAAAATATGTCTTCACACCTGGCTTTTTATACGGATTTTCAAATGCAACAAAGATGTACTGGTGCAAATACCGTACAGGTACTCTATGGCTGTAATATACATACTAATGAATTTTCTTTAGACAAATTAAAATTCTCATATTCCAAGAATATCGTCAATTTTCCTCTTAAATTGAGATGGAGAAAAGATAGTACAAATCCTAACAATGAATTATCATATTTTCAATTTGAACTTAATTTTAATTCTTTCCTCAATGGGAACGTCAGTTCTATAACAGAGGTGATTGTTAATGAACCAACATCTAGTTCTCCTTATGGTTTAATAATCAAAGGTTACTACAATGACGCGGATAATGGGAGCACTGCGTTCGAGTTAGCGGGTCAATTAAGAATTAAATTTGTTTCTACGGCTTCCTCAGAATGTTACTTTGAAGATCCTTTATGCCAATTTGTAGATGACTGTGATTTATGCAGAACACAATCTGGAGGTAAAAATGTAGTTGCTAATTATAAATTTTCAGAAACTAATTCGCTGCAAAGTAGTTGTCCTTGTATTCCACACCCTCCATTACCAGTTGCCTGTAGTGATGCTTATACTTTGTTTATGAACACCATGACAACAACCTTTGGAGCTAATAATGATGAGGTTACCTATTTTACTAATAAGCAGGATTATTTCTGTAATCATAATTTAAAATATCTGGTAAGCGGTTACCTTCAGTATCTTTCGGTTTTAGGCATCACAAGTACATCAGATCCACGTTATATTGCAATAGATACATTTGGGGCAACGGGGCTTAATTATGGTTATGAAAGTTATGGAACAGTAATAGCTGCTTACCATAATTATTTAATTACGCCTCATGAAGGCGAAACTTTAAATTGGAGAGATTTTGTTTCTGACTACTTGAGTCATCACCCTGAAATTTGTCCACCAGCTCCTATGGCTCCAACACAAAGCATACCGGTTCCTTTCCCGACACAGACAACATGTCAGCAATTTTCACTTAACGTCTCAGAGACATATAATGATGATAATTATCAGGCATACCTGAATTCAAAAAAGCAAGCTTTCAAGACAGAATATTTACGTCAAGCTTTGGAAAAAGTAAATGAAACTTTTACAATGTCCTATACGGATAGAGAATATCAATATACCTTGTACTATTATGACCAAGCTGGTAATTTAATGCAGACAGTTGCTCCTCAAGGCGTCACAATAGTTCCTTCTTCATATAATCAAGAAATTGATCAAGTAAGAATTGATAATGAAGTAGCTTTTTTGAATAATTCACTATTACCTTTTAATCAGAAATTCCAAACAAAATACCGATATAATTCATTAAATCAACTCGTTTGGCAATCAACTCCCGATGGCGGTGAAACTCGTTTTGCCTATGATGAATTAGGAAGAATTGTTGCCTCTCAAAACAGTAAACAAGGTAATTTGGCAACCTTGGCCAAAACTTCATTTGAGTTAAGCCCCTATATTGGAACAAAAGAAAATGTAATTTACAATGTTGGTAAAAATATACCCATTAAAGAAGCTTATGGAATATCAAAGGAAACCATTGCCGACTATGGAACCATTTCTTATAGTGTTCCCTCAAGTGTAAACTCGTTGGAATACAATTCTCTTTGTAATGTAATCTTAGGTTTAACATATAAAAAAGAAAATCTAGGTCAAATTTATTATGGATTTATTCATGATTGTCAAGGGAATGTCTCCATTAAAACCCTTGAAACTATTTCTGAAATAATTCCTGTTGCTGAGGGCAATGTTTTATATATAACCAGAGAAGATGGATACATTCGTTTTTTCAAAGACGAACAATTACTAAAAGAAGTTGTTGAAGAATCTTATGGTAAATTAATGTATGTCAACTTTTATTTACCTCAAGCTAAAACTTCTATAAGTAATATAAATATTGGTTATACTAAACCCGGAAGAGATTTTAGCTACACTTGTTATGATCCTTTAGGTAGAATAAACGAAGCAGGACAATTTACAGCAAGACAAACTTTAAGAATAAATGATGATGGTAAATTAGTGTATAACAACAATCAATCATGGGTTCCTGTTAGTGCTATTATTAATTATCCACATAACGTTTCAAATAATCAAATCGAAGTTACTAAAACAGTGTATGACAGCTATGGACCATTTTCGGAAAGTGTTCATCAACTTTCAACATCCTCTTCAAACAGCACCAGAAATAGAGTTACTGCTATTTTGACCTATGATATTTGTGATTTAAACTGGCCTCTCGAAAAATATGACACAGCTATTTTCTATAGTTATGATATTCATGGAAATGTCAATGAAATGACACAGCGAATTAGCCCTTCTATTATAGCTGCACCTCAATACCCCGAGGGTATCATTAAAAAAGTAAATTATGAATATGATTTAATTAGCGGTAATGTCAATAAAGTGTATTATCAAAAAGGAAATTTGTTTAAAGATCAGTTTATTCATAAATATAACTATGATGCCGATAACAGGATAACATCTGTAGAAACTTCTAGAGATGGCGAAATTTGGGAAAAAGACGCCTCTTATGAATACTATGAACATGGACCGCTTGCCAGAGTAATTACTGGCGATAAAAAAGTGCAAGGCACAGATTATGCCTACACACTTCAAGGGTGGCTAAAAACGGTTAATTCAGAAAACCTAAGCACAAACACCAAAGACATGGGAAGCGATGGAAACTATGTGTCAAAAGATGCCTTTGGATATTCACTTTCCTATTTTAATAACGATTATTCGGCAAGACAACCAGGTACAAACAATGCTCATGCTGTGTCAAGCAACAGTGCTGTTAACCAAGGTACTAATCTTTATAATGGTAATATAAAAAGAATGATTACCTCTTTAAGAGGATTAGATGAGCAAATAATGCCTACACAAATTAATTTGTACAGTTACGACCAATTGAACCGAATTTTTGCAATGAATTCTTTCAAAGGAATCGAAACCTCTGGTGAATTAAATTTATACAATAGTTATAAAAGTAATTATACTTATGATAAAAATGGTAACCTAAAAACATTACACAGAGATGCACCAAGACTAGAAAACAATGATGACCCAAATAGTGAACAAATTGTAAGCATGGATCGCTTTGAATATAAATATAAACCATTAACCAATAAATTAAGATACATTAAAGACGAAACAGATTTAACTAATTTATTTGAAGAAGACATTGATGATCAAAGACCAAATAATGAACCTGAAAGCAATTATAATGCTGATAATTATAAATATGATGCCATTGGTCAGCTTATATCAGATAAAGCAGAAAACATAGAAAAAATAAGCTGGAGAGTTGATGGTAAAGTAAAAAGTATTCAAAAATTTTCAGGTGAATATTTTATTAATTTCTTTTACGATGGCTTAGGAAACAGAGTGGCAAAACAAGTTTCAATGGGAAGGGCAGGAACATCATCTACACACTATACCCGCGATGCTCAAGGCAACACCATGGCGGTATATGACCTTAGATTAAACCCTGAACGTAGAGCAGAATACAACCTAAAAGAACACCACATCTATGGAAGTTCACGGCTTGGACTGCAAGAATATGAAATATATAAAAATCCCTTAAACTTTCACCGACTTGTTGGCGACAAACGGTATGAATTATCCAACCACTTAGGCAATGTTCTAAACGTAATTAGCGATAGAAAAATTGTAAATAGAAAAACAAAAACAATCTTAGTAGATACTTTTGAAGATGATTTAGGTTGGATAGCATTTAATGAATCAGATGTATTTATTAATAAGCAGCGAGAATTACAAATCACTATAGTTCCAAATGAAAACAATTTGATGTCTGGCGCTTTAAAGAAACTAAAGTTTCAAGAAAATGAAACAGTGATGTTTAATCTTGAGGTAAAACGAGAAAATGATTTATCCGCAATTACGCCTATAAATTTTGAAATTAGAGATATATACGACAAAAACGTGCTTTGGAGCTCTTTAGTTCCTGCAAATGGTATAGTAAGTGGTTCATTTACCCCTACAATATCAAATGAGTATTATGTATCCATAACAGCATTACCAGCAGCAGAAAATGAAATAACATTTACCGTTGATAATTTTTATGCTTATGTTTTACCACCATCACCCACAGATTATGTATCTTTGTTTCAACCTGACGTTCTTGCCTACAATGATTATTACCCTTTTGGTAGTTTGGTGCCAAACCGTCATGGCTCAACAGCTGACTACCGTTATGGCTTTCAAGGGCAAGAAAAAGACGATGAGATAAAAGGTGGCGAAGGAAATTCGTTAGACTTCGGAGAAAGAATGTACGACCCTAGAATTGGAAGATGGTTTAAAATTGACCCTGACGACTCTAAGTATCCTCAATTTTCACCATATTTATTTGCTTCAAACAACCCTATTTTTCTTCTAGATTTTGATGGTAGAGGTCCAATTATTCCTAAAAGTTGGTGGCAAGGAAAACCACAATATGCTTTTTTTGCTGGAATGGTTGATGAAGCATGGGATACTTCTAAAAGCCTTTGGGATAGTGCCGTTGAATTATTTTGGCTTTCTGAAAACACTCAAGAATGGGAAAAAAGATATGGCAAAATTCGAAGAGAGCAATATAATGCTGTAGTCACTATTTTTAATAATGAAAAGGCTAGAGATGCGTTGATAATTGAACTGTATGCAAAAACAGGAATATATATTAATACACTAGCTGGCGGTAACGGTGACGATAAGGCAGAATATGAAAAAGGAAAACTAGCTTTTCAAGGATTAACTGCAGTAATAGGATTGAGTGAAATTAATGCTTTTATTAAAACTGGTAGTTTTACTGATGACGCATTAAAATTAATTGCTAAATCAGGAAAATATAAACCTTGTGGTTGTTTTGTATCAGGAACACTAGTATATACTGAAGAGGGATATAAGAATATTGAAGATATAAAGGTTGGAGATAAAGTTTGGGCACATGATGATGTGACAGAAAATTTAGCTCTTAAAAAAGTAATTGATACCTTTACAAGAGAATTTACTCAAGTTTATAAGATTTACTTTGGAGATGAAGTTTTAGAAGTCACACATGAGCATCCTTTCTTTATTGGTGGTAAATGGTTAAAAGTTGATGAGCTTAAAAAAGGAAATCTATTAACACTTTATGATGGTACAACTAAAGCTATTTCTAAAATAGAATTAGTTGAAGGTAATTTTAAGGTTTACAATTTTACTGTTGATGAATTTCATACTTATTATGTATCTAAACAAAATGTGCTAGTACATAATGGGAATCCATGTCCATGGAATAAATTAAAATCAGAATCTTTAACAGTGGTTAGTTATGGTTATAAACATTATGTTAAAAATGTTAAAGCCGCATGGAAGAATATTGTAAGTTCAACAAAAAACGGACCATCAAAGTTCAAAGGTTCTACTGAAAAAGTTGATGATTTAATTAAAACAGCATGGGATAATGGAAAAGAGGTTAATAACGGTAAAACATGGAAAGTTTATGAGGCTAACGATATTATTGGAGCCGTATCTGGTAAAGAAACTAAATACATGAGAGTGGAGTTAACTGAAAGCACTAAAGAAGTTCATGCATCACCTATTTCAGAGGCTGATTATTTAAAATATACAAAATAAAAAAATTATGTTAAAAAATATTCTGAAAATTGATTTTTTACAAATTATTAAAGATGATTTTATTGATTTTGAGACAGATTTAAAAAATAAATTTAATAATGGTTTTTTATATGAGGATATGTTTTTGGGAAAGAGTAACTTAAAAAATCTTTATATAGATATAGGTTGGGTTTCATCAGATGATAGTTTTGAAAATGGATACTTCAAAATATTAATAATAGAAAATGATGATTGGGAATTACCATTGATTAATTTAAGGGCTATTAAAAAAGTTGAATTAATACAGAAAATAGAATTGGCTTTACTTTTTTTTAAAAAATATGAATTAATTACTTCCAGCTGCGCAAAGAGTTCTAAATAAAAACTAACGTGCTGCGCAAAGTGTCCTCACTTTGAGCTATAATAAAACAACAAAAGCAACTTTTCAGCGAGTTGCTTTTTTTAATACATTTACATCACGTTCTTACACAAAATGTCGCTATCCTTTTGGTAGTTTGGTTCCAAACAGGCATGGTGCTATAGAACTAAACTTTTATCGCTACGGTTTTCAAGGGCAAGAAAAAGATGATGAGATAAAAGGGGAAGGGAATTCTTTGAATTATACTTTTAGAATGCATGACCCACGTGTAGGACGCTTTTTTACAAGAGATCCACTATATAAAAATTTTCCTCACAATTCTCCTTATGCTTTTAGTGAAAATAGGGTAATTGATGGTGGGGAATTTGAAGGATTGGAATTTGAAGTTAAAACTTATCAAGATCCACAAACTCTAAAATATTCGACGCAAGTAATTTATGATGAGAAAATAAAACTAGGAATTATTAAGCAAAGTTACAGTAACATAGATGCTAATAATTTTGGAGCATATGACAATTATAGAATGGTTGAACTTAATAAAGAAGTTCCATTAAGGAAACCACGTACAGGGAGTGTAAATGTCGGGTCTTTTATGTCTAATCAAAAATATTCTTCTCCTCAAGACCTTTTGTTAGATGTAACAAGTTCTGATATGTTGACAAATGACATTAATGAGTTTACGCAAAAGAATGGAACAACAGATATATATCCTGTAAAATCAAAACCTTACCAAGTAAAAATTGATGCTTCAGAGGGATATGATAAAATGAAAACATTTACAGTTGTTAAACAAAAAGAATATTTGATGAAGTATGTGTTGAAAGGTTATAAACTTCAAGTCGATATTATGGCAACTAATATTAAAACTGATTTCATTGAAAAGTTAACAGCTGGATTTATAGCACAAGGATACAAAGTCAATGTAACTCAATACGATGTTGAGTCTTTAGGCGGAAACACGGTAATGATTAATGATCCTGGTAATAAAAATGGTGTTATAATTTCTCCTGTTGCTATTCCTAATTTTACACTTGAAAAAATTAAGGTTTTGAGTGATGAAGTAATTGAAGTTACTGATGACGAATCTGGAAAAACAGTTAAAAAATAATTACACTCATGATTAGATATTTTTTGTTTTTACTAATTACTGCCAATGTTTTATCTCAAATAAATCATACAGACTCTTTGTTGTCAAAGATTAATGAAATTAAACTACCTTTAGTAATAGATGATTTAACATTTATTCAAATTACTAAAAGCAATTATTTAAACTATGATAAATTTAAAGAGTTACTTGTTAGTGACGACAAAGAGTTTCAAATAAACATTAAAGATACAATAAGCAGTAAATTATATTCTTTAGGTAAGTTTTATAATAAAGGAAAACTTAATTTACTATTAGCGCATCATTTTAAAAATGATAAGGAAGATAAAATTTTAATTTATTTACTAAATTATTATTTAAATGATAAGCTTTGTAGTTATGATATAATAGCATATAAGACGATTAGTAATAATATAGTTAGTCAAAAAATTAGCTTGTTAAGCACTAATTCAATAGTTAGTTATAATTCAAAAAATAATATTGATAATGAAATTATCTATAATGTGATTAATCTTAGGAAAAGATTTCCATATGATTCATATTATTGCCAGGATAGAGATACTTGTGTTAAATACATTCCTAAGTTGGATAGTTTGCCTGAAAGAAAAATGAATTGTTGGAGTTTTGACAAAACTTTTTTTAATAAAAATCTTAAGTTGATGCCATATAAATATTTTAGTATTGATAGTACAACACAAGTTCTATTTTCAATAGGAAATGATAAAAAAGTTTCTGTAAAAAATTATTTTTTAGATTCAAAAAAATTAAAAAACGGGAAAATAATAGTTTTTTTTCTAAATGATTATGTTTATAATAATTATAAAATAGTTAAAGAAGTTGGTTATCAAATTTATAATGAGGATGGTAAGTTAAATAAACAAAAACAAATAGCTCTTTACCATATAGATAAAGAAGGAATTGAGTCTGCTTTCTTATCAAAAGTGCATATAGATGGGGATGAATTAAAAATAGAAAGTGGCTATTCTGGTTTAAAAAAAGAAAAAGAAGCATTTGAATTGTTAAAAACCCCCGCTGTCGCGCGAATCCCTTCGGGTGGTAAATGATAAATAAAAACAAAAGCAATTCATTTTGAGTTGCTTTTTTTAATACATTTACAACACGTTCTTATACAAAATGTCGCTATCCTTTTGGTAG
>B570J29032_109959332_pt1 | contig 22408 bp, 16 predicted proteins | sample LakMenEpi16Nov12_FD_29032 | JGI IMG/M metagenome (IMG submission 29032) | reverse complement strand
CAGCTTGCCAACAACCAATCAACTCGGGATGCTGGGGACACAGACTGACCTTCCGATGTCAATCGTAAGAGTGCGCCCGCCGCAGCGCTGACCGACCGATTTTGGCTGCGAATCCGCTTCCATTTGACAAGCAGGCCAACGATGCCAATGCAGAATAGCCACACCGAAGCGATGGCCACCGGGTGGCTCAAACAGTATCGCTTCAACATCGCCATGTCCCATGGGCCAGCTAATAATAGCCCATAGAATAGAGCCGCAATTAGAGAACCAGTTGCGACAATTGGCCATAGAGGTAATTGGTAAAGCGTTTGCTCGACAGGCTGATCTTGATTAGAACGTTTCACAGCGCACTACTTCCTTGCAGATTGTCCGTGGAGTGAGATGGGTACTACATTCAATAGGAAAAGTCCACCGGTCGGATTTTGAAGATTTGCCGCCTTGGCGTCTAGGTGGATTTCTAGTGGAAAAGCTACTAATGCAAGCTATAGCTGGTCGGCTCGATCTGGCGGCTTTTGTTGTCAGACTTTGTAAAGGTGAGCGTCGGATTGGGCTCGTTTCAAGCTTAGGCCAGCAGGCTCAGTTCCCCTAACAGATCTTCGCAGTGGTCCAGTAACTCGCCGCTATCATACTGCACCATTTCTGTGGGTTGCCAGTGGTTAAAACACTGATTGTCTTGGTTTTGTGTTGCATGGGCAGCCAAAGGGGCTAGGTTGGGTTCGAACAATTCGTCAATCTGTTCTGGAGCAAAAGCTTGGTCATTGGCAATTCGGTTCGTGAAAGATTCAACCGCTGGTGCGAACAGCCCCGAAGTGGTTGCCATTTCACTACGCACAGTGGACTGTCCCGAGTTGACCGAGCCTGACGGATTGGCAATGACAAATGCGGAGGTGTGACCCTGAAGCTGTGACCAATTGAGCGGCGTAGGATGTTGAGTACTCCAAGGGTTGTAAAGTGTAAAGCTGTCTGATGCCGCGTTATAAGCGGTGACAATGTAGGCGTGTGAGCCAACGAGACCGCCGGCACTAGCATTGGAGGTGGTTCCGAGAGTCACCGCATGTCCGGCGCTTAACGCGTTGATCATGACCTGCTTGGATGTGCTGTTGGTCGAATAGTAGGTTGAATTGTATCCGAGCACTTGAGCATTCACGTTGGACATCCAACCACCTTCGATAGCCGAAAAGGTGTTTGTGCCGTTGCGGCCCGACTTGCCGGTTTCATTCCACTGCGCATAGGCTTTTTCGGCTAGCGCCAGCCACAGTGTTGTTGAAGCATTCAGTGCGCTACGACCATATCCCGAGTAGGCCAAGCCGCCATTGGAGTAGGTAGGTAAATTGCGGTCTACGGTCACATAATCAGCCACGCCAGCGCCTGAAGTGAACCCAGCGCTGATCAAGCTACCTTGCCAGAACATGCCCAAACTGCCGCCGAAAAATCGTACGGTAAACGTTCCATCTTCGTTATCGACGAACATATTGCGAATTGCGCTTTGATTACGCTCGGCGATAGAAACCAGCGATGCCAGGAAGTAGCAGTCTCCCAATTGGCCTTGTCGTGAATCATTCAAACTGGGGGCATTAACAAACAGGCTACCAACTGCGGCGCGATAGCTGATGCTGCTGCTAGTAACGGTCGGAAGGTCAGCACCCAGGAACCATTTGTCGACCAAGTTGTTCATCAGTGTTCCGCTGCTTCCGGCTCTTAAATTGCCGGCTGCTTGTCCACGGAATCGCAGGTTGGCTGGGTTGTCATTGACCAAGTTGCCTGCCAGACCTCGCACGTGAGCGGGCATCTGGACATTGGAATTAGCTGAGACCAAGAAACGCAAGTCAGCCAGTTCAGCCGCCGAGACCACTTGATCACTGGCTGCACTTCTCAGGATTTGAATCATTTCCTGACGGGTGATACTGTTGTCTGCATAGAAGGTTGAAACTAAGCTTCGCAAATTGGAGTCGGTTAAACCTGAAACGGTTCCGCCACCCTGTGGTTGTGCTGCTTGAACTGTAATTGCAGCGGTTCCCGTGACACCACTAGCGCGAGCTGAAGACTGGAAATTGCCAGCATTGGCTCCTGCCGTGTAGAGACCTGAACTTGAAATGGTGCCACCAGTGGCGGTCCAGCTAAATTGAGGTTGTCGATCGAGGGGCCGTCCAAATTGATCCAAGCCTTGAGCTTGCAACTGCAGGCTTGATCGAGCGGCAACCGAACCGGTACCTGGGTCCACGGTGATACTGGTCAGTGTGGCAACCACGTTGACTCGGACGGTCGACGACAATTCTCCGTTGGTGGCTCGAAGCACATACTGTCCGGCTCGATCAAATGTCACGGTAGCACGCCAGCCATCTGATTGAAAGGATGCTGAGCCTCCACTGGGAGTTTCCAATACAGTCCATTGTGTTTGGCCGCTTAGGGCCAGGGTGTTTCCGCGCGGGCTAAGACCTGCAACGGAAAATCCATGGGTTCGACCGGTGACGTTCACAGAGCCGGCATCAGCGATTCGCTGATTGCCCGTTGTATTAAAAATTCCAAGAGAGACAGGGGTGGCAGAGTCGTATCGGATTGAGAAGCGATGGGATAACTTGCCGGATTTCACAGTGATTTGGTAGTCGGCCAATGGATTAAAGCTGATGGTCGCTGTGTTGCCAGACAATTGGACGGTGGCGCGAGCTTGACGATCTGACGAACTGATGATCCAACTGGTTCTTGGGACACCGGACATGATGCGTCCCAGTTGATCCAGTCCCCCGATGGTTAGTTGAACGCTTCTGGCACTGGTTTGAACATTTCCGCCAGAGGTTATCGCAGTTCCTTCAAGGGTGCGAACGGATAATGAACGCAGGATCGCTTTTGTGCTTTGTACCTCCTCTGGCACTGGAATCGACGAGGTGGCGAAAGTCTCTGTGTCGCTGAGTGATTGAAGCTGAGTATCCAACACATTAAAAGCCATCAGCATGCGGGCTTCTAATTGTTCCAAGGTCAGTGGCTGCTTGTGGCGACTGCCGGCAGGTCGATGTCCCAGGGGTGACGATGAATTGCTCATGCTAAGTTCTCAGGTGGTGATTCAAGGTTGAGTAAAGGGCCATCGAAAACCTAGGTCGATAGGGCTTCGAAAGCAAATCAAGAACGATAGAATTCCCAAGAAAACACAAACTGGCCGGTGCATAGGCAAGAAAAGCGGCCCTGCAATCGTTGTGATCGTTACATTTGGTCCTGCAACGCCCGTTGCACCGATGGATGAGGAAAGTGAAACAGGCAACGATACTGCAAACTACTTCCCCTAGACAGTCCCTTGCAGCTATTGATCCGTGGCGATCCGTGTACATCAGTGGCTGATGGATGTTTGATGAGATGCATCAAATTAGCCACGGATTTTCACTGATAAGCACGGATCGCAGAAGGTTGAAGCGGACTTTCGCTGAAGGGGTACCATTACTTGTAGCAAGAAACGCCGATAAAGAGCCAGCTTCTCCTTGAGCTTATCCGAATTCAACAAAAGCGGTGCGCTTTAAGAATCGCTTTGCTGCTGCAACAGAAAGTCGCGAGTATGAAGTGGAAGTGTTATCAAGAAAGACGTTAGGGCAAATGCTACGACGATCCCATCGATTCCCCAATTGCGCCCGGCCAAGACAACTGAGAACAATGTAACGCAGTGCCCAAGTAGACTGGCTCTCCAAAACGGTTGCCTGTTCGAGGCCAGGGCGAAGTAGTTCTGACTGACAAGCAATTGACTGGCCACAATGCCAATCGACAGCAAGCCAAGTTGTCCGGGCTGAATCAATCGAGATTCCCATCCTTGATTGGCCAAAGGCAATAGCATCAGTAGCAATGTGAATAGGGCAAGCAATACAACAAGCATCACCAGTGAGAATTGGACGGACCTTCTCCAGATCAGTTTAGCCTGCTGGAATTGTTGCTGGCTGCAAAGCCCGGAGATGACCGCAAACTTGGTCTGTAGCCAACTAAGCGACAACCCCTGAATGGCAGTAGTCACGGTCAAAGTCATGCCGATCCGGCCCGCTTCAGCTTGGCCTTGGTAAACTAGAACGATCAAGCTAAAGAACTGAGTGGCGACGTGAGTGGCTAAACTAATCACGGCAGAAGGCCACTGCCTGGGGAAAACGTCGGCAAACCAAGTGAGTAGGTGTGTACTGTCTGGCTCTAGTAAATGAACCTGAGCGAGACTCTCTGGAGTACCGCTTACTGGCTGATTCGTTTTTTGCAGCGACTTCGCCCAGGGACGAAAAATGTAGGCCACGACTACTGTTGTCCAAAGTAACTGTACGGTTGCTGAGACTACCAGTGCCCACAACTTCAGACCTAGGATCAAAGCGATCCAAACTGCCAGAGCGCCGGTGAACAATTGCAGAAATCGGACGGCGTAGATGCGCTGTCTAAAGCCAGCACCTTCCAATATCGCCAGACAAGGTGAAATCGCAACCGTCGCGGCCGAGACGAGAACTAGAAAAATCAGGGACAGTTTCCAGTCGGTAGCTCCGTCTTGTTTTGAAAGCATCCACCAGCCGACGCTCATTGAAGTCAAGGCAAATAGCATTGCGACGATGCTGAACCATCTGCTGGACAACTGCATCAGTCGCCGCATGGAATGCTGGCCGGTTGCCTGAGACAACTGTTGATTTAGATAGCTGGATTGGCTGATAAGAACGTTCAGCAGACCCAGTTCGAAGAAGACCTGAATGCTCATCAGGGCTGCAAGGCTGTAGTACCTGCCCTGCTCTTCTACCGTTAGAACTCCTATGATGACAACAATGGTGATTGGCCCTGAAAGCGCCTGCCACAATCGAGTTGCCAAAGCGTAGAACAGAGTGCGGTCAAAAAGCAACAGCTCTCGGGCCTGACTTGTCATTGGACCCAGATTGATCAGAAAGGCACGTCGTCCTGGTTTTCATAAGCGGCCTGAGCAAAATTGTCGTTGATGTCGCCAGAGGCCATGCCATCATCGCTGGCTCCGCTACCGACAACGCGGAAGTTGACAGCCTCGCAGCTCAAAAAAAACTTGACTTCACTGTTGGGATCACGCTGCCATTTTCGACCGCTTAGGCGATAAGTGACCTCGATATCATCGCCCAGGCGAAGAGAATCTGCTTGATCGCAAGCGTCTTGCAAGAAGTCAACCGGAATGTAACTTGGGAACCGACCATTTTCCTGCTCCAAGACCACCAGACGTTTTCGAAATCCCTTTTGTCCAAAAGTCTTGGTCTCTTCCACTAAATGCACTTTGCCGCGTACCATGGGATCGCTCATTGTTATTGACCTGTTCTTAAATTCTAGAGTCCGAAAACAACCTTCAGAAATCGCCATACTACACGTCAGAATACTTTTGCCAAGCCACAGCAAAAAAACCAAAGCGAGAAAGTTTGATTGACCAGCGAACCGAGTAGGCTACTTGAGTGCAATGCCCAGTGCGCAAGCGGTCTCTAGTCGCAGATGTCAGGATAGCTACTCATGATGGATGTTGGATTTGCCCCAACTTTGATCTGGTCCTGCTGAACATGTGTCGGCTATCTTGCTGGGAGAAATTGGCATGCTGGAATTCGTTGAGGTGAAAAGAGCATGGGAATCCGTCTGGTTTGCTGTTGGCCAGGGTTGGCCGCGCTTTGGTATCGTGGACAGGCATGGTCGCTGCTTGTCTCGGTGCTGTTCGCTTGGACGGTTTGTCTGCTATTGCTAGCAACTTTTGTTTGGCCTGAGTGGTGGCACCTTTGGGTGGTTCGTTTGCTGTGGCTTGGGGTATTAACCGTGGGCCTGGTCAGTTGCGTCCTGAGCCATCTGCGGTTGCCGCAGCTTTTGGGTAGATCGGATGCAAAATCGGATCGGCAATTCGAACAGGCACAGCAGGAGTATCTGCGGGGAAACTGGTTTGAAGCCGAGGCGATATTGTTGGACTTATTGCAGCGGTTTCCAAGGGATATCCAAGCCGGGCTGCTGCTGGTTGGTGTGCTGCGCCATACGCAGCGCTGGCAGCCGGCGCTTCGCCGGTTGGACCAACTACAATTGATCGATGGGGCTCAGGGATGGCATTTCGAGATCCAGAGAGAGCGTCAGCTTATTGAAAAGCGACGTTCTGAGAGTCTTGAGCAAGAAACGGAAGCTTGACCCCGACCCTCTCCAGAAGGCAGTAAACGGAATTCGACAGGCGAAACTTTGCGATACGCCGTATTTGTTTGAGTATACGGCAATGCCGGGTGTCCTAGCAGTGGCCAAAATTTTGTGTCATAAATGTTGGTTAGTTTGCAGATTCGGTGTAGGTGCTCTGCCGCAAAGACGACAAAATCGTTACTATTACCCTGGACGAACTTTCCGGAATTGCCTGTCCGAGTATGGCCGAAGCTGGTTAGAAGATTCGCTTGGTGTGTTATTTTGCAGTTGGCGTCGTTAGGCTAGGTGCTATGTAGCTTGGTCGCTTGGCGGCATCCGCTGCTGGCAGTCATTTCCAAAAGCCAAGTGATCGGATAGTGTCATTTTGACGACATGATCCGTTGGCACGGACTTTGCATTGGTAAAAATCGGGCTCGGAAGCCTGAATTTATGGAATTTGGGGAGCGTTTGGCACCTTGTGCGACTGACCGTATCCCATAATTGCTCAACTTGGATAGATTCATTTACAACTGAACGTGAGCTACGTCATCTGGTCAACCTCGGATTTCTGGGTGACAGCCACTTACTGAAGGGGTCTCCTCAAAATGTACGAACGATTTACTGATCGCGCTCGCAAGGTTATGCAACTGGCCAATCAGGAAGCACAGCGGTTTAACCACGAATATATTGGCACCGAGCACATTCTGTTGGGGCTGGTCAAAGAGGGCAGCGGCGTGGCTGCGAACGTTCTGAAAAACCTGGACGTCGATCTACGAAAAATTCGCTTGGAAGTGGAAAAGCTGGTTCAAAGTGGCCCCGAGATGGTGACCATTGGCAAGCTGCCACAAACACCTCGGGCTAAAAAGGTGATCGAGTACTCGATGGAGGAGGCTCGAAATCTCAATCACAACTACGTAGGCACCGAACACGTTCTATTGGGACTGTTGCGGGAACAGGAAGGTGTGGCCGCCCAGGTATTGATGAACTTGGGATTAAAGCTGGATGATGTTCGCGAAGAGGTGCTGAATCTCTTGGGCCACGGAATGGAAAGTGGAGACAGTGAACGTGGGCGATCCGAAAGTAGCAGCGAACGTTCCGACTCCCCCAGTTCCTCCAAAGGTAGCAAGAGCAAGACGCCTGCCCTGGATAGCTTTGGTCGCGATCTGACGGAATTGGCCAAGCAAGGCAAGCTGGACCCAGTGATTGGACGCGCACGAGAAATTGAGCGAGCCATCCAGATCCTGTGTCGTCGCAGCAAGAATAATCCCGTATTGTTGGGCGAGGCAGGTGTAGGCAAGACAGCGATCGTCGAAGGTTTTGCTCAGCGCGTGGTCGCAGGTGACGTGCCAGAAATTCTCTGCGACAAGCGGATAGTCGTATTGGATTTGGCCATGATGGTGGCTGGTACCAAGTACCGAGGCCAATTTGAGGAGCGCATTAAGGCCGTGATGAACGAAGTTCGCCGCGCTCGTAACACGATTTTGTTCATTGACGAATTGCACACTCTAGTGGGTGCAGGCGGAGCTGAAGGCGCCATTGACGCTGCTAACGTGCTAAAGCCAGCTCTAGCGCGTGGAGAGATCCAGTGCATTGGAGCTACGACGCTGGATGAGTACCGCAAGTATATCGAGAAGGATAATGCTCTGGCGCGTCGTTTCCAAGAGATCATTGTCGAGCCAACTAGCAAAGAAGAGACAATCGAGATTTTGAAGGGATTGCGGGAGCGCTACGAGGAACACCACCGCGTCAAGTTCACGGACGATGCTGTCGAAGCGGCAGTGGAGATGAGCGAGCGTTATATCACGGCGCGTTGCTTGCCCGACAAGGCCATCGACGTGATCGACGAGGCCGGTGCAAGGATCCGGCTGCGCAATATGTCCAAGGCACCAGATCTAAAAGAAGTGGAACAAGAGATCGAAAAACTGAACCGCGAAAAAGAAGAAGCGGTTGCCAACCAGGATTTCGAGAAGGCTGCCTCGCTGCGCGATCAGGCGGACAAGCTGCGAAAGAAAAAAGAGTCGATGGGGCGCGAATGGCGCGACAAGAGCCGCGAAACGGATGGTATCGTGGACGAAGAGGTCATAAGCGAAGTTGTCTCGAAGATGACCGGTATTCCGTTGACCCGGCTGAGCACCGAAGACAGCGCTCGACTGATGCAAATGGAAGACGAATTGCATAAGCGTGTCGTCAGTCAGGAGCAAGCTGTGGCGGCCGTGGCCAAAGCGGTACGTCGTAGCCGAAGCGGACTAAAAGACCCACGACGGCCAACGGGTTGCTTTGTTTTTGCCGGTCCCACCGGTGTTGGAAAAACGTTGTTAGCCAAGGCGCTGGCCGAGTACATGTTCGGGGATGCCGATGCACTGGTACATATCGACATGAGCGAGTACATGGAGAAGCACAACATCAGTCGCTTGATCGGTGCTCCTCCGGGTTACGTGGGTTATGAAGAAGGTGGCCAGCTTACCGAGAAGATTCGACGTCGGCCCTATGCGGTTGTGCTTCTGGACGAAATCGAAAAGGCTCACCCAGACGTGTTCAACATGCTTTTGCAAGTGATGGAAGAAGGCCGTCTGACCGATTCCTTTGGTCGCAATGTCGACTTCCGAAATGTTATCTTGATTTTGACGACCAACGCGGGCGCTGAAGCGATCAAGAACGAATCAGCCTTTGGATTCCAGCGGCCCGATGAAGATAGCTCCTACGAGTCGATGAAGCAGCGAGTGATGGATCAGATCGAACGTGTCTTCCGTCCTGAGTTTTTGAATCGACTGGACGATACGATCATCTTCCGACATTTGAACAAAGAGGATCTGAAGAAGGTCATCGACTTTGAATTGTCCAAGGTGCGGACTCGTTTGCTGGAGCGTGGTTATGAGTTAGTGCTGACCGACCAGTCCAAAGAGTTCCTTATAGAAAAGGGTGCCAATCTGGACTACGGAGCGCGGCCACTACGAAGAGCGTTGGAGCAAAGGGTCGAAGATCCGTTGGCAGAGGAGATCCTGCGGGGAGCCTTTGAGGGCATGAACACGATCGTCGTGGATGTTGTCAAGGACGAAGCGGGTAAGGCGATGCGATTGGGATTCCGAGGAGAGAAGCGAGAAAAAGAGGTGCCTGAAGTGGCTTTGGCCGCTCAACAGGGCAGCTAGTACTCGCCTTTGCCTCAGGTGAACTTTTGCAGCGCCCATGTCGGTGATTCCCAATCGAACTTACCAATTGTATGGGACAGATGGATCATCTGTCCCAATTTTTTTGGAGTCTTTGTGACATTCTCGGTAACCGATCAGCCAATTGTCGCCGATTGTGCTGCTTGACTGCGGTGTGCGCTTCTGGAGAGGGTTCTTTGTGGTATTGTGCGTTCGAAGAAGGTCACTTTTGATGCGGCCTGCAGCTTATTTCTGCCTATTGCTGATGCTATTGCTGCCCATGGGACGAACCACCAGCCAAGAACCCATCCTCATCGAATGTCCAGAGCTTACCGAGTGTTCTGGTATGGCTGTGTCTCCAAGCGATTCCTCTTTAGTTTGGGCGCATAACGACTCGGGACATCTTGCCAGGCTGTACCTATTGCATCGGGCGACAGGTGCGCTGCGTGGTATGGTTCAGCTTGAAGGAGTTTCCAACGGTGACTGGGAAGATATCTGTGCGGTTCAAATCGCCGGAAAGAATTACTTGGCCATTGGTGATACCGGTGATAATCATCGTCGCCGAGATCGAGTGCAGATTCATCTCTTGGAAGAGCCCATAACAGATACGATTGACGATGAAGCGGTGCAGTCGGTTCCACAGGCCGGAATCACGGTGCAAAAAGTCCGGCAAGTGCTGACGCTGGATATCAGTTTCCCGGGTGGATCAGTCGATTGTGAGGGCCTGGCCTATGATGGCGCGAACAAGCGATTTGTGTTGGTGACAAAAGAATTTCTTCGCTGTAGGGTCTGTGCGGTGCCTTTTCAGGATGCCTGGCTGAACGCACTGGCTGCAATATCGGAGGTTGGTAACGGGTTATCGGATGGCGACAATCGGTCGTCAACGCAGCCGGGTGCACTCTTTCCGATCGTTCAGGCCGAGCATATTCAGTCGCTGTTAGTGCCGCTGGTTACCGCCGCTGATATTCGTACTGAAGATCAGATGTTGGCTTTGTGTACTTACGGGCCCGCATATCTTCTTCAGCCTGACGGCTTGCGATGGAAGGAACGCAGCATGCAGCGTATCGCATTGCCTGGGCGCAAGCAGGGTGAGTCTTTGGCGTTTGCCGGTTCTGATGAATTGGTTATCTCCAGCGAACACCCACCTGCCCCACTTTGGAATCTGCGCATCGCAAAACCCGCGTCCCAACCTTAGCTGACAATTTTCCGTTAGCGGTTACGGTGAAAATGCCCTGCTTTTTGAGCGGGAATCGACTACAATAAAGTCCTTGTTGTTTGATGCGGCGATCGGTCAGAGCTAGAAGAGGAGTTGATGAGCGTTCAACAGCTTAAATATCGGCACGAAACCATACAATTGCCCGAAGGGGAGGCGCTGGGTTGTAGTTATCGATGGCCAGGTGGTCAGTACTGTGTGATTCACACAGATCGCGGAATCTTGGCTTGCGGAATCTACGACTGTAAGATTGCCAGCGAGTTTCATTATGCGGTTGCGGTTGCTCGTGGTACTCCAACCAACCCTTTGTGTGAACCCGAGGATCTACTGACGGCGCGCGTTGCCGAGGTTAGTCAATTGGCCGCACAGCTTGGTATCCATGTGGGCATGTCTGGCCAGGAGGCACTGCAGGTTCTGTTGCTAGCCGGTAAAGTGGAACAACCTGTGGAAGCGGTAGTAAATAGGTAAACCAGTAGCGATCTTAGCATGTCATACAATACGTTTGGACATTTGTTTCGAGTGACCACTTGGGGCGAGAGCCATGGCCCAGGACTAGGCTGTGTTGTCGATGGTTGTCCGCCTGGCATCAAGTTCACTGTAGCAGAAATCCAAAGCTATTTGGACAAACGTAAGCCCGGACAGTCACGCCATACGACTCAGCGCAAGGAATCTGACGCCGTGCAAGTGCTTTCTGGTGTGATGCCCGATGAATGTCAGCCAGAGGTGTTGATTACGACCGGGACACCGATCAGCCTATTGATCTGGAATGAAGATCAGCGTTCCAAGGACTATTCGGAAATCAAGGATCGCTATCGACCTGGACATGCTGACTACACCTACGACATGAAATACGGCCTGCGCGACTATCGTGGCGGCGGTCGCTCGTCAGCGCGGGAGACCGCAGCCCGTGTGGCCGCTGGTGCCATCGCGCGGAAAGTTGTGCCTGGGGTGAAAGTGCGTGGAGCCATGATCCAGATGGGCGTTCATGCGATCGATCGAAGTCGCTGGGATTGGGATCAGGTCCATCAGAACGACTATTTTTGTCCTGACCAACAGACCGCTCAGTTATGGGCCGATTACTTGGAGGAGATCCGGCTCAACAGGAACTCCATTGGCGCGCTGATAGAAATCATCGCGGAAGGCGTACCCGCTGGGCTGGGCGCGCCGATCTATGGAAAACTGGATCAAGACATTGCTGCGGGGTTAATGTCTATCAATGCGGTCAAGGGTGTTGAGATTGGTGCCGGATTTGCTGCCGCCGCCTTGCTGGGCAGCGAAAATGCCGACCAGATGCGAATGGGGCCGGAGGGTCAGGTGCAATTCCTATCCAACCACGCTGGCGGAATTTTGGGTGGAATTTCTAGCGGGCAGCCCGTGGTGGCTCGATTTGCTGTAAAACCCACTTCGTCGATTCTGACGGCGCGACAAAGTGTGACGGCGTCTGGCCAGGAGGTCGACGTGATTACCAAGGGTCGACACGATCCTTGCGTAGGGATTCGAGCAGTACCTATCGGCGAGGCCATGGTAGCCTGTGCCATTGCCGATCACTACCTGCTGCATCGAGGACAAACCGGCAAAGGCTAGCGTTTTAATTTGACCATTCTCAATTGCTAGCAAACATCTAGAACTCCCGTAGACGCCAGTCAACTGATTACGATAGATTCCATTGCAATCCCTATATTGCTCAGCTTGCTTTAAGAGGAGACTTTTCGCTGAACGCACGCAAGTGTTGTGAACATGATCGTGATCGTGCTCAATGAAATGGTGCTTGTACTCGTGTTCGGATGTCCCAGAAGTTCCGATTACGAGTACGAGGTTTCAGTTACACACTCTAGGAATTCTGTCACGGATGGCAGACCGAACAACTCGTATTCATGAGACGACTCAGCGCAGCCTCGCGCGACTGGCCTTTGTAGCACTCGGGCTGGTACCGCTGATGTTATGTCTTTGGTTGTCGGCGGCCACGTTTTTGCCAGGGCACAGCTCTCGGCAAGCAGCCGCCTGGCAACAAGGGCTTCAAGAACTGTATGGGCTGTCCTTTAAGATCAAGCAAGCCCAAGCGTTGGCCCCCTACCGTTACGTATTGGATGAAGTCCAGTTGATACACCCAGAAACTGATCGAACGCTCGGTAGTGTTAAGCAGATTGCTATCCAACTGATCGAAGGCCAGTGGAAGGTCAAGCTATTGGGTGGGCAATTCAGCTGGGATCAGTCCGATGACATGAGTCGCTTTTTTCATCAGTGGTATATGTGTCGCCCGAACGTGAGGAGACATCCCGCGCTGATTGAGGCCGATCAACTCGAGTTGCGAGATGGTCAGCGTAGTTTCTCGGTGTTAAAGCTGGACGCTCAGGTCTTCCCTGAACGTGAGCGATGGGCAGTGAAAGCTACCTTTCGTCCATCGATGCCAGCCAATCATTCACCGATGCCGGACAGCCAGTTGCTGATGGTGCGTCATCATGATCCCGAAGACAGTGCCACTGAAATTCAGTTGCGAGCGGCCAGTGATCTTCCGGGATGGTTGATCTTGCCGTTACTGTCTGGCACGGCTTCAGCCGATCCAAATTCGACCAGTCGACTGGCTCTGGAAAGCTGTAGTTTTTCAGGTGTGCTGGACGTAAGAAGCCAAAAGCAGGGGGACACTGCCTATCTGACCGACGCTCGGCTAAGTTCATTGGATTTGAGCCGAATCACATCGGGACAATCAACCATCCTTAGCGGTCAGGGAAGCATCAATATCGCTCGTGCCATGTTAGGCAGTCGCGGCCTGCTGTGGGCTGAGGGTACTTTCGAAATGGGGCCGGGGCGAGTCGATACCGCCTTTCTGGGGTCGTTGTCACGCTACCTGGATCTGGACATGTCGCGTCAAAATCCGGTAGGAGTCACCAGCTTCGATCGGTTGAGCGCCAGCTTTCGACTGATGCCACAGCAGCTACAGCTTGTTGGACGTCTGAGTCCCGAAGGCGGCCTGTTGGAGGATGCTCATGGTCCCCTGGTCGCTAGGCGAGACGAGTCGCCATTGCCGATCGAGAACGTGGTGTATGCTCTGGTGGGAAGTCAACCAACCTTAGGGCGTCGAGCACTTGCCTGGTTGCCCATGGAGGACTCACAGCGCCAGCAGGCATCATCCGTTCTTCGAATTAGCCGCAACTAGAGCTTACGAGAGGCAAGTCAATCGAGCAGAATTTGACAAGTGTCCCTATGTCTTACTTCACTTCGGTGGCCGTCAAATGATAGATGGCATAGTGCTGATCGCTGTCTGGATACTTAAACTCTTTAACTTCAAATCGTCCTTTTACGGTGACCGGCCTTGTCGAAAAATCTGCGGATTTGCCTTTGGCCATGTTAACGATGATGCAGTCGTACAGAGCCGCACCGGGACCAAAGCAGCATTCCATGTTGTCGCGCACCAAGACAAATTCAGTGAAGCCGGTCAGCTTAAAGACACTTGCCGGTAGAATGAACCCTCGAATTCGTATGTCACGGCGATGCAGCTTTTCAATTTCTTCTGTCAGCATGTCGCGCTTGAACTGGCCGCCTTTTTCAATATCGAATTTCAAGTCGTCAAAAGTGAGATCCCCTTTGGCAAGTGCCGTGGCGCGACTAGTCCGGTCTTCGGCTTTTTGTTTCGCTTGGGTATCGGGTTTGCTATCTGGTTGGGAAACTGACTGATTCTGCGAATCGGGTTTTTCTGCCGTTAGTTGAGCAGCAGTCAGTGCCCAGACGCTGCAGCCAGCGGCAAACATACAGCATGAAACGAACTTCATCAGACACCTGCCTATGCATGGGATGCGAGAGGACAATCGGCACTACGAGTGGCTGATAGCATCAATAGGAACGGGAGCAGCCCACCGAAGCAGACTACTCCCGGATCAGGACGGATGTCAATTGCACCGCTTGTGTTCGTCTTTCCCCAGCGAACCTTCAGCAGAACAACATCGACTGCTAGCCCGAGTGCTAATCAACTAAGAATCATCGCGTGAGTAGCTTCGTCGGCCACCGCGATCGTCGTTGTATCGACCTCGAGGCGGGCGTTCGGTTCGGGGACGTGCTTCGTTAGCTGTAATCCCGCGACCTGCGATTTCTTTTCCGTTCAAACTTTCAATTGCCTGCTTTGCCTCTTCGGCATTGGGCATTTCGACAAAAGCAAAACCCCGAGAGCGTCCTGTCTCACGGTCCATAATGATGTTTACTGAAGAAACAGTACCATGTGAGCTGAACGCTGAGCGGACATCTTCTTCTGTAGCACGAAACGACAAATTGCCGACGTAAATATTCGTCACCTTCTCAATCCTCTAAACTAAAAACATTGTGATCAACGGCGGCAGTTAATGTCCACGAGACGCAACCGCCGCTCTGGGTTTCCTGGATTCACCAAGCCCATACCCAGAAAAGAGTCATGAGATCTTCTACCATCACTGTTGACCAGGAAGGAAAGGAGTTCTCGCCTGCGCGCAGGAAGAATCCCGGTAGCAATCATCAGTATCGGACCGGTCACTGGCTCTACGTCTGCGATTATGAGATTCCCAGAGCGTCAAGTCAACGGATTTAGGCAAATTTCAGTCGTTTTTCGACAGGTTCGCCGCCTCAGCCGGGTACCTAAGGTGGCCCGATCCGCCAACGAAGTGTTTCTGCTTGAGATGCCGCCAGTGATATGGGGCTACCAGAAACCTAGCACTCGACGCTGGCTTGCCAGTCTACTTCCAACTGGTTGATGACTTTTTCAACGCCTTCGAGCCGTTTCAGCGACTCCTGCGCCATCTGCTTCTGGAAAAACGACGAGACGCGACCGTGTAATACAACGATCCCGCATTCTTCCTGGCAAAATACCTTGTAACCGTTCAAGTGCGGGTTCCGCTTGATGGCAGAATCGACTCGATGACGCAGTTCCGCGTGGGAAGAAGAGTGAATTTCTTTGATTGGTAGAGGTAATGTGGCCACGAAGAGTTCTCGAGATGGGAGCGGGAGAAGTCAGGAACAGGACACGACGGCGATGTACCCAATCATCGACCACGGTTATGCACGCATTGAACTGTTCCGCAGTTTTTCAGTGAAATAGGCGTTGCTAGCGGTCAAATGTATCGAATTTGCCAGTTGTCGCTCTGCAACTGTTTACCTGAAACAGGTTTTAGGCGTCAACAGATCGTTGCGAACCGATCGGTTGACATTGGCGGGCATGCCAGACGGCAAGTTGCTCGATGCGTTGGTCCAAGCTGGGGTGCAGCCATGTGGACTTGCTGTGACCCGAATGCTCCGTCAAACAGTCCAGGGCCGCCCCCAACGCCAAGGCGGGTGAATGAGTTTGGCTCCAAGGCAGCGCCTGAATCGCTAGGTCGCAGGCGGTTCGGTCTGCATCCAGTTCGCAGCGGTGAGCCATCCAACTTAGGCCGCACAGCAGCGTCGAACTGGTGACGGCGGTAGTCAAGAATTGCACAGCCAATCCGCTGGTCCATTCCAGTTGGTCGGCGACAATCCAAGCGGCGGTCCCAGCGGTTAGCCCCAGAACAACGGGTGTCATTCGCCACAGGAAGTGCATGCGAGTGACATGAGCTAGTTCGTGCATAATCACCATGTCCAGTTGTCTTTGGGACAGATTTTCAACTAGCGAATCGCCCAGCCAGAGTTGCCGGAATCCAGGTAGCCAACCCACGATGGCAGCACCGGACCATCGGTTTTGACTCGGAATCAGCCGCGCCTGAACTCCTGAAACTCGCACGCTCCGCAGAATTTCGTCGACTCGGCTTTGCAGTGGTCCTGGTAAATCTTGGCTACTGGACCAACTGGCTAACAACTTTGGGAACATCATCACGAAGCCTGAGGTCAATATCGCCGCAGGCAGAATTCTGGTCCAGGCTGATTCAACTTGCAAATGCCTGTCAATGACATTGCCGATATCTCCCAGACTTGCCATAAGCAATACAGGCACCAAACAGGTCAAGAGGCCAGCCATTTCACCCAGTCGAATACGTAGTCGCCAGTGGGAAAACCAGTGGACTTGATCTCCAACTTGACACATCTGGTCCATCTGAGCAGCCACCAACTCAGCGAATAAGACCAGAAGCAAAGCGGGAATAAAGCATGAGAATAATCCCAAAGATTCAGGTAGTCCTACCGACTGATAGTGCTTGACCCAGCTTACCCAGCCACTGATCCAAAGACAAAGCGGCAAGGCTAAGGCCCAAGCGGTTTCAATTTTATGTCGGTAACCTTCAAACCGTTGTTTGGCGGTGCCGCCTCTGGAGACTATTGAATTTCCAGACCGAACTACAGCTTGCAAGGCCGCCGTTTTGATAAAGACCGCAAAACCCAGAACCATAGCGACAAGCGATAGGAGAGACCTTTGCATGGTAACCGTGGGTTCTGTTGGCAATACGTGGTAGCACGCCAAAACCAGCAAGATCAGGACAAAATTACGAAGCGAAATCATTGGCCAGACGTCCAGTTTGAAAGCAAGAAGGGCTATCGAACCAGACTAATCAGACGTTCTTCGTGCTCCCAAAAGCAATCCGCCAAAAATCATTCAGGAATCAGAAAGCGGATTAGATCTTAGAGTTTGTTCCGCTTTTGACGCTTGCAAGTTAGACTGCGCCCCCTTCCAGTCCACATGCACTGGTTGCCTGTGATGGCCGTCTAGCTTGAAAGGTTTTCGGGACAAATAGATCGATTATGCCGATCCTGCCGGGGCTGGTACCGATGTTTTTGCACCTATTCGAAGTAGAAAAGCGATGGCCAGCAGGTGCAGGCCAGCAGCCAACATAAACGGGGCTCCGACAAGCGCTGTCGATTCAGAGTAGCTGAGGGCCGAGGAATAGACTGTAGAGAACAGAACTGGACCTGCCATTCCGGCGAGCGCCATCAATGAGCCGTTGGCACCCTGCAATCGCCCCTGAAACTCCGGGCCAACCAGCCGAGTCATCTGCCCATGAATGCCAGGGGCAAAGTAGCTGACCAGCGAAAAAATGGGAACTCCGGCCCAGAATATCCACTGATTTGGGGCTAAGCCATAAATGGCGTAGCCAACACTGCCGGCGATCAGTGCAATCAGTACCATGCGCCAATCCCCCAAACGCGCCGAAGTGCGGCGCACGACATAGCCCTGCATGATGACTGCCAGGATTCCAACGGCCATCAAAGTCATGCCCACCGTTTTGCTGCTCCACTGGTATCGATTGGTCGAGTACAGCACAAAAACATTCTGAAAGACTTGGTGCGCCAGTTGGTACAGCAAATACACGACTGCTAGCAGCCCCAGATCACGCGAGGATCTTAGCAATCGCAAAGAGCCGAGTGGGTTGGAATTGGCCAGCGAGAATCGTGAGCGGTTTTCCTGAGATAACGACTCGGGCAACACCCAAAATCCATACACTGCATTCAGCAAAGTCAGGAACGCAGCGCACCACAGCGGGACTCGCAAACCAAAGTCTCCAAGCATTCCACCGATAGCAGGTCCGACCACAAAGCCGATCCCCCAAGCGGAACCCACATAAAGCCCATAACTGGCCGCTCGCTTGTCAGGCGTAGTTACGTCGGCCACATAGGCGGCGGCGGTTGAGAAGCTGGCCGCCGTGATGCCAGACAACATGCGACCAATGAACAACCACCAAAGATTCGGAGCTAAAGCCATTAAGATATAATCCAAACCAAGTCCGAAGCAGGAAATCAGAATCACTGGCCGTCGCCCGAAGCGATCCGACAGCGCTCCCATGACCGGAGAGAACAGGAATTGCATCAGCGCCCATACCGCACCAAAAACGCCAGTTATCTGTGCTGCTCGTTGAGTGTCACCGCCTAAGAACTCCTGTTCGATCAGGGTAGGTAGTACGGGAATTAGCAGTGCCAGCGACAACACATCCAGCAAGACCGTAATGAAAATAAAACGAAGCGCCGCCTGCCTAGGGCGATGGGCTGCTGATTCGACTGTATGCTTGGCGGACACGCGATCTCCATCGAAAGAAGTAATATTGTAGATTGAGTGCTAATGATGCAAAGAACAAGGATATCGTCCGACCTGGAGTTGTCACCCAGATCTAGACTGTTTCCAGCAACGAAGCCGGGTGATCTTATTGAATTCGCGTTCGTTCGGATTCTCGTACCAATTGAATAGTTTGCTCAGGGAATTACGGTCACTGAGTCAGTATTTCGTACACTCGAGAGTATTTCTCTTGGGTCTTGCGAATGACATCTTCTGGCAATGTGGGTGGTGGGCTTTCTCGATCCCACGAGGATTGCATTAGCCACTCGCGGACAAATTGTTTGTCGAATGATGCTTGACTTCGGCCCGGTGCGTAGTCGTCCAGAGGCCAGAAGCGTGAGCTGTCAGGGGTTAGCACCTCGTCGATCAAGATCACCCGTCCGTCGCACCAGCCCCATTCGAACTTGGTGTCCGCAATGATAATGCCTTTGGAAAGAGCCCACTGACTGCCCTGCTGGTACACTTGTAGGCTCAATTGCCGTAGTTCTTCTGCCAGTTTTGTTCCGATGTCGCTGGCCATCGTTTCGAACGAAACGTTTTGGTCGTGACCAGATTCCGCTTTGGTGGCAGGAGTAAAAATCGGTTCGGGTAATAGGTCGCACTGTTTCAGCCCGCTGGGAAGCGCCAGACCGCAAACGGAGCCGCTTTGTTGGTACTCCTTCCAGCCTGAGCCCTCCAAATAGCCGCGAACCACACATTCGTAGGGAATCACCTGAGCCTTGCGAACCTGCATGCAGCGGCCCGTCAGATCACGACGTTGCTGAGCCGAAATTGGCAGGTCTTGGGGCACTTCAAGGCTAATCAGGTGGTTGGGAACCTGCAGGTGCTGGAACCAAAAGTGGCTCAACTGATTCAGGACGATGCCTTTGCCAGGGATTCCACAGGGGAGGACCCAGTCAAAGGCGCTGATGCGGTCGGTGCTGACCACAAGTAGACGGTCTTGCAGGTCGTAAACGTCCCGCACCTTGCCACGGCGACAGTCAAAAGGAAGTTGAGTCTGGATTACAGGGCTATTAAAGTCGAAACTCATCGAGTATGACGTTCCTTCGATTGAATGGTTTCACATCTTGGGGTAGATTCGCTGCACCGCAATTGGTCGCTCTGGGGGGAATTGGTGCTGTTTGCCAAAATTCCCTGAGCAAGGCATCTGCGACTGCGGCCCGATAAATATTTATTTTCCAGATCAATTTCCTGGCTATGGCACAACGAAATCTGCGGTTTAGCTACTCCGATCCTCAGCGGATGGACGATCGCGTCTGGCAGACCGCGTACATCACAGGCATGGAGGGTATCCCTTGGCAGTGCCATCACCGCCTCCAGGGCGATCAGTTTATCATCGGACGAGAACTTGACGAGTCAGGTAAGCTGAATATCGTCTGGACCACCGCAGCCCATGGCAATTTATGCCTATCAACCTCCAGCCTGCCGATCGTCGACAAGCCTTACGATTTGTGCGTCGAAATTGCTAGGGGGACCGTGGGCCGCCTAAAAAGCCAAACGGCCGATTGGCAGCGAATGGGCTTGCGGTTGCCCGAGAATTTTTTCCCGTTGGCCGAAGCGGGGACCCGTGATTTTCTACGGGCGGTGACTCATCGCGGTGATCCAAGCCAACGCGAGCAATTGGCGCAGTCGGCCATCGACCAGTCGATACAGGCCAGCACCAATCTTTGCGGTGCGTTCGCCCAGCAGGCTCTGATGTCGCGAAAAAGTACAGAAGGGCCGCTGACAACGCTTTTGGGAGCCAGTCTGCCGGCAGAATTTCAGCAGGACGATACGCGCTGGTCACTGCTGTCCGCATTTAATACGCTGGGAATTCAGCCGGACTTGGGGCGAGTCGAACAGGCGTCGGGCCAGGCCAACTTCACTTTGTTTGACGCTCAAGTGGCTAGGGCGCTCGACATGCAGATGAAGCTGTGCATTGGTCCTTTGGTCGATTTTCGCAGTTCTAAGTTGCCTCGCTGGATGATCCTCTTGGACGAAGATCCGCAAAGTATACTTCGAGCCGCCTGTGCCCATGCTGACACAACGGTCAAAAGGTACAAAGGTCAGGCCCATGTTTGGAACTGCGCGGCAGGACTCAATTCACCCAACCAACAGAAGTGGAGCGACGAACAGGTCTTGCGGATGGCAGTGGCATTGATCGAAACGGTTCGAACGGCGGATGATCGCACGCCTGTCCTACTAACTGTCGAACAGCCTTGGAGTGAATACTTGCGAGATGATAGTGATGGAATTTCTCCGCTGCAGTTTGCCGACGCTCTAATTCGCGCCGATTTAGGGCTAAGCGGTATCGCATTGGAGCTGAACTTTGATCTTTGGCCCGGTGGTTCTTTCCCAAGAGACCTGATCGAAGTGAATCGAATGCTGGATCGATGGACCATGCTTGGGTTGCCGCTTTTGATCTACGTTAGCTCGCCAACGCAGGTTGCTGCTGCTGGACAGCGTGATCGCGTTTCGCAGTGGAAAACGGCAGTTCAATCGGCCCAGTTTGCAGCAGGCGAGCAACCTGCAGCAACCGAGCAACAACGCGTCATTCCGCCCGAGTTACTGGTACAATTGTTACTGTCTAAACCGTCAGTACACGCAGTGGTTTGGCACCAGTTGTCAGACCAATATCCGGTAGCGACTCAGTCCAGTGGCCTTTGGGATGCAACCGGGCAAACCAAGGATTTGCTCCAAAAGTTGAGCCAATTGCGACAGAGTTTCTTGCTTTAGGATTTAGGCATTGGGTTTAAGGCCTAAGGCTGGGGAGTGAGCGGATGGGTGGCTGGGGGCGAGCGTCAGCGAGCCCCCAGGGTATTTGTGCTGGTAGTTTTGCTTTCTTGCTGCCTGGTAAACCTTGATATTCCTGTGTCCTTCTTGGAATTATGGCGAAGCGGTCAGCGACTATGGGGGCCTGATCCGCTTTGGTGTTGACTGCTCATGACATGAGGACGATAATCCTTTCATCCGGATGGACGGATAGAGTGGCTTGCAGATAGGTTGAGATATGTCCAATTCAGATAGAACAGATTTGATCCTTCAGGCGTTGTCCGAGCGCATTTTGGTGCTGGATGGTGCCATGGGCACGATGGTACAGGCTCTGAAGCTGAGCGAAGCGGACGTTCGTGGCGACCGTTTTGCGGACCACCACAAGGACCTGAAGAACTTTACCGACATTCTCTGCCTGACGCATCCCAAGGCCGTTCAAGAGATCCATCGAAAATATCTGGTTGCAGGTGCGGATATCGTATCCACCAACAGCTTTGGCGCTAGTCCAGTTGGAATGGAAGAGTTTGAGTTGCCGCTGGAGTTGATCACCGAACTCAACCAAGCCGCTGTGAATTGCGCTCGACGCGCTGTCGACGAATTTAATGATCTTACTCCAGATCGGCCTCGCTTCGTAGCAGCCAGCATCGGGCCAACCGCCAAGCAGACAGCGATTAGTACCCGAGTGGACGATCCCGCCTATCGAAACACCGACTTCATGACGATGGTTGATTCCTACTTGGCTCAAGTAGCAGCACTGGTGGATGCGGGAACGGATATCTTGCTGGCCGAAACAGTCATCGATACTCTGAACCTCAAAGCGTGTCTTTTTGCGATGGATCTCTACTTCCAGCGCACTGGGCGACGAGTACCTGTCATGATTTCAGGAACGTTTGACAAAGGTGGCCGAACGTTTGTCAGCGGTCAGAGTCTGGAAGCGTTCTTTGATTCCGTGAGTCACTTTCCTATGCTCAGTATTGGCATGAACTGCGCCTTAGGGCCAGACATCATGCGTCCGCACCTGGAGGAATTGTCACACGTTGCCAGTTCCTACATTAGTTGTCATCCAAACGCAGGCTTGCCAAATGCGATGGGGCAATATGACCTGTCGCCCGCGCAGATGGCGCAGATGGTGGGTGAATACGCGGACAACGGTTGGGTGAATATCATCGGCGGTTGCTGTGGAACCACGCCGGATCACATCCGAGAAATTGCCGCTGTAGTGGATCGTTGCAAGCC
>B570J29032_109959333_pt1 | contig 22414 bp, 14 predicted proteins | sample LakMenEpi16Nov12_FD_29032 | JGI IMG/M metagenome (IMG submission 29032) | reverse complement strand
TGGAGGATGGCAAGATGAGTTGATTGAGAATCATGTTCTACGGGAACAGGTTCGAGATCGGCTTGCCTGTCAAGCGGCCGACGTGTCAGAGGTTGAAAAGGGGCTGCTTCTACTGCTTGAGCGGTACTGGGGATATCGATCGTTTCGTCCGCTGCAGGCTGAGGCGATGCTGGGGTGTGTTGCTGAGCGGGATAGCGTTGTTGTCTTGCCGACGGGGGCAGGGAAATCGCTCTGTTTCCAGTTGCCCGCACTTTGGATGGATGGTTTTGCCATCATTGTTTCCCCTCTGATTTCGCTGATGAAGGATCAGGTCGATGCGCTACGGTCTCGAGGGATTGCGGCAGCCTACGTTAACAGCAGTATGGCGAGCGCTGAGCGGCAAGCGGTGATCCAGCAGGTTTCCAGTGGGAAGCTGAAGTTGCTGTATGTCGCTCCTGAGCGGTTGGTGTTGGAGCGAACGATTGAATTTCTGAAAGGCAAGCGGATCTCATTTTTTGCGATTGATGAAGCGCATTGTGTGAGTGCCTGGGGCCATGATTTCCGCCCCGAGTATCGGCAATTGGGAATCTTGAAACGCGAGTTTCCGCATGTGGCCATTCATGCCTTTACGGCTACTGCGTCACCCAGGGTGCGCATGGATATCATCGCACAGCTTGGCTTGCAGGAGCCTGAGCAATTAATCGGCTCGGTGGATAGGCCGAACCTTTTTTATCGAGTGCTGCCTGTTAGCGATCGGTTTACTCAGGTTTGTCAAGTACTCAAGCGTTACTCGAAGCAGTCAGGGATCATTTATTGCAACAGTCGCAAGGATACGGAATTGCTGGCAGATAAACTGAAACGGGAAGGGTTTTCCGTAGGTGCTTATCACGCTGGGATGAGCGATTGGGATCGCAAGAAAACGCAGGAGGATTTTCTAAAAGATCGATTGAAGGTCGTGGTTGCTACGGTCGCGTTTGGTATGGGAATCGACAAGCCAAATGTTCGTTTCGTATTGCATTACGAAATGTCGCAATCGCTCGAACACTATTTACAGGAGAGCGGGCGAGCGGGTAGGGATGGGTTGCCGGCTGAATGTTTGTTGCTTTATCGGCCAGGCGATCGAGCGGTGAGATTCAAGTTGATGGAAAAGGATGAAAGCGCGGCAAAAGAAACAGCGATGCAGAACTTGATGGAGCTAGTGCGTTACTGTCATGGTTCGCGTTGTCGTCGTCAAGTAATCGCGGAATTTTTTGGGGAAGAGTTTGGTCGCGATGGATGCGGCGCTTGCGATTGGTGTCTGGGGCATCAGGAAAAAGTTGAAGAAGGGAAGTTGATTGCTCAGAAGATTATTTCTTGTGTGTTGCGAACGAATGAGAACTTTGGCTCCAGGCACGTCATCGATGTTTTACTCGGCAAGTCGATTGCGAAGGTACGTAAGTTTCGGCATGAGCAGTTAAGTACATTCGGTATACTGCGCGGTGAGCGACCGGAGCAGATAGAAGACTGGATCGATCAATTAGTGGCAGCAGGATTGCTGGAGTATCAAGGAGTCTACAGTGTTGTTAAATGCACTCTGCAAGGTAGGAGATGGCTGAGATCGACCAGCGAAAATGTGATTTTGCTGAAGCGACCCACAGATGCTGCGATCGATTATCTTTCCAGTTGGGATCCTATGAGAGGAATCAATGCGGAGTTTCTGCGAGATATTCAGGCCAGGATGCAGGAGTCTAATCGTCGCGAATCGAAAAAACGGTGGGTTGCATCGCAGGCTTGGGCGTTGTGTCGTAGACTCCCTCGTGAAAAAGAGGATTTTGCGGAGGTATTGGGAGTCGCAGTAGAGAATTTATCGAGCGACATCACGGAATGGTTAACTTGGCTCAAGGGTGAGTATGATGCTCGCAGTTTGCAAAGCGGTGACCTAATTGAGGGGCAGCGCGAATTTCAGCAGGCGATGCATGCGGCAGAAAAAAAGACCGAGCCAAGACCTATTCGGGATAGTGCAAGTAGGAGAGCCGTAGAGATATTCCCGATGTTGGATCGAGGCGAGTCGCTCGCTAAGATTGCAGAGGAGACTGGGAGAAGTATTCGAACCATTTCCGACTTTTTAATTGCTTATATCGAGCAGCGAGAGATTGGTGATGCAGCGACTTGGGTATGCGACGAGAAGATTCGCATGATCGAGTTAGCGATGGACGCTGTCGGAGACGAGAGATTAAAAACCATCTTTGATCGACTAGGTGGCGATGTATCCTATGATGATATAAAGATCGTGCGAAGTTGCAGGTTGATTCGAAATAGTAAACCTTCACTGTTGACTTCGGTCGGACTGGAATCGGAGTGATGGAGTGAGTGAAAAAGGTGAGGTACGAGTTGGGTTGCCGAGCTTTTAGATCTAGCTGTGGAAAGGCTGGCTTGCAGATGTAATTGCCGGGATTACGATTGCTTGTAGCAACGATAACTGGGATCGCGATGTGGTAGAGGAAGACTGGGTTAAAGATGAAGTTGCATGTTGAAAGTAGGCCTGGAGTTGGACGTGAATTGGTGATGATCCATGGTTTGACACGTAGGTGGCAAACCTTCAGTCCTTTGTTACCGGGATTGGCTCAGCGGTACAGCGTTGTGTTGGTCGATTTGCCTGGGCATGGCGTTAGTGAAGCGAATACCAGCGGTTATTTGGTTCGCGACTTTGCTGAGGCAATGCTGCAATGGCTCGACCAGCATCCAACAGAGCGTGTGAGTGTCTACGGTCATTCGCTGGGAGCAATGGTGACGATGGAGTTGGCAGCGCGGCGGCCTGAGCGAATAGCAAGTGTGATTTTGGAGGATCCTCCTTTTCATACGATGGGAAATAGGATTTCCAGTACGGTGTGGTTAAGTTATTTTTCACAGGTGAAGCATTTGCGAAACGATGATCGATTCCTCGATGGGACTCGAAAAGAACAGGTGGCGATGCTTGCCGAGATTGTATTGGTAGATCCCAAGACAGGTGCCACACAAAGGTTGGGGGATCAGCGTGATCAAGCATCGTTGCGATTCATGGCGGAATGCGTACTACAAATGCGTAGCGATGTTTTGCATCCGGTGGTGGAAGGTAGATGGCTGGAAGGGTGGGATTGGGAAGAAGTTTCAGCGGGAATAACCATGCCGGCTTGTATACTGCAAGCAGATGAACGAACCGGTGGAATGCTCACTCAGGAGGATTGTCGCAAGTTGGTTATGAAGATGAGCGATGCGGTACCGGTGTTCTTTGAGAAATCGGGCCACAACTTACATTGGCTGAGAACCCAGGATGTTTTGAATTGCGTCTACACTTTCCTCGATTCTTGACTTGTGAGATGGTAAGTTGATGTCGGTAGGAAAGCGTTAGTAGTAGGTTTGGTAAAAAGGGATCGAAGCGCAAGCTTTCTTGCAGGGTAGGCGAGGTCAGGAATAGTTTCCGAATAACGACTGGTGGGAGGTGATATGAAGCTGGCGCAAGGAACGATGGTGATCGATCATGGCAAATTGATCGTTGGTGATGGAAGCCCTGCGATTGAGAACGGAAGCTTGGTGATTGTCGATGGCCGCATCGTTTATGCTGGGGACGCTGCTCATGCGCCAAAGATGACAGAAGCGGATAAAGCGAATGCGCGCCATATCGATGCGCGCGGTGGAACGATCATGCCAGGGTTGATTGAGTCGCATTTTCATGCGACTTACTTCAATGTTGCGGCGCTGGAGGATTTAGATATTAAATATCCAGTGGAATATGTGACTCTTTTGGCGGCGGCCAATGCAAAGCTGGCGCTGGAGTGCGGATATACGGCGGCGCGCAGTGGTGGAAGTTTATTTAACATCGATGTTTGGTTGAAGAAGGCTATTGAGAATGAACTCGTTCTAGGACCAAGGCTGGCAGCTAGTGGTCGAGAGATTTGCGGAGTGGGAGGGTTGATGGATTGGAATCCCGATTATCGCAAGATCGGAATGGAAGGTTTGGTGCTGTTGATCAATGGAGCTGATGAGGCTCGGGCCGCGGTCCGAAAGCTAGTTAAGGATGGCGTCGAGTGGGTAAAGACTTATCCAACTGGCGATGCTGCATCGCCAGATATCAATGATCATCATACGCTCTGTATGACTTTTGAAGAGATGCATGCGGTCGTTGCGACAGCCCACAATCATGGATTAAAAGTAACGGGACATTGCCGAGCGAATGAGGGTATCAAAAATGCTTTGAGGGCTGGCTACGATACCATCGAGCATGGGACTTTCATGGATGCTGAAGCACTAGATCTCCTGCTGCAGCGGAATGTGCCCGTGGTGCCGGCACTTTATTTTGAGTTGATGAGCATACAGCGAGGTCCGGAGTTCGGATTGCCTCCCAAAGTGATCGAAGGGCATCAAGAGACATTGGACGGAGGAGCTGAGAGCGCCAGAATGATTTTAAAGGCTGGTGGTCGACTCGGTATGGGGGGCGACTATGGATTTGGTTGGAACCCACACGGCGATTATGCAAAAGAGCTTTCATTCTTTGTGAACTACGTCGGATTCACTCCGCTGGAGACAATCACCTGCGCCACCAAAACAGGATCTGAAATTCTAGGAATGTCCGATCAGATCGGGACTCTTGAGAAAGGTAAATTGGCAGATGTTCTCGTTGTAGATGGAGATGTTATCGCCAATATCGCTCTCCTGGAGGATCGCAAAAAGTTTATAGCTGTGATGCAAGGTGGAAGCGTTAAAGCAGGTCGTGAAAGCAAAAGCGAGTAACGTTTATTGCAGGATCTTGCTCAGCTTCAGATCGACTAATCTTGTCGTTAGTTCATGTCAGGCAAAGGGTGTTTCGCGCGGGGAAGCAAGAAGTGCTTAGAGCAGATATTGATCTGATTCAGAAAAATCTGACTTGGTAATTAAAAAAGAGTGAAGGATTAATCATCTGTTTTTTTGATAACAAGTAGAGATTTGTTAAACAATTTTATTCTTTTCAAATTGTTTTCCAGTTGCGACTGGGAGTGCGTTGGCACACCTTTTTAGAAACTTAAACGATTGGCAATGATCATGAAACAAGTTATTTCCGTGACGCTGTTCGGTTTGTTGGTCAGCTTGGTCGGGCTAACGGCGCAGGCTGAAGTGAAGTTGCCAGCGGTGTTTGGTGATCATATGGTGCTGCAGCAGAACCAGAAAATCAACGTTTGGGGATGGGCTGATGCGGGGGAGCATGTGCAGGTTAGCATCGGTGATGTGAAAAGCGATTTGACGAGTGCGGACAAAGAGGGTAATTGGCGAGTTGAGTTGCCAGCGCTGAAGGCAAGCAAAGTTGCGACAACAATTGTGGTAAAAGGGACCAACCTGAAGGGAACTACCAGCACCGTCGAGATCAAAGATGTATTGATTGGTGAAGTATGGTTATGCTCAGGACAATCCAATATGGAGTGGACTGTCGTTCGAAGTTCCAATGCGGAAAAGGAAATTGCAGCGGCGCAGCATCCGTTGATTCGTCATATCAAAGTTCCATGGCGGCAATCGAATATTCCGCTGGACAATTTTGATTCAAAGTGGGAGGTGTGTTCGCCGGAGACAGTGGGTGAATTTACGGCTTGTGGATATTTTATGGCTAGGCACTTGCAGAAAGAGCTTGATGTTCCAATCGGTCTTGTCAATTCGACTTGGGGTGGAACGCGAATTGAGCCGTGGACACCCTTGGTAGGATTTGAGAGGGTCGAGAAGCTGCGAGATATTTATCAGTCAGTCTTAGGGCGTACACCTGGCACAATCCCCTATCGAGAGCGACTGGCGAATTATGTCGAATCGATTGAGCAATGGACCGCTAAAGCGAAAGAGGCTATTAATTCAAACGAAGTGCTGACACCTAGTCCGGCTTATCCTTCGGAGTTGGTGCCGTTTGGAAGTAATCAAGATCCTACGATGCTTTACAACGGCATGATACACGCGTTAGTTGGTTTTCCGATTCGCGGAGCTATTTGGTATCAAGGTGAAAGCAACCACGATGAGGGCATGGCCTATTTCGAGAAAATGAAGGCGCTCGTACAGGGTTGGAGAGAGATATGGAATCAGGGTGATTTCCCATTCTACTATGTGCAGATTGCACCGTTTCGCTACGGTGATCGGGATCCAACGACGCTAGCGAAATTTTGGGAAGCTCAAGCGGCAGCGCAGACCATTCCTAAGACAGGAATGGTTGTTATCAACGATATCGCTACGGTCGATGATATTCATCCGCCGAATAAGCAGGACGTTGGAAATCGTCTTGCTCTACTGGCTTTGAAAAATGATTATGGTCGCAAGGATCTGGTAGCGGATAGCCCGCAGTTTGATTCCATGGAATTGAAGGGGGATCGACTTCAGGTACGCTTCAAAAATACGGGAGGCGGGCTAAAAACTCGCGATGGTAAATCGCCTTCGCACTTCGAGATCATCGGACCAGGTTCCGGAGGATTTCGACCGGCTAGCGTGCAAATTGAAGGTGATCAGGTGACGCTCACGTCGGATCAGGTAAAGAATCCTGTTGCTTTCCGATTTGCTTGGAATCTATTGGCGGAGCCGAATCTATCAGGCGGAACAGGATTACCTGTGGGCGCCTGTCGTGCCGGTGTGCTACCAAGTTTTATTGACTCAGTTCCTGCCTCCAAAGAGTACCGTTTGGTCTATGACATCGACCTTACCAGACTAAGTCGTGAAATCAAATACGATGTCGATAACAGTGACACCACTACGGCTTTTGACCGTATCGGCTACTTGCTCGAACTGACCACCGTAGGTGGCGAGGAAAGAAATATTTTTGTAACCGCAAAAGCATTTACATCTGACGTTAAAAAGATTGGTATCCCTTCGATTGCGTCAGGTGCTACATTTCAAATGCCTCTCGAAGAAATGGATGTATTTAGCAGCGTCACGGAAGTCGAATCGGGGACTGGGATTCGCACTGGCAGCATTGAGTTCTGGCCTCACAATTATTCTGCAAAAAATATAACCAACGTTGTTGGAGCGTCGTCTGTCGTGTACGACTTCGGCGATGAAATGGTCGGGCCGGATAATGGTTATGGGTCGATGCAAATCCACAATGTTGCATCCGGCAAAACCTTGTTTGCAATCAACAATTGGTCGGCTGCTGACCGAGCGGATATCGGCATTGGAAATAGTCCTGGTGATCAACGCGACTGGACCTTCTCAGCCAATGCAGGAAGCTACCTTTCGAAAAGATTGCGTGTCTACGTAAGACCTAACTCGAAGTGATCAACGAAACATAAAGAACTACGCAAGTACACCTTTTGTTTTTACTAATGGTGGCATGATGCTTCGCTAGAATGAGGTAGGCACCCGAACAAAGAAGAGACCAGAGCTAAGAAGACAAAAGTAAGCCAAGGATCCTCTGATTGCGGCGGCGCAGTCACCGTGCGGACTTCGCCGCTGTAGTTGCTTGAGGCTTAATAGCATCGTGGAAAATCATTCGCCAATCATAATCCTGTACGTAGCTAAGACCATGGCTCAAAGTCCAATTCCAATCCAAGGCGTGCTTGGTCGATTGTGTCCCGTTTCGCCCGTAATCACTAGATGCCCGAGCATCGTCAAGACAGCTTGGGTAAGATAGACTCACCAATACAAAGATGTTTTTATTAGCGCTACCGACCCATGATCTCTGCAAGTTTGCGTAGTTCTTGTTGACTCAATTGACCATTTTGGTCTGTATCGAGTCGATCGAAGATTGTTGTCGAAGCAGCCGGATTATTATCGAACCGAGCCTTCACTTCATTGCGCGAAACATTGCCGTCACCATCGGTATCTAGTTGACGAAATAGGGCATCACCCATGTTCCGCTGGCCAGAGCCCAAGGCTCCACGAATTGCGCCTCGAATTCGATTGCGTGGAGCAAGTGGATTGGCTTCACCAGGTTTCGCGCCTGGGACAATAAATTCGACGTAGCCTAAGTGCATTTCGTCGGTTGTTTGGGGGCCCCAGCGAATCTCCTTTTCGGGATCAGGATTGGCGGGATTGTCGCTGCTGTTGTCGTACCAAGCAGTAAACTGTAATGTATCACCAGCTTTTAGACTCACAGGTTCCGCATAGCGATACAAGAGTTGCCAATTGAAGTCATACCGCGGTATATCGAGCATAGTGCGAGTCTCGCCATTGGACAGAAGTTCGTAGCGGGCTGCCTTGCCTCGAAGGTGCATGTGAGGAAGAAAGGCCAGGATTTGGACGTCGACTGGCAGGTTTCTGATGCTGCCAACGACAGGGTGATTGGCTGCGCCGGCAGGAATACGAAAGGTGGGATTGGCAATACCGGCAACGCGAACTTCATGCTTAGGCTCTTCTTTCGCAAAGACTAATCCGATGCTCGTACTATCTTCGGTAGCGGTACCGTTGGGTGTGTAGTGCATTTGGAAACGCAATCGAGCACCTTTGGGAATTCGCTTGGCGTAACCATTCGGGTACACGAGGGTACTGTTACCAGGAACATAAATTCCCCAATATCCACCACGTTCATCGGCGGCAGCATCAGTGGGTTCGTCTGCATCTTCAGACCCTTGCACAAAAACAAGCACATGATGAACGACAGAGGGGTTGCCAGGACGAACTTCTATAGCCTGAACCCAGTGGTCCTCTTCGAGATGCGTATCGACGAGTATATTCTGGTAGGGCATCGTGCCATTCGCCTTCACTTTGACCGGCTGCTCGAACTCGAAGATGGCATCGGGCTTTCCGATGAGCCAACCATCACTGAAAGTCCTTCGCGCGGGTGATTCCTTGGGATTACCCTCTGGGAGCTTCTGATCCAGCCAAGCAAAAAGTTGTTGCTTCTCCGTTGTCGAGAGAGAGCGATCATTGATCCAAGGGGAATGTAAATTGTTGCTCGGGATATCGCTTGATTTATCGATCGAGGTGAGTCCGTTGTTGACGGTATCAACGGAAGCAAAATCTTGTTTTCCATTTGCCCGTGACTCCCCTTGGGTGTTCAGCACGGGGGTTGCAAACCAGGGAGGCATGATGCCGCGATCTAGGACCTCTCGTATCATTGGAGCATGAGCAACCGCATCTTCATAGGTCTCAAGTGCAAAAGGTCCTACGCCTCCTTCACGATGACACTCGACACAATGACGCTGTAAGAGACGAGCAATCTGTTTGTGATAGGTGACTTCCGTTTGTGCTGTAACGGCTTGCTTTGTGTCTAGCAGGCAACCAGGAGCAGCAGTTGCTGTTACCAATACCGAACGTTGATTAAGTAAAGCTTCTAAGGCATCACGCAAATACGTATGGCGAGGAGAGTCTATGGAATAACCGAAACCATACTGATCATCGATCGCGCCATGATAAACGATTGTACGCGAGTGGTCGATAACAACTACATCGGTGGTGCTGGTTGCACCGAAGTGTTTGGCAAGTTGAGAGTCCTGATCAATCACATATTCGATGCTATCACCGAAGCGCGAAGCATCCGTTTTCATTTCCTCTTTCTTATCCGTCTTGATGCTATTGACCAAAATAAAACGCACACCACGGATCGAAAAGTCATGATAGATGTCGACTAGTGTTTGTAGATATTTCTTGCTGATCGGACAACTCGTGCTTGTGAATGCTACGACAGTCAATTCATTCTTCGATTCACCATAAAGCGATGTGTTTTTTTCAGCGAGGTCATACAACTTCACATCTTCAATGAAACGACCAACGCCATGCTCTCCCGGAATCAATAATTTCGGGCCCTGACGGATGGGGATTTCCAGTGACTTCGCAGGTTCCGTTGGTCTGGTAGTTTCCACTGAGCCGCTTTGTTGGAGATTTTCCGCAGGATTATTCCGGAGTCGGCCGCGAAGTGCCGCTCGCGTCGCCTCATCTCTGGTGATTTTGCCGTCAGAGTCTAAATCGAACAACTTGAATAGAGCTGCTTGGGGTAATTCATCCGAGGTGACTTTTCCGTCACCATTTTGATCCAACTGTTCGAATCGCTTTTGAATTTGTTCCTGTGCCTTGGCACGATAATCCATCGCGAATCCACATAGGATCGCGCCCGTAACAGCGAAACCAACAATGATTTTTTTCTTAATGGACATCGAATCCTCGAATGCGAAATGACTTATAAAATTCCGCTTGCCTTTAAAAGGATAGCTTATGCCGAGGCAGCAGTAGGACTGTACTTGCGACGACAGATATCTGCTGGCTAAAAAGTTTCGATTGAAGATCTTTTTTAAGCAGATTTGTTATCACAGTTTTAGCCCCTACATTTGCTATGTGTTCTGTATTTTATCTCTTGTTACCCATAAAAACCAACCAAAGAATCTAGAGTGCTTCTAGCAACGATTCGTATATTTAAGTTGCTTTACCTGTTTTTTTCTAAATTTTAATGTCATGTCGTCGAGCTAGAACGAAACTATTCGTTCTTCTGTATGGAAGGATTTGGGGGTGTCAACCAATTCTCCGGCGATAGTCCAAACCAGTTCATAATGACTTCGCGCCGGCGTTCTGCTACAGTCTCTGCCGGCAAAATGCGAAAAGGCTCGGACAAATGACCTTCGGGTTTGTAGAGCGACTCATCCGCTGCTCGCGAGTCAACGAGCGTGAAGGTTGAGATGGTGTTTGAACGTTCGAACTCGCGCTCGATAGTGAGCTTACGAATCGCTTTTGTCTCGCGATCCACTTCTATCGTTGCCCGCTGCAGTGGTCTTTTGCTCCATTGTCTACGAGGTATTGCCACAATAACAATTGAATCGGCAGCACTATCCGACATTTCCAATTGACAGTGTTGGAGTACATTCTCGAGAAGGGACTGAAGGTTCAGAGAGTAGAGATCGCCGAGGTGTCGTAAGGTTTTCCCCATTTCATCGGGATGAATTACAACGGCTCGGCTGGATCCAAGGGTCATCCAAATATCACCCTGCTCAGTGCGACCCCAAGTCCAGGTGCGTGCGCCTCGCATTTGAACCCAGAATTGATCACCCTGCGTTGCTATGCGAACGTCTTTGGTCAGATCGGCAAGATTTTCGAGGGTTGGTCCTCGCTTAACTTCCACCACGTAAATCCTTTCAACGGGTGCCGCGTGGGTATACATCGCAGCCTGAACAATTTTCGATGCGCTGGCTAATATTGGTCGATTGCCTTGTATGGCGACCACCAGTACAACGAAAACCAAACTGGCTGCCACCGCCAACCAGCCCCATCGACGAATCGAGAGCCACGCAATTGGATTCATTAGCTTGGTGTGGGATTTCTTCGGAGACTGACTTGGCGAAGGGCGATCTGTCACTGCGTCAACTAGGGCTGTCAATGTTTCCTGTCCTAAAGATTCTTCGAGCAGTGTATCAAGAATAAGAAAATCAACGAGTTGTGCTTGCAGCGTGGGCTCTGCCATAATCAGAGAGAGAATCTCGTCCGTGTCCTTCTCGGAGAAATCTCCGTCGAGTAACTTCGAAACGGATTCAACAAAGAGAGGATTTTGAGATGTCATCAAAGTCCCTCGCTTTTAAGCTTGGACTCGATACAGGCTAGCAGAGTTTGACGCACTCGGTAAAGCGTCTGGCGTATGGAGGCCTGTGGTCGACCAATCATTTCTGCGATTGAGTCGATCGCCTGACCACTCGAATACCGAAGATCGATCAGTTGCCGTTGTGGAGGAGGGAGTTTGTTAAGGCAACTTTCCAAAGCCTCTCGGCGATAATCGATTCGCGCGAGCCTGTCATGTGCTACATCTGCTAAATCGTTCAGCAGCGAGTCGTCGAATACTATTCGATTTCGATTGGAATTACGCAGATAGTTAAGGATTTTAAAACGAGCGATTTGACTTGCCCAAGCCCAAAAGTCGGTACCCGACCGGTAGTCGCTGGCTTTCTCCCATAGCACTGCGTTGATTTCTTGTAGAACATCTTCCACATCCGATACGCGAACTAGTAAGCACCTCACAAAACCTCGGAGTCTTGGTTGGTGAGAAGCGATTAGTGCGACGATCTCGGAGGGATTTGGATTTTGCATGTTGGGAACTCCGTAGGGCTAATGTCGCCATCCTGTCCCATATCAACAAAGAAATAAGAAATATTTGGTGCCGACACTCTTTGTTTTAACCTGTAAGCCCAGAGGGAGCGTAATAGTTTCGCTTCGAGGTTATTTCGCTTTTTGTGACCTTGAAGGGGAATGTTGGAGAAACTGTTATCGACCGTCTGGTCAAACTGCTGCCCATGAAACGGCTACCAGCATACAACGCATTCTTTGTTCTTGTTCATCGGTGATACTGAAGAACGTTTTGGTAGAGGATTCCCGCTACCATTCGGTAATCTTCGAGTTGAGAAAGCTGCCGAGTCTCGGCATAGCGTCAGTCGTTTCTCTTGCAGTCATTGGCGAGGCAGAGCGGCAGCAAGCGAAGTCCTCGCCTTTGGCTGCGGGTGAAACGAGAACTGGAATTTCCGAAGTAGGTTTTAAAAGGCATATCTTACGTAAATATAGGATGGACCGGAAATAATCTCGATCTTCTCTAAGACATTTTCGTTGTCCTAGTTATCGCGATGAATCGTTCGCGGTTAGCGGAGCCGAGCAATTGATTTTTATATAGAGAGGTGCACCATGCGAATCATTTGCTGGACGGTCGCTCACACCGTTGTTTTCGCAGTACTAATTCTTATCAGCTTTAGTACAACGTCTCAGAATAATTGGCTGTTGTTCGTGATTCCAATCTCGCTTGGATTGGTACAACTCCCCTTCTTGGCTCGACAGCTTCGGTGGTGGTCATGGTTATGGGTACCAGTTAGTTACCTCGGGCTGATGCTCAGTTTCGCCGGGGGCTGGTGGTTCTTTTTGTTTCTTGGCTGGGGAATAGGATTGGCTCAATCCCCTTTACTTCTGATGGGCAAATTTCAGCGTGTTTTCGCCTGGTCGACGGCCAGTGGGATCGGTTGGGGCGCTGGCGTTTTTGCGGGTGGGTGGTTGATGGAGCGACTGGCTCCCGGGGGAAGTCCCGAAGCGATAAGAATGGCGATTCTTTATAGTTCGGTCGCAACGATCTATGGTTTGGCAACTGCTTGTGCCCTACACGTGATGGAGAGTGTTCCAAAGGCCGAGGAAAGAGTCTCGGTCACGAAGGTAATTGGGGGCAATTGAAAAGACCTGAATCAAATAGTCTCTTGACGTCCTAACGCGAGATGAGTGTGCGGAGTGAAGCGGCACTCGATTATTGCGGATTGTTCAAGAGCGTCGACTTCGTGCTAGTCAGCAATCATTCTCGCAGCAAGGTCGTTTGATTGGTGGTTGGGTCCTACCGCGATGCTTCCGTTAGCCACTCAGTGGAAAATCTGAGATGCTTTTTTAAACCGCAGTTCTTGTCTTCCAGTTGTGACTGTTTCGTTTTGCAAAAGCGAGTCGAGCTATCGCGGGGTTGCTTCTGTTCAAAAGCAATTATTTCCATTGCGACTCGATTCGCTTGAGTTCAGATTCGATATCAGTCCCTTCAAAAAAAGAAAGCCAACCGGAAAGTGTTTGGGTTGCTCCTGGTGGGCAGTCAGGAAATTTCGGGTCAGCGTGTAGGCAAGGACATGGGGCATTACCCCAGCTTTTATGGATTGGTTGCCAAGCCCAGATGACCCATCGGTTGCCATCTCTGTTCTTGCAAGCGGCGAAAGTGTTTCGAAAGATTTTGTTCTCGTTGGTTTGTTGTTCGAAACCTTTCATGCCTTTGAGCATTGCGCACATTTGGACTCGAAGATCACTAAGTGGTGCATCGGTGCCATTAAAAAGTTTCATTTCCAACTGAATGTGATCAACGTGTGAGACAGCTTGGACATCGAACTTGATTCCGTTGGGTAGAGTTCTACTGATCTTCAGTTCGTGGTCGGAAACTCGTTCCCATTCAAGCTGTGGAAGGTCGATCTTTTTAAGTGACCAGATGGTATCAACATGAGTGTGAGCCAAGTAGGTGAGACCGAGGTTAGACCAGATGGCTTCGGGGACATCGATCACGGTGTAACTGGATGAATCCCAGGGTGCGAAGACACTGATCTTGGTTTCGCGTTGTGGTTTTAGTGCTCCATCGAGAAAACCGATGCGAGGATGGCGGCCGCCGGGGTAGGGGAGCATCAACAAAGGCTCATTCGCTTTTTGGGGTGCAGCAGTCTGGGTTGGATCGATACCAAGCCGCTTGGCATTTTCGAGGACGGCTGTAGCGGAAATACCGAGCACTTCAGAAGCTTCAGTGTCGGTGTAGCGATGGTGAATGAGCATATTTTGCAACCACGATTTTAGTTGCTCGTCATTGCTTGCGGTGCGCGATTCGCGTTTGACAGTGATTCGGGCAGTGCCGGGAGAGGGTGGGAAAAGTTCTGCGGCGAAATTGGATTGAATCGCTGCAATAGTCCGTTTAATGGATCCTTCGAAACAGACTTCGTCGTTCCAGCAGATTTTCACGGGTTGATCGAGATCGATCAGATTATCGCTAAGATTGAGTGTAATTTGATCGACATCACTGGAGAGTATTTGGATTTTTTGGCCGTCAATTTGCGCGGTGATGGTGTCGCCACTCTGGACTCGGTCAGGAGAGAGTTCAAGCCAATAGAATCGCTGGTGGGTGACATCGTCTTGTTTCCAGACAATTTTCTTTGGCCATGCATTGCGTTCATGTTTTGCCATCCAAGGTAAAGCTTCTGCGTCTTGTCGGTTCATCCAATGCCCAAAGTCGGGATAGATTTTAACCATGTGAGTGTATCCATCGGGATCGCTGTCGCGCAGTTCGGCAAGTCGTTTTTGCCATTGTTCGGCGATCTTGTTACGTTGATAGGCGGAATCCTTACCTCCCATGAAGATTGCGAAGGGTAAATTTCGCAAACCAATCGCATCTGTTTCGTTGGGGTGTCCGGCCATCATGCTGGCGGCAGCGAATCGGTCTGACATTCGTGGAGCAAGTTGATAAACACCGTCACCACCGGCGGAATAGCCCATGAGAAAGACTCGATTCGGGTTCACGTTTTCGAAGAGGACGAAATCTTCGATGAGTCGGACAAAGAACTTGTCGATGTGGTCTTGGTGCCACAGATTCCAAGTGTTGGTCGGCGCTCGAGGGGCAACGTAGATTCCTTCTTCAGGCGTGTAGAGTCCGATTTGATTTCGCCATTGGCCATCGTTGACCTGTTTAGTTGTCCCTCCGCCACCGTGCATAGAGATGTAGAGACTACGTCCATTATCAGGAGCTTTACCGAGAGTGCGGTACTGGAAAGGCATTTCCAAGTTTCCGTCTTTCAGCAAGCGTTCTTCGAATTCTTGTTTGCGACTATCTCGCGCTGAAGCAAGCGTTTTGTCTTGAATTAATCGAATCGCTTGCTGAGCATCCTGCTTGGTTAATGGGATGCTGGCGATCGGCTGCATCTGTTCTGGCGATGATTTGGAAGGCGATGATTTGGAATCGGTAAGGAGTTGTTGAAGAGTTTCGAGAGCGCGAGTGCTGGTAACTGGGTCTGGTGAGTTTGACGGGGATTCCTCCGCGCGGGAAATTGAGCCAATAAAAAGTAGGGTACCCAGCAATAAATAAACGCTCAATCTTGCTGAGCAAGGGATTATCCAGCGGTGTCCTTGCTGGTTGAAAAGCTTTGATAGGTTGTTGAGGTGCAGGATTACAGAGAATCGGGAAGGAATGGGGTTCATGTGTAAGGGAGATCGAAGGTCAGTTGAGAGGTTGGAAGAAAGATCTTTGGGGAAACAGCTCAAGGGAAGTTTACCAACGAATTGCACGATAGCGAATGATAAAGCCCGTTTGGGAAGTCTCTTTAACGCGATTCGAGAACCGTCGCAGGCTTGCTTGTACCTTGACTTGAAGAATTCGACTTGAAGAATTCGGCAAATCCCCCCCATTGAGATGGAAGCTGTAGGGAATTGGGCACGGATAATTGCTGAAATGGTGAAAGGTTTCAAAGAAAAAGGAAAAAACTTTAAGGGGCATTGAAAATTACTTGCAGTATCGCGATACCTAGGAGTTGCAACGGTGTTTTCATAGCTATACGGACTAGATGTTTGGCCCGGCTTTTCTATACGCACATTCGGAGATTGCGGCGATGTCCCTAAAGAGTTGGTTGGCTGGATTTTTCGCGACGGTAGTGCTTGTCGCTTCGAGCACTGGCGCTTTGATGGCTCAGCAAGGTGGCGGTGGCCGCGGGCAAGGCGGGCGAGGTGGTTTTGGCGGCGGCTTGGCGGCGGCATGATGATGGGGCCTGGTGGTGGTGGCGGCGTCACTGGCATGCTTGGCTTGCTCCGCAACGAAAAAGTGCAAGGCGAACTCAAATTGTCGGAAGAGGAAAAGGGTGCCTTGGAGAAGATTGGTGATAAACTTCGCGAGGCGATGGCACCTCCTGGCGGTCAGGGTAATCAAGGTGGTTTCGGTAACTTCCGTGACATGTCGGAAGAAGATCGAAACAAGATGATGCAACAGATGCAAGAACGCATGAAGAAGGCTAACGACTTGGTTCGCGAAGAACTCGAGTCGATTCTTCCACCAGATAAGATGTCCCGTCTGTTGGGCATCTATGTCCAGAACAGCGGTATGCAGGCTGTGTTGACCAACCCGCTGGTAACCGAAGAACTTTCTTTCACCGATGAGCAGAAGGAAAAAGTTACTAAGACGGGCACTGAAGTGATGGAAGAGATGCGAGCAGCCATGGGAGAATTGTTTGGTGGTGGCGGTGGTGACCGCACTGCGATGCAGGCCAAGATGGAAGAAATGCGTAAGAAGATGGACGAGAAGTATGCTGGCATTTTGACCGACGACCAGAAGAAGAAGCTTGAAGAACTTAAGGGAGCTGAATTCAAACTCTCTCCTGAAGATATGCGTGGTGGCCGCGGAATCATGTTTGGTGGTGGTCGTGGTCAGGGTGGTCCAGGCGGCCAGGGTGGCGAAGGTGATCAGGGTGGACGCGGTGGACGAAATCGTGGCCAGCGTCCCGGCGGTGAACGTGGCGATGGTGGTAACGGCGGTAGCGACAACTAAGCTCCCCTATCGATAGAATCGGTGATACAGCAAAGGGTATTGGAGTTGAAAAACTTCAATACCCTTTTTTCGTTTTTGCTAGTCGACGTGTTATAACGATGGATGTTGAATCTTGAGAAAGACATTCGTATTCGAGTCGTGTTCCAAAGGTGCGAGCTTGTGCGATAGCGCCAAAATGTGAGTTATTTCAGTGGCTAGTGGGTTGGACTGTTTGGGTGAATGAGAGACTGAGAGGCTGGTTTGAAAGATTTCGTGGAGTGGTGTCGGACGAATATCCTGCATCGATTAGCGCTGTTGTTCATGGCGTTTTGGATAGGAGGGGTAACTGCCTATGCCGCACTGGTTGTTCCGGTTGGAAGTTCGTTGCTAGGGTCGATGGACCAAGGATTTGTAACGCGTATCGTCGCCTGGCGATTCAACATAGTGGGAGCGGTGGTGATGGGGCCATTGTTGGCTTGTTATGGCTTAACAGGTCCCTGGAAGCTGCGATTGTCTTGTTGGTTGATGGGGGCGATTTTGGTTAGCTTGGGAATTTGCCATGCTTGGCTTGATGGACTTTTAGATGCCAAGAATGGGGTGGTGATTGAGGAAGAAGGGTTCTATTCGCGTCACCAAATCTATCTGTGGTTGACGACCTTTCAAATCTTGTTGGGATGGGTGATTCTTTGGCAATTGGCAGGTCTGGGGATCGCAAGACAGGTCCATCGAGGAACCAAAGTATAAAAGAATATCGATAAATAAGCGTTCGATGGTTTGTTGGGCAGATATCGGGGAAGTGGCGGATTGTTCCTCGGTGGAATGAGCAGTCTCAACAACGATGCGTATTTCGTTACGTGGGATATCAGCGTTTTGGGCGTTGAGTTTTTTAAAATAGAGCACCAAGAAATGGTTAGCGAGTAGGGCGATGGATGATGTTGAGTTGTGGCAGCGGTTTTTGTTACTGCGAAGCTATGTAGGGCTTACTGATGAGGATTGTCTTCAGATCAATTCGGTCAAGACGATTGTAGAACCACATTTTGAAGCATTGGTAGAGGATTTTTATGAAGAGATTCTTAGGCACAAAGAAGTCTCGTCAGTGATAAAAGGTGGCCAATCGCAGGTCGATAGGTTACGAAAGACGTTGCAGAATTGGCTTCATGAATTTTTCACTGGACCTTATGACCAGGAGTATGTGCGAAAGCATTGGAAGGTTGGCGGAAGGCATGTTGAGATCGGTTTAGAGCAGAGCTATACCCAGGTTGCTATGAGTCGTCTAAGGACGGGGATATTGCGAATCATTCATGCCGCTCCGCAGATTGATGAAAGGGAGAGAAAGATTGCGGAAGTGGCCATCAGTAGGATGATGGATTTAGATTTGGCAATCATTCAACTCGCTTATGAGGTAAGTTTGTTGCGCAAGCAGCAACAGGCTGAGCGGATGGTAGCGATCGGTCAGATGGGAGGGGGGATCGCGCACGAATTGAGAAATCCGCTGAATGTTTTACAAACATCTTTGTATCTGCTGAAGAATTCTGCTCAGTTGGATGATGCCAAACGCGAATCGCATATGGATCGCATGCAGCGGCAGATTTCTTTGGCCAATCGAACGATAAGTGCATTGTCGGAATTCACGCGTCTGGGGCCTCCTGCGAAAAAGACCTTCGTTATTGCTTCGTGGCTTGAAGAAACACTAAGGGATAATTTTCCAGAACGTTCTGGGGAAATTCAGGTAAAGATAGAGCCTCGCGATTTAAAGGTGTCGGCCGATGCGACCCAACTTGGAATCGCTGTAAGAAATCTACTTGCCAATGCAATAGAAGCGATGGGAAATAAAGGCTCCGTGCGCATTGAAGTAGGTTTATTACCAAAGCCTGAAGAGGGTGTATTCATCGATGTGATCGATCAGGGGCCTGGGATACCAGAGGCCATTCAGGCCCGATTACTGGAGCCCTTGTTTACAACCAAAACTCGCGGATTGGGGTTGGGATTAGCGCTAGTGCGTTCGATCCTAGAAAGACATGGTGGTAGCGTTCAAATAAAATCAAGTTCCAGTGAGGGGAGCGTATTTCGTTTGAAATTAACCTCGGATGAGTAGTTCACAAGTCGTTATTAGATGGTTAAGGTTAGGATTATAAATTCAGCAGCAGAGTCAACCTCGAATTTTCGAATGAATCGTTCTATGACGGGTTGTTTATTTACCATTCCCCTAAAAATAAGCAGAGGTTGGTATGAATCAATCGATAGAGAACAAGTCCGCTGTTAACGATTCTAGTAAGCCCCTGTTGAGGATCTTAGCGGTTGATGATGAACGAGATGCTGTAGAGAATTTGCGAGAATTGCTCGAGCATTTCGGATATCTCGTGCACACAGCAACTTCGGGTGCCGAGGCGCTCAAGCTGGCTGAAAATAACAAATACGACGTTGCCTTGCTTGATTTCCGCATGCCGGGAATGAATGGTCTTGAGTTAGCCAGCAGCTTGAAAGTGCTCCTGCCGGGCATCGTGACCATCTTGATCACTGCTTATTTGGATGTGGAGCAACAAAAGCAAGTTGAGCTGACGGTTCAATTAAAAAAGGTGTTAAGCAAGCCTTTGAATATCAGCGATTTATCGACGCTTCTGCAAGGGATATCCGTGGAGCCGTCAGTGCTCGTTGTCGATGATGACCTCGATTTATGTCACAACATGAAAGAGGTTTTTGAGCAAGCTGGGTTTTCGGTTCATCTTGCGCACAATATGGACGAAGCTATGAAATTGCTCGAGAATTTTAAATGTACAGCGGCGATTATTGATTTTCGGATTCCCGGTGGAGATGGGATTGCGCTAGCTCATCGCATGCAGGAGAAGTGTCCCGGGCAAAATATCATTTTGATGACGGGCTTTCGAGATGAAGTCGCTGGTTTGGTGGATCCGATGATTGCTGAAGTATGTTATAAGCCGTTTGATATTCAGCGATTGATCGATTCGGCTCGGGGAAATCCTGATGATCGTTTAAAAGCAGTGGATATCCCATGACCAATGCAAGGTCTTCGTTAACCGTTGTAGTCATTGAGGATGATGCAGACACTCGCGAAAATCTTTGCGAACTGCTAGCGATGGATGGCTATAAAGCAATCGAGGCGGTATCGTTGCGAGATGCTCTTCGAGATGTTTGCTGGGATCGTGTTGACGCGGTTATTCTTGATAGAAGGTTGCCCGACGGCGATGCTGGTTTGCTGTTGCCTTTGATTAAGCAGCAGGCTCCGGATTGTCCTATTGTAGTCGTCACGGGATACCCGGACGTCGATAGCGCGATTTTGGCATTAAGGCAAGGGGCCTATGACTATCTTCTCAAGCCGATCAGTCCAGATGCGCTGCGAGCAAGTCTGCGAAGGATTGCTGAAAGACGTGACACGATCGTTGAATTGAAAGAGCAACGAGACTTGGCGGAGAGTCTTATTGAGACTGCTCAAGCGGTAGTCATCGTATCTGACTTCGAAGGTGGCTTGATTCGCTACAATAATTTTCTGAAGGAATTGATTGGTAGCGAGTTATTGGAGCTAGGTGAGAAGAACTGGGGTTCTGCGTTGATACCAGAAGAGGATTTGGCCTCTTTTGAACAGATGTTGCAGGCATTAGTTCGAGGTGAAATAGCTAGAGATAAAGTTACTCGTTTAAAGACTCCGAAGGCTGGCCATCGATTGATCGGATGGTCAGGTCGGCAATTGGATGGGGCAGGTGATGTTCGAGGCGTGTTGTTAGTTGGCCACGACATCACAGAACTCAACGAAGCTCAGAGGCGACTTGTGCAGTCCGAACGCCTTGCTGCTATTGGTCAGATGATTACAGGTCTTGCGCACGAGAGTCGCAATGCGTTTCAACGTAGTCAGGCTTGTCTTGAAATGTTGGAGCTGGAAGTCAAAGATCGAGCATCGAGTCTGGAGTTGATCCAGAGAATTCAGAGAGCACTTGATCACCTGCATCATCTTTACGAAGAGGTGAGATTCTACGCTGCGCCAATTCATCTTGAGAGAAAATCATGCAGGCTATACCCGATTTGGCGCGAGACTTGGCGAAATCTTGAACCAAATTGGAAGAAGAAAGAATTGCAGTTAATCGAAAACCTAAATGGCTTGGACCTACATGTCGTAGCCGATTCGCATGTTTTGGAAAGGGTGTTTAGGAATCTTTTCGAAAACGCGATTGCTGCATCGGCGATTAAGGGAACCGTCGAGATAACGACTTTAAATTGTTCTCTGGGAGACAAGCCGGCGGTCGAAATTCGGATCCACGATTCTGGTCATGGTTTGGATCAAGCGACTAGGGAGAAGGTTTTTGATCCTTTCTTTACGACCAAAACCACTGGTACCGGGCTAGGATTGCCAATTACCAAACGGTTGCTAGAAGCGCATGGTGGGACGATTGAATTCGGTTGGCCCGAACGGGGGGCTGAAGTTGTCGTTAGGCTGCCGCTGGTCGCGGAAAAGAATCCTCGAATGCTTCCCCACTGAAGTGCTTGAATTCTGTGGGCTGTGAGGACAGGCTAGCGCTTTGTTTCTAGGAGGATTCACTGCAGATCCGTGCGATTTGGCACACTTCTGTGCGGTCAATGGTTAAGCTGTGACACATGGAATCGCCATTAAAGGTGGTGGTTAGTGATTTCGGAATCAACCCTTGCGGATTTACGAAGTTTACGGACCGCTTCTGGGGATGGTATGGCAATTGCATTGCTTGTTGGAGTGGCATCTCTGCAGATGGATGATGAGGTGTTTGCAGAGCGAGAATTGAATCAATTTACCTAAGTGGTTGAGCTAACTATGAGTATTGTTTCGCCAGAGTTGCAGTTGTTGATCGTGGATGATGAGACGGACTTTCGTGAAACGGCGGTGAGCTATTTTAGGCATCAGTCGTATCGGGTTCAGTCTGCTGCTAGCGCGGAGGATGCGCTTCAGGCGATGCGTAATTCGACGTTTGATGTGGCGGTTATTGACTTGCACATGCCTGGCATGGATGGGCTGGAGTTGCTGAAGCGAATGCTGGAAGAGGATTCGCAGTTGCAGGTGGTGATGTTAACTGGAGGGGCATCGGTAGAGACGGCAGTTGAGGCGATGCGACGTGGAGCCTCGGATTATTTGAGCAAGCCGATTCGATTGGCGGAGTTGGATGTATTAATCCAGAAGGCTTACCATGCTGGGCGAGTGCAGCGAGAGAATTCGCAACTGCGTCAAGTTTTGAAACGTTCGGTAAGTTCGACCAAGCTGATTGGCAAATCGGAGGCAATGGAGAAAGTCAATCGGTTGATTGCGAGGACGTCAGCCTCGGATAAGCCCATTTTGATCGAAGGTGAAAGTGGGACTGGAAAAGAGTTAGTGGCTCGAGCGATTCATCAGGCGAGTCCCTTGGCGGAAAAACCTTTGGTGGTTATCAACTGTGCGGCGTTACCCGAGACGTTGCTGGAAAGCGAACTGTTTGGTCATGAGAAGGGGGCGTTTACGGGCGCGATTGCTGCGAAGCCAGGGCTTTTTGAGATTGCCGA
>B570J29032_109959334_pt1 | contig 22458 bp, 23 predicted proteins | sample LakMenEpi16Nov12_FD_29032 | JGI IMG/M metagenome (IMG submission 29032) | reverse complement strand
TCTGAACCGAAAGTGATTTGTGTGTCGTTCACCGACAACAATGTTCCGGTGCGACCAACACGTGCACCTGGCGCCATCGCAGTCACGTCGGCAACTGCAAGCATCTGTGCAGGTAGACCGTACGCACGCGAACCGCTTGGACCTACCCAAATTGCAACGGGCACCTTTGATGCCGCAATGGATTCCAAGAGTTCTGCCATTCGTTCACGACCAATAACGGCACCCTTTGAGTTCAACTGAAGAATTACAGCTTGCGACCCATTGTTCTGTGAACGTTCAATTGCCGTCTCAATGTTGTCGGCCACGATGCGGTCCAATAGACCACTCACTTCCACCACGTCTACTGGATCGAGCTCGTCGGCGCCCGTAGCAGCCTGCGCTGCACCCGACGCAAGGGCGCCAAAAGTTGGGAGTGCCAAAAGAACTCCCAATCCGCACATGAAGCGTCGTTTTGCGCCTACCCTCACTGTTCTCTCCTTGCGTTATGGAACCACACCACTTTTTCACGGCACAGCGTGTCCTTATTGTTGCTGGCAAAGGCGGCGTAGGGAAATCCGCCATCTCTGGCGCTCTTGCTCTGCTGTCAGCCCGAAGTGGGTTACGCACCCTCTTGGTCTCATTAGACGCCGAAACTATTGAGGTTCCTCAGCACGAACTGCTGGAACGCATCACCGTCACGCCTGGCCGAGCCCTCACCGATTACCTCTCTTCCAAAGGAATGGGACTTCTGTCACGCCAGTTGGCACGCTCGGGAATCGTGGAATTGGTGGCCACAACGGCTCCCGGCCTGGACGACCTATTGGTACTGGGACGCATCAAAGCATTCGAAAAAGAACTGCGCGCCGACGTGATCATCGTGGACGGACCCGCTGCCGGACATGCCAGTGACCTCGTTCGTGCTCCGCAGCAACTGAAGCGTGCAATTAGTTCTGGTCCCATCGGACAACAAGCAGACGAAGTACTCACCATGTTGGCTGACGGCGCACGATGCAAGGTCATGTTGATCACCACACCTGCCATGACACCTGTTGCAGAAACGATTGAGATTGCAGAAGACCTTGCAGACAGCGTGGGAATAGTTCTTGCACCGCTTGTGGTGAACAAATGCGAACCATCGGTGCCGGTGCTGTCAACGCCACCAAACAACACAGGCGACGCGCAGGCGTACGAATACGTCTCACAACGTTTCGCAGCTCAATCGGCTGCACTTCACGTTCTCAGTACATCTCGCAACGAAACACAACTCCGTGTACAACGTCGACGCCTCGAGGGCGCAGAACTGGTGTCGTCACTTGCCGATGACTTAGCGCACGAACTGGCGAACATGCCATGACATCAACACTCGACTCCATTTGCTCATCAGCACGCGTCATCGTCGCGTGCGGAACAGGCGGCGTTGGCAAAACAAGCGTTGCTGCAGCATTAGGTGTCCACGCAGCACGAGCAGGCCGCAAAGTAGTTGTCATCACTATCGACCCTGCTCGCCGACTCGCCGACGCAATCGGCCTCGATGGTGCGTTAGGAAATGAACCACAAAGAGTGTCTGTAGACGCATCGGGTGAATTATGGGTCACCATGCTCGATGTACGCGAAACATTTGACAATTTGGTGAAAGAAACATCTCCCACACCGGAACGCGCGCGCGAAGTGATGGAGAATTCGTTTTATCGCAGCCTGTCTCGTTCACTCTCTGGTACGCGCGACTACATGGCGGCGGAACGCCTTCACGGTTTACATAATGACCCACGATTCGACTTGGTCATCGTTGACACTCCGCCATCGCGAAACGCCTTGGATTTTCTTGAGTCTCCGGAACGTCTTGCGCGTTTCCTAAAACATCCTGTTGTGCGCTTACTTGTTGCACCTAGTCGTGGCGGATTGCGTTTCGCTAGTGCTGCAATGACGCCCGTGTTGAAGGCCATCTCCTCAGTTGTTGGATCCGATGCACTCACTGGAGTCGCCGCTTTCCTTCGTGCCTTCGACGGAATGGAAACTGAATTTTCTCGACGAGCACTTGCTGTGGCATCAACACTGCGTGGAAGCGACACTCACTTTGTGGTGATCACTGCGCCATCACCTGATGCACTGAAAGAAGCAGACCACTTTGTCAGCGAACTCTCGCGGTTGGGTATTCAACTGCGACTCCTTGTCGCCAATCGAATGCCGCCGCGTTTCGGGTCTTCCACATCAGCGACGGAACATGTTCGTGCCTCTCAATCAACAGGAGATGAAGCCGCACTTCATTCTTTACTGGCTTCTCTGTATGAAGATGCCGAGCAGGCCGAAGCCGGTGTTGACGCATTTGTCCAACGCACCCGCACCACATTCCCCGAGGTGCCGCTCGCGTCCGCCACAGAATTGGCCGAAGACATCCACAGCATGGATTCCATTGGTGTTTTGGCACATCAACTCGCAGTAGCCAAGCCACAGTTGTAGAGTCATTCCCGTGCATATTTTGATCGCCACAGATGCCCAGTGGGTTGTAGATGAAGTGAAGGCAGCACTCGAGTCGCCTTCAACATCATTCGAGATCATTTCAAATGGTCGCCATGTTGCGCGCAGTGTTCGCGAGCGCACCCCCGACATTGCAATTCTCGACATGCAGGTCGGAACCATGGGCGGCATGGCCATCACTATGGACCTTCGACTCGATCAATCAAGTGGTGCCTTGCCAAAAGTCCCTGTTCTTATGTTGCTCGACCGCGTTGCAGACATTCACATGGCGCGACGTAGCGGAGCCGACGGCTGGACAATCAAGCCACTCGATGCATTGCGTCTTCGCAAAGCCGTGAAGGCCATCTCCACGGGCGGCTGTTACGCCGAAGGAATCCCTACTCCTGTTGTTGAATCTGCTGAAGCGGACAACGGCGCACCAGAGTCGGGAATTGAAGCTGCAGATAGCCTCGCGTAGCACCACGGGGTGTGGCGCAGCTTGGTAGCGCGCGTCGTTCGGGACGACGAGGCCGCAGGTTCACATCCTGTCTCCCCGACAAGGTTGCAATGAGCCGCTGATGCGGCTCATTTTTTATTTCACCAATAGCTCAGCAATTTGCACTGCGTTCAACGCAGCACCTTTACGCAAGTTGTCGTTGCTGAGGAACAATGCCAAACCGCGGTTGCCGTCAACTGTTTCGTCTTGACGAATGCGACCCACATAACTGGGATCTTTTCCTGCTGCAAGCAACGGAGTTGGGATGTCTACCAACGAAACACCAGGTGCATTTGCGAGAATTTCGTGTGCTCGCTTCACAGTGATTTCACGTGCAAATTCAGCGTTCACCGCAATGGAATGGCCTGTGTACACAGGAACACGCACGCACAAACCCGATACCAGCAGATTCGGAATCTCGAGAATCTTGCGACTTTCATTGCGCAACTTCTTCTCTTCGTCAGTTTCACCTTCACCATCGTCCACCATGGATCCGGCATATGGCAACACGTTGTATGCAATGGTGCGCGCGAACTTCTTCGGAGTGGGAGACGCAACTGCATCACCATCAAAGGTGAGTTCCGCTGCACGTTCTGTCATTGCACGTGCTTGCACATCTAGTTCTTCTACACCGGCAAGACCGCCACCACTGACTGCTTGATATGTGCTGGCAATCATCTTCAGAAGACCGGCTTCGTCGTGCAGTGGCTTCAAGATGGGCATTGCGGCCATGGTGGTGCAATTGGGATTCGCAATGATTCCCTTTGAAAGAGTGTGTGCAAGGTGACCATTCACTTCGCTCACAATGAGAGGAACATCTGGATCCATGCGGAATGCGCTTGAGTTGTCAATAACGGTGACGCCCGCAGCAGCAAAACGTGGCGCTAGTTCACGAGACGACGTGGCGCCTGCAGAGAACAATGCAATGTCGAGTCCGGTGGGGTCCGCTATAGATGCGTCTTCCACGGTGATCGTGCCGCCCTTCCATGGCAGCGTGCTGCCGGCAGAACGGGCAGATGCGAAGAACCGCAGTTCTGTGATGGGGAAATTGCGTTCCGCTAACAGCGTTCGCATAACGCTTCCCACTTGGCCTGTTGCTCCGACTACTCCTACGCGCATAGTAATTCAGGCTAATGGCAGCGTGCGAGCAGCCACCAATGACTTTTATTGGCCACATCTAGATCGCGCTGTGGCACGGGGTTTCCGTTGAAAGAGACCGAACGTTGTGGGCGACCCGGGTGGTGCAAGATGACCAACTCGTCGAACTGAACGTTTGATGCCTGCAGAAGAGCCAGCACCCGACGAGGGTCGAGACGGTTTGCCTGCCACCCCAAACGAGTGGACCAACGCCATTGAGACAACTTCTGGCCAGCCACCGGAATTCGCCACAACATGCGCATGACTCCACCGGCGGGAACAAGAACAACGTCAGCCGGAACCCAAGTGCGGTAGTTCAACGCAATGTGTCCTCCTGGCTTCACCACTCGCAGTGCTTCAGTGGTAAGGCGCAACGCATCGCTTGCTTTGCAATGTTGAAGCGTGATGTAGGAGAACACAGTGTCGACAGAATTATCGCTGACGGAAATTGAGCTGCCATCTGCGATGTGAACTGTGCGAAGAGTATTCACACGGCCAAAGCGCGCAACAGTTTCACGACACCGTTCGAGAAAAGCTGCATCGACGTCCGTGGCAATTACCGATGAAAACTTGCGCGACAGCGCAGAGGTCATACGTCCGATACCTGATCCAATTTCAAGCACGGACGACTCGCCAGCAACTGAGTTCCAGCCGAAACGATCGAGATAGATGTCGACTTCCGCGTCGCCAGTCTTGACAAACTCATCGAGCGTGAGCGTGCTCCCTGTCTGATTATTGAAGACCCAACCAGTGTCTCGTACTACTTCGTCCGCATTTCGACGCATCTCGGCACGGGTGCCAGCAGCACGCCATGGGATGAGTTGACGACGAAGAGCCATGCTCCGAGTATGGCAGGCGGGTTACTTGCGTTCAGGCAATGGTGCTGAATAAGCAGTACCTGAATCCAGGTCGAACGCCGAGTGGAGCGAGCGAACTGCCGATTCCATGTCTGCAGCAGACACCACGACCGAGACACGAATGGTGCTGGTGGAGATCATGTGAATGTTGATGTTGTTGTCTGCAAGAACGCGGAACATCTTTGCTGCAACACCAGGGCTGGTCTTCATGCCGGCACCCACCAAGGACACTTTTGCAATGTCAGATTCGTGTGACACGCCTTGTGCACCGATCTCTTTTGACACGCGCGACACGATGTCTTCTGCCACTTTCATGTCGGCTTTGGGAACAGTGAAGGAGATGTCGGTGAGGCCGTCTTTCGAGGTGTTCTGAACAATCATGTCCACGTTGATGTTGGCGTTTGCCAAATTCTCGAACACCGCTGCAGAGATGCCTGGCCGGTCGGGAACACCGAGCAACGTGACTTTGGATTCACTTGCGTCGTGCACGACACCAGAAATAATTGGCTCTTCCATGGAGGATTCTCCTTGTGACTTTTCCACGCTGACCCATGTGCCGTGTTCCCAGGTGAAACTGGAGCGAACATGTATGGGAACGTTGTGATTGCGGGCGAATTCAACTGATCGAAGTGCAAGAACTTTGCTTCCTACTCCGGCCATTTCAAGCATTTCATCGAACTGTAAATGTGACAACTTGCGCGCTTGCGGTGCAATGCGGGGGTCTGCTGAAAACACACCCGTGACGTCTGTGTAGATCTCACACACATCGGCATTCAACGCGGCAGCAAGTGCAACTGCTGTTGTGTCGCTTCCACCTCGCCCGAGCGTGGTGATTTCAGCATCTGTGGACACGCCTTGGAATCCGGCAACCACCACAACTTTTCCTTCGGCAAGTGCATCACGAACGCGATCGCCTTTGACTTCAAGAATCTTTGCCTTGGTGTGAATGGTGTCGGTGATGATGCCCACCTGCGACCCCGTGAAACTGACGGCCTCTACCCCCACCCCAGCAAGAGCAATGGACAACAGCGCCATAGAGATTCGCTCGCCAGTGGTGAGCAACATGTCCATTTCGCGACCTGGATGCACATCGGACACGGCATTGGCGAGGCCCAGCAGGTTGTCGGTGGTCTTTCCCATGGCTGACACCACCACAACCACGTCATTTCCGTGCTTGCGCGTGAAGGCCACATGGTCGGCAACGGACTTGATGCGGTCGGGGTCGGCCACCGAAGTGCCGCCATATTTCTGAACGATGAGAGCCACTGTTGTCAAAGGCTACCCCTGTGCGACTAACCTGCCGACTTCGTGGGAACAGATAAAAGAGCACGTCAAAAAGCCAACCGCGATCGAGCACGCCAAGAGCGCATTCGAAAGCAAAAGATGAGCAAGGTCCGCAAGCGCGGCTTGGTTTTCGGAGTGGGCATCCCCGCCATCGTGGTTGCGCTGTTCCTTGTGGCCCGTCTCGCTGGTGGTGACGATGCGTCGGTCGCCTCGACCACTACCACGCCTCCTGTCACGAATACAGCAGGAATTGTTGAAGGCCAAACAGAATGTCCGAAGACCGACGGGACACAGGCACAAGTCACAACATTCGCTTCATCAATGAAGAAGTGCATCGACGAGACAAAGTCATACACCGCAACGTTTGATACCACCGAGGGAGAAATTGTTGTTGAACTCAACACCGCATCGGTACCTGGCACCGTGAACAACTTCGTTGCGCTCTCTCGCTACAAGTACTACGACGGCTCCACCATCTTCCGCACCGACCCCAGCATCGACATCATCCAAGGTGGTGGCAAGACCAACACCGATAATCCCGGCTACTCCATCTTGGACGAGGGCGGGCCGTTCACGTACTCAGAAGGTGACCTGGTGATGGCACGCGGTTCAGAGCCAAATTCAGGTGGCGGACAGTTCTTCTTCGTTACCGGCCCGAAGGCATCTCTTCTTGATTCTCAGGGAACGTATGTGACATTCGGAAAAGTCACCAAGGGACTCGAGATTGCCAAGGGAATCATGGCGCTGCACAAAGCAGACGACAGTGGCCTTGGTGGAGCACCAAGCCGCACCGTCACCGTTACCTCGGTCACCATCACCGAAAAGTAAAACGCCTGCGTTCTTGCGAATGCGGTCAGTGTTGTTAGCCTCGCCGAGTACTCATTCGGGAGGATTGACATGAACAAGATCGGCATTTGTGGCTCAGGAATCATGGGCTCAGGCTTGGCAGAAGTTGCAGCAAAGGCGGGATACACCGTCATTGTGCGCTCACGTAGCGCAGCAACAGCACAGGCAATGATCACATCCATCGAAAAGGGCCTCGACAAGCAGGTGCAACGCGAGAAGATCACCGCTGACGACAAAGCGACAATTCTTGGTCGCCTATCTGCAACCGACAAAGTGTCTGACCTTGCCGATTGTGATCTTGTTATCGAGTCAGTAGTGGAAGATCTTGATGTGAAGAAGGCATTGTTTGCCGAACTCGACAAAGCTGTGAAGCCAAGCGCCATCTTGGCAACAAACACCAGCACATTGCCTGTTGTTGAAATGGCAATGGCCACTGGTCGTCCCGACAAAGTATGCGGTATTCACTTCTTTAACCCTGCAACAGCAATGCCACTGGTTGAAGTTGTTCGTCCCATCACTGCATCAGACGAAACAATTGCTGCAGCAAACGACTTCACCGCAAAGTGTGGCAAGAACGGCGTACAGGTAAAAGACCGCGCAGGCTTCATTGTGAACGCACTTCTCTTCCCATACCTCAACAATGCAATTCGTATCTGGGAAACCGGAACCGCATCTATGGAAGACATTGACACCGCAATGAAGGGTGGCTGTAACTTCCCCATGGGTCCGTTTGCCCTTCTCGACCTTGTCGGCCTTGATACATCGCTTGCAATTCTCGATGCGTTGTATGCAGAGTTCGCCGACTCGAACTACGCCGCGGTTCCAACACTTCGTCGTCTTGTTGCTGCCGGAAAGCTTGGCCGCAAGAGCGGCGAAGGCTTCTACTCGTACTAACCCATAGTCTCGGTGTCGTGAAGACGCCAACAGACTGCAGGTGGAATTTCCCGCCGTCACATAAGTGGCCACGTCGCGACTTCATTATTCCTGGCGCAGATCTTGAACCAGACACATTGTTGTATGCATACGCACACGGGTTGTTTCCCATGTATGCAGAAGGCGAGTTGTGGTGGTGGTCTCCCGTTCAACGCGGGATCTTTCCATTGTCCGGATTCCACGCGTCACGCTCCTTGAAGAAGAGTGCACGAAAGTTCACATGCAGTGTGAACACCGACTTTGTAGGAGTCATGAAAGCGTGCGCTGCAAATCACACGGAAGGTGAATGGATTACTGACGAGTTCATTGATGCCTACAGCCAACTTCATACATTGGGCCAAGCGCACAGCGTGGAAGTGCGTAATGCCACGGGCGACTTGGTGGGTGGTGTCTACGGAATTCGTATCAACAACTTCTTCGCCGGAGAATCCATGTTCCATACCGAGACAGATGCATCCAAAGTGGCGCTGTTGTACTTGGTGGAGCTCATGCAGCTGGACGGCATGTTGTTGTTCGACACACAGTGGCTCACCGACCACCTCGCCAGCCTTGGGGGAATTGACATTCCCCGTCGTGAGTACCTAGAACTTCTGGCGTCAGCGGTGGCCGAATAGCCCATTTCTGGTGTCTTTCCGGGCATCTCGTTGCCATACTTGACCCGTGACAGACGCAAGCACTCCCCGCCGCGATGACCCGTGGTTAATGCGCACCTACTCGGGCCATTCCACTGCCGCCGCGTCCAACCAGCTGTACAGAACCAACCTTGCAAAAGGTCAAACAGGTCTGTCCATTGCCTTCGACCTCCCCACTCAAACGGGATACGACCCCGACCACATTCTCGCTAGTGGCGAAGTAGGCAAAGTGGGTGTGCCCGTGTCTCACCTCGGCCATATGCGCACGCTTCTCAATTCCATTCCGCCAGGAAAAATGAACACTTCCATGACCATCAATGCCACTGCGGCATGGATGCTTGCGCTGTACGTTGCGAACGCACGTGAACAAGGTGTGTCGTCGCACGAACTGCGCGGAACAACTCAAAACGACATCGTGAAGGAATATCTGTCGCGAGGCACGTACATCTTCCCGCCAGCTCCATCAAAGCGCCTCATCGTTGACATGGTGGCATGGTGCGCACAGAATGCTCCTAAGTGGAACCCCATGAATGTGTGTTCGTACCACTTGCAAGAAGCAGGTGCTACACCAGTTCAGGAGATTGCGTACTCGTTGGCAACTGCAGTCGACGTACTCGACGCCGTACGTGCAAGTGGGCAAGTAGACGATGCGCGGTTCGACCAAGTGTTTGGATCAATTTCGTTCTTCGTAAACGCGGGTATTCGTTTTGTTGAAGAAGTGTGCAAGATGCGCGCATTCACTGAGTTGTGGGATCGCATCGGTCGTGAGCGATACAACGTCACCGATGCAAAGGCGCGACGCTTCCGTTACGGCGTGCAGGTCAACTCGCTCGGACTCACCGAAGCACAACCAGAGAACAACATTCAACGCATTGTGTTGGAAATGCTCGCTGTCACGCTCTCCAAAAAAGCTCGCGCACGAAGCGTTCAGTTGCCTGCGTGGAACGAAGCGCTCGGACTTCCACGCCCGTGGGATCAGCAGTGGTCTCTACGTATGCAGCAAGTGTTGGCGTTCGAATCCGATTTGCTTGAGTACGAAGACATCTTTGACGGATCAAAGGTAATTGAAGGTCGCACTGCTGAACTTCGCGATGCCGCATGGGCAGAGTTTGAAGAAGTCATGGCACTTGGCGGTGCCTTCAACGCCGTAGACGAACTAAAGGGTCGCCTTGTTCGTTCAATGGCTGAACGCACACGCCGCATTGAATCTGGCGAACAGGTTGTTGTTGGTGTTAATTCATACACCGAAACAGAAGACAGCCCTCTTGCTACTCCGGGCAACATCTTGGTGGTAGATCCTGCTGTTGAAACAGAAATGATCGCCGACGTAGAGAAGTGGCGTTCCACGCGCGACACTGCACGCGTTCAAGCGGCACTCACTCACCTTCGTGATGCCGCTGTCTCTGGCGAAAACATCATGGAGCCCTCCATTGAGTTAGCCGAAGCAGGTGGAACTACTGGTGAATGGTCACAGGTGCTTCGCGAAGTATTTGGCGAGTTCCGCGCACCCACTGGTGTGGGCGCTGCAGTAGGTCGTCGCACTAGTGCACTCGCCGAGGTGGCTGAGTATGTACGCACCATCCCAGGTGGTCCCCCACGTTTCTTGGTGGCAAAGCCGGGCCTCGACGGTCACTCAAATGGCGCAGAACAAATTGCAGTTGCAGCACGTGATGCCGGAATGGAAGTTGTCTACAGCGGCATTCGCCTCACGCCCGAGCAAATCGTTGCGAGCGCGCGCGACGAAGATCCAGATGTGGTTGGCCTGTCCATCTTGTCGGGTTCACACTTGCAGTTAGTGCCCGATGTGGTGCGTCGTCTTCGGGCAGAGGGCGTTGATGCCCCGGTTATTGTCGGCGGAATCATCCCCGAAGAAGACCGAACCCGCTTGGCCAATGAGGGCGTCGCTGCGGTCTACACACCAAAAGACTTCGATATCGCTCGCATTATGCGCGAAGTTGCCGAGCTGGCTGCCGCTCATCGAAACAACTAATTCACTCATTCGGGAATGATGCACACCTTCGCGGTGTTTCATTACTTATGAGTATTTATTCCACATCTATCGCAGCACTTGACGGCCAACCAAACGCATTGTCATCTCTAGACGGAAAAGTCACTCTTGTGGTGAATGTTGCGAGCAAGTGTGGCCTCACTCCTCAGTACGAACAGCTTGAGCAATTGCAAAAGAACTACGCAGCTCGCGGATTCAGTGTGGTGGGCGTTCCTTGCAACCAGTTCCTCGGACAAGAACCCGGAACAGCTGAAGAGATCGCGACCTTCTGCTCGTCCACATACGGCGTGACCTTCCCACTCACCGAGAAGATTGAAGTAAACGGAGACAACCGTCATCCGTTGTATGACTCTCTCACTCCGGTTGCAGACGAAGAAGGTGTCAACGGAGACATTCGTTGGAATTTTGAAAAATTCCTCGTCGGTCGCGACGGTTCAGTCATCGCGCGTTTTCATCCAAAGACAGCACCCGATGCAGACGACGTCATCGCCGCAATTGAAGGCGCGCTGTAAGAAGCGTTATGCGCGTTCGCGCGCAATAAATGAATCGAGTGCCGAACCGCTCTCGAAACTTGTAATCAACGCGTAACGCGGGAAATTGTGATTGTGCACTACAACGTGCCACAAGCGTTGCGTGTCAACGACAAAACGAGAACCTTTGGAAAGCGGAACTCGGCGTTCTGTTGCAGGATCAGGTAATCCGTCTGGGCCATTGTCCATCAACAACATGTAGCTATCGGGGCTATCTGTGAGTTCAACCCATGAACGAACAACCCAGCCCTCGTTCTCGGGATTAAAGCGATTGTTGTCGTCACGATGAATTGATCGAATTGCTTGGTCGCGATCTTGCGGCTCAAGCTTGATGATGCGCACTCGCCCAAAGTTTGCACCTACAGACGACACGTAATTCTTTAGTGTTGGCGCAAGTGCCGCATTGGATGTCCACAATGCGTCTTTATCTGTTTTGCCTTTGTCCCAGAAACCACGGCAATCAAGTTCGCCATCTGCAGATGCAAGGGGCGCAAAGTTTGTGTCACCACCACTCTTCCAATCGAAATACTCCAACGACTCCCACTCCTGCGATGGCACGTCAAACGGGATGGGCTTCAACCCAACAAACCCGGTGTCGGCAAGACAATCGAGACGTACATGTGGAGTGCGCAGTGGAATTGCAACAGACCAATGTTCTTGCGTGGGCCAAAAAGTCGCGGTCATATCTTCAGTGTAAGTACGAAGTAAGCAACCATGTGGTCATGGTGGCATGGTGGTTGTGGCACCAATAGGTACAAAACCGTTGCTGGGTGGGAGCAACAGTTCTGTGCCAGCAGACACACGATCGGGATTTTTTATTCTGTTGAGCTCGACCAGCGCTGGTGCGCTGAGATTGAACTTCTGGGCAATTGCAAACAAAGACTCGCCCGACTGCACCACGTACTTGCGAAGTTCCCCTGCCGCAACGGTTGTAGTTGTTGCGACGGCCGTTGTAGTGCTCTCTTGTTGTACGTCGGGTGATTCATCTGAGCCACCATCCGTGAGTAACCCAGAGATAACGGCAAGAAACACAAACGCGCATGTGCTCCACAACAAATACATATGGAGACGGGTACGCAGGAACATCTCTGTCATGTTAGGTCGGTGTGGCGTATGTCAGGTGTGCGCCCCACTGCACGCTGATGGCCTGGGCTGTCCTAACCTGAAGACCCGTGACTAAAGAGACTCGCTCATACCCCGGAGCCCGAACTCCTGACCGCACCCGTCGAGTTGATGCTGACGGAGTTGGTATCGCCGTACACGAATGGGGCAAGGAAAGTGACCCCGTGGTGTTCCTTGTTCATGGTGGTTCCGACTTTGCACGCACTTTCGACGTCTTTGCCGCAAAGATTGCCGATGCAGGCTGGCGAGCCGTGGCATGGGACCATCGTGGTCACGGCGACAGTGACTATGCATCGCTGTACAGCTGGGATGCCGACATTCGTGATGCACTAGCCGTGATGACCAGTACCACGTCGAAGCCAGCCCCTGTTATCGCTCACTCCAAAGGTGGCGCTCTGATGATGCAGCTTGCCGAAGCAAGTTCATATCGGGTAACGAAAATGGTGAACATCGATGGCATGCCCAGCAAGCGTCGAATGCCCGATGTCCCCGACCACGATCAATCTCGGCTTCTCGCTGGCGAAATTGGTTCTTGGTTGGACTATCGACACGAAGCACCAACAGCAGTGCGCAAGCCCGGCACATTGGTCGACCTTGCTCAACGTCGCGCAAAGATGAACCCGCGCCTTTCCATTGAATGGCTTGAATACTTGGTCACCGTGGGTGCTCGTCACGACAGTGACGGATGGCGTTGGAAACTTGACCCCACAATGCGCTTTGGTGGATTCGGACCATGGCGCCCCGAATGGAGTGCTCTTCGCATGGCATCTTTGCCAATGCCGTTTCTTGGTTTACTCGGAACAGTTGATGAACCAATGGGTTGGGGTGCACGCGCACGCGACGTATTGCCATGGATTCCTCAAGGTGGACGCCTTGAAGTGCTGGAAGATGTTGGTCACTTCATTCATATTGAAGAACCAGATCGAGTGAGTGCAATGGTGTTGGAGTTCTTGTCATGAGCACAGTTCACCTTCAGCACAACCGCATCTCTTTGGCACTTCATTGCATCAAGGAAGGTTCGGGTCCCCCTCTTCTTCTGTTGCACGGACTCAGTGAGTCCGCAGCCAATATGTCAACACTTCCCGTGAATTGGAATGGTCCTGTCTGGGCTCTCGATTTCACTGGCCACGGTGAATCATCTGTTCCACGTGGTGGAGGGTATTCCGCGGAAATTCTGATGGCCGATGTGGACGTTGCGCTACGACACATTGGTGAGGCCACCATTGTTGGGCGTGGGCTTGGCGGTTACATCGGCTTTCTCATTGCAGGCGCGCGACCACAACTTGTTCGTGGTGTCGTCATTATGGATGGCCCTGGTCTTTCCGGCGGCGCAATTCAAGCAACGTCGTCGTCGGAAATTGCCATTACAGATCGACCTGGAACCACGCCAGACCCTTGGGCACTCATTGAACTCTCACGCGATGCGAGACCGCCAAACTATGCGGTCACTTTTGTTCGCCTAGCGACAACCGGGTCATCGTTAGATGAGCCCATTGCTGTGACTTGCAAAGTGACGCCACCATGGGTGGAAGCAATTCGTGCTGAGCCCGGCGTGATTACAGACATCACACTGCAAGAAGCAGTAGACATCTTCGCCGCGTCTTAGACCGAACGGTCGGTTACTGCTACAGCAAGTCTCTCAAGTTCAGTCCGCGCTTCGGACTTGATCTCAGTTATGGAAGCAACCGCTTGATCACGCAACGAAACGATGAGAGCTTCAGTTTTCTCTAAAGCTTTTGTGTCAAGAATGACATTCTGTATTGCTTCAATGTCTTCTGAAGAAAGCTCACGCTCACCCACTCGCTGAAGAACCTGTAGTTCTTGCGGATTTGCATTCTGATACGCAAAAGCAAGCAAGGCTGTTGGCTTTGCTTCATGAAAATCTCCACCAACGGATTTACCTGTGACCGACTCGTTTCCGAATGCACCGAGAACGTCGTCTCGAAGTTGAAACGCGGTGCCTAATGGAATTCCGTATGCCGACAAAGTGTGAAGCAGTGCTTGCGCATTTTCTGCGTGAGCCGCCATTGCACCAATGTGCAACGGGCGTTCAACGGTGTACTTTGCGGTCTTCAACCGTGAGACAGAGTGAGCATGCTCGAGTGATCGTTCACGCAGTGCTGAACCAAGAGTGTCGAGATACTGGCCAACGTTCATTTCTAAGCGCAGTTCATTCCAGTATGGACGAGCCTCGTTAGGAAGTTCCTTCATGAGGAAATCAGCCAGTGAGTACGCAATGTCACCGATGAGAACTGCAGAGCCTTCACCAAATCGTCGCGACTCGCCAGCGAGTGCGTCTTCTTCGTGATGTCGCGCAAGCCGGCGATGTGTGGTTTCATGTCCGCGTCGAGTGTGGGCATCGTCGATGACGTCGTCGTGAAACAAGGCAAAAGCGTGCAGCAGTTCAATGGCCGCACCAAATGAATGGTGTCCGACTTCGGTTGGGTCTCCCCCTGCAGCAACCCAACCCCAGTGAAGAAATTGGGGGCGCAAACGCTTTCCACCAGACAGCACTAACACTTCTAACTCATCAAACACCGTTGAAAGTTGTGTATTGACAGCCTGCCAGCGATGGCGCTGATCGGTTAAGAGATGCCGAAGTGCAGTCTCGACCTCACGAAGAATGAAGGAATCAGTGCTCATTCGTCATCTTCGTCGAAGTCTTCATCGTCCTCGAACTCGTCGTCGTCAAAATCGTCTTCACTGAAGTCATTGTTTGATGCCAGATTGGCAACTAGTGCATCGACAGTCATTTGCGCTGAAGAAATTCTTTCGTTACACCAGTTGATGAGATACGAAGCTCGCTCTACCTTTACCGAGAGGACATCGACATCGATTGAATTGGAATCGAGTTCGGACAAAATTGATTCCACTTCGCGCATTGCTTCGGCGTAACCCGATGGTTCTGCAGATTGATTCTTCTTTGTAGCCATCAGGACTTTCCTTCTACTCGGCTTGTAATTGATCCTTGTGCGAGAGACGTAACAAGAACATCTCCCGCAGATACTTGGTCTGTAGACCGAACAACATTTCCGTTGCTATCGCGTGTAATGCTCCATCCGCGCGCCATGGTGACTGCGGGGTCGAGTAATCGCACCGTTGATGCACGCATCTCAAGAATTTGCTTTTGACGCTCTAAAGCATTTCGTGGGCGTGTGGTGAGGCGCTCAATAGCCATAGAGACTCGACCGCGTGCACGAAGAAGTGAGTTGCCAGTAAGAAGCCGCAGCTGATTCTGGGCGGACGCAAGGTCTGACAGGAATTCCTCTACTAGAGCGATAATGGCCTGTGCACAAGCCGTAGGAGTCTTGTGTGCCGTATGCGCCATGATGTCGGCGATGCTTGTATCAATTTGGTGACCAAGGCCCGTAAAGACCGGGTGGCGGCATTGAGAAATAGCGAGAGCAATACGTTCGTCATCGAACGCTGCAAGGTCGCTCTTCGAACCGCCGCCACGCATAAGCAACACCACATCAATGTCGTCACGGCGAGAAAGTGTGTTCAAGGCGGCGACTACCTGTGGAGGTGCATCGTCACCTTGGACTCGTACGTCAATGAACGACACAGAGAATCCGAACCCAGATTCCAAAAGCTGGCGCTCAGCATCTGCCCAACCAGCTGCTTGAGATGATGACACAACTCCAAGACGAAGGGGAACAAGTGGGACGGGCCGACGCTTATTCAGCTTGTCGACACCTTTTTCCAACAAGGCCTTCAATAAGGCTTCACGTTTTGCAGCAACATCGCCAACTGTGAACTGAGTGTCAATGTCTTCGGCCTTAATGGAAAGTTTTCCGAATGGTGCGTAATACTCGGGGATGCCGTAGAGGCGTACCCGCAAACCATCTTTCAGTTCTAAACCCTGTTGACGCAGTTTGGTTTGAATTGCGCGAAGGTTTCCGGCAAACAGGCTGATGTTGGCTTGCGCCTTCTTGCCATCAACATTTTCGATGAGGCTGAAGTACAAGTGAGGATTCGGCCTCTTGAGGCCCTCAATCTCCCCTTCGATCCACACGCCACCATCGAACGCCGATGACACAAGTTGATTCACTACTTCTGAGAACTGACCAACGGTGACCGCAGGAACTCCGTTGATGTAGTCAATCTCCATTGGCATGTTCCCTACTCTACGAAGTTGGTGTTGCAGAGCCGAATGAATCGCCGGCCCGCACTTGTGAGGCATACGCCCCATCGCGAGCCATCAATTCGTCGTGCGTCCCCTGCTCAACAATGGAGCCACTATCGAGAACGACGATGCGGTCGGCGTCTTGGATGGTGGTGAGACGATGAGCGATGACGAGCGCCGTACGACCATGCAATGCCGCGTCTAACGCTTCTTGCACGAGGGCCTCGTTCTCATTGTCTAGATGGCTGGTTGCTTCGTCCAAAATCATGATGGCGGGGTTCTTCAACAACATGCGAGCAATGGCGAGGCGCTGCTTTTCTCCACCCGACAATCTGTATCCACGTTCGCCAACAAGTGTCTTGTACCCGTCGGGCAAAGCATCGATGGTGTCATGAATGCGCGCTGCTTGACACGCTGCAACAACTTCTGCCTGCGTTGCATCGGGGCGTGCGTACAGCAAGTTTGATTCAATTGATTCGTGGAAGAGATGCGGATCTTGCGAGACAACTCCAATGGCATCGTGCAGTGAGTCTCCGGTGAGATCTCGAACATCGAGACCATCTATTCGCACAGCACCAGACGTGACGTCGTAGAGGCGCGGCACAAGTGAGGCAAGTGTGCTCTTTCCCGAACCGCTTGCACCAACAACTGCCACCGTTTCGCCAGCCGCGATACGAAGTGACAAACCCTTGATGACATCGACATCGGGGTCTCCTGAGTGAGAACCAGGAGTTTCCAACGAAGCAACAGACGATGATGAAGCTGACGGGTACCTAAACACCACGTTGTCGAACTGAATCTCGCCGCGTGCGTCAACAAGATCAACAGCACCAGGGCGATCAAAAATTACTACGGGTGCATCTAACACTTCGAAGACGCGATCAAACGAAACAAATGCCGTCATGACTTCAACACGAGCATTGGTGAGACCGGTGAGCGGCTGATAGATACGAGTGACAAGCGCAGCCATAGCAACGAGAGTGCCAGTGCTAATGGTTTCGTTCACCACCATGTGCGCGCCCACACCATAAATTGCCGCAGCACCCATAGCGCCCACTAATCCGAGAGCAACGAAGAACACTCGTCCATACAACGCTGACTTAATACCACTGTCTCGAACTCCGCCAGCACGAGACGCAAATGTTGCAACTTCGCGTTCACGACGCCCGAACAACTTCACAATGATTGCGCCAGCAACATTGAATCGTTCACTCATTTGCGTATTCATTTGCGCATTGAGGTCCATTTGTTCACGTGCAATCGCACCCAACTTCAAGCCCACCCGCTTCGCTGGTGCAATGAACAACGGAAGAACAACAAGAGCAAGAAGTGTGAGTCGCCACTCCAGCACAATCATCGCTGTCAGAGACGTAACGAGGACAACCACATTTGAAACAACACTTCCCAAAGTGGATGTCACTGCAGTTTGTGCACCCACTACGTCGGAGTTCAATCGGCTAATGAGCGCGCCTGTTTGTGTTCGAGTGAAAAACGAAACAGGCATACGTTGAACTTTGTCGAACAATGCAACTCGCAGGTCGTAAATGAGACCTTCACCGATTGTTGAACTGAGCCAACGCTGAACAATGGCGAGCGCCGCATCGCCAATGGCTGCCAACACCAAGAAAATGGCCAGTGTTGTGATGAGACCTTTATTGTCTTCAACAATTGCTTTGTCGAGAATTGCACGGAAGAGAAAGGGCGGAGCCAGGGCCAACAGTGCCGACGAGACAATGGCTGAGAGAAACCCAATGACATGCCATTTATATGGGGCGGAGAACTGCCAGGCACGACGTAACGATTCCCGTTTCATCCGCGCGCCTTTTATGGCATCGGCATCACCGGGAAGAAGCATATGTGGACCCATTCGCACCCTGATGAGGCTACGGGCATCTCTGCCCCTAGTGTCTCTAGGCGTGCCTCGTACTCGCCTTGTCTCCCTTGCGGTAGTAGCTCTACTTGCGGGATGTGGCGGCGGCAATTCACCTTCTTCTGGCAGTTCCACTGTTGTAGAGACACCAGCAACCGGCGGCACTATTGACTGGAAGAATTGTGAGGACGACATCACATTGAAGTGCGCACGATTCGAAGTGCCGTACGACTACCAGAACCCCAACCTCGGTACATTCAGCCTGAATTTGGTGATGCACCCCGCATCAGATCCCACTCGACGAATTGGTCCCATGCTGGTCAACCCTGGAGGTCCTGGATTCGGTGGCTCTTATCTCGCTGAATCCCCTACCTCATTTTTTGGGTCAGACCTTATTGAGGTGTTCGACATTGTTGGGTGGGACCCACGTGGAACGGGGGACTCCACCCCCGCAGTGGATTGTGTTGACGACTACGACCAGTACTTCGCATACGACCCATCACCCGACTCTGACGCCGAGAAAGATGCGGCTGTTCAAGCCGGAAGAAATTTTGTTGCTGAATGCGAGAAGAAGAGCGGAGACATCCTTCAATACGTCTCCACCAATAACTCGGCACGCGACATGGACAGAATTCGCGCGGCATTAGGCGTAGACAAGATCACATACTTCGGATTCTCGTACGGCAGCGAACTAGGAGCGGCATGGGCAACCATGTTTCCCAACACCGTGCGAGCTGCAGTACTGGACGGAGCGACTGACCCCAACTCTGGTTACATACAAGGTGGACTCGACCAAGCAAAAGGGTTTGAAACCGAACTAAACAAATTTCTCGCTGACTGCTCATCGCGACCAACATGCGAGATCTACAACGGCGGAAATTCGGAGAAGGCTTTTGACGATTTGATGGTGTCTCTCGACAAGAATCCACTCGTGGTGTCGTCAGACAGATCTCCCGTTAATCAAGGCGTTGCTCTCACCGCTGTTACACAGGCAATGTATTCATCAACTTTGTGGTCCGCGCTAGAAACTGCTCTCGGCGAAGCACGGAAGGGTGTTGGATCATTTCTTCTCTCAATGTACGACGACTATTACCAACGTTCGTATGACGGAACATACGGAAATGAACTAGAAGCATTCAATGCAATCATGTGCCTCGATGATCCAGGTCCGAAATCGGTTGAAGGCGTTGATAGTTACTTCAAGGAATTTGAAGAAGTCGCTCCGCGATTGAGCTCGACTTTTGCCTCTGGCTATGTGTGCACCTTTTGGCCAACAAAAACTGATACTCGCGTAACTATCACCGGCAACAACGCTGGTCCGATTGTTGTTGTCGGAACTACAGGAGACGCCGCCACTCCTCTAGAAAGCTCACGAAACATGGCTAAGGCTTTGGAAGACGGCCGCATCATTGTGGTGACAGACAACAGGCACACCGGATACGGGTCAAACCAGTGCGTTGTAGATGCGGTGAACGACTACCTCATCACCACCGAAATTTCTTGGTCTGAGAAAAGCTGTTAGCGCGAACCGTGTGAATGGTTGGCTGGTGCGAACTGATTAAACCAATTCGGGTTACGCGACTGCGCATAAATACGACCTGGACCAGTGACGGTGAAGACCAAGCCCTCGCCCGACTTGATGGTATTCATCCAGCCAGAAGCTGCCTTGCTCAATGTTGCTGTCACGGTGCTTTGCAGTGCGACTAAATGACCAGAGTCGATCACCATGGTTTCCCCTGCAGCGAGATCGTGAATGTCGAGTGCCCCGTAACAGTTCAGAATCACTTCACCGTTGCCTTGTGCAAGAACCACGAAGCCACCTTCTCCACCGAAAAGGTTTCCGAATCCTGCCCACTTTGAATCAATGGCAACCTCTTCTCCCGATGCAAGCCATGCTGTGCGGGTCAATACCCATGGAGACTCTGGGGTCACTGGAAGGTGAATAATGTCGCCGGGAAGTCCAGGGGCAAGATCAACCCAGCCGCCGCCTGCGCCTGCAGTAAGAGTGGACATGAAAAAAGAATCACCTGCCATTACTGCACGCTTGAGTGACTTCAGTAAGCCACCTTCCATCTTTGATGTCAGTTCAACATCTGCAGAACGGGCCACCATGGCGCCGGACTCAACTCGAATTGATTCATTCGGGTCAAGTGTGACCCGAGCGACGGTGTATGCGGGAGAATGACGAAGAGCGATGTGCATAGCGAGAGTGTATGCACTCACTCAAGTGCCACTGATGGACTACGCCGAAGGGGCTTCGACGCGTGGTTGTAGTAGCGCAACGATGCCTGCCGCCGCGCTGCATGCCGCAATGAAGTACCAGCCACGCTGGAACCCGACTAAGCCATCGGACGATGTCTGGATAGTGACCACAAGTGCAACACCGACTGCAGACCCAATTTGGCGCGACGTGTTATTGATTGCGCCACCAAGCGAAAACAACGTGGGTGGCAACGAATGCACCGTTGCTGCCGACAACGTGGGGAACGTAAGACCGATGGAGATTCCCAGCACGAACATCAAGGGCAGCCATTCGGACCACGGAGTTGGGTTGGAACCAAAAATACGTGCGCCAATAAGTACGAGAAGACCAAACAGAAGTGGACCACCGACCAAAAGCCTTCTGAAGCCAATGCGAGATATGTGGCGGCCGATGGCAAATGAAGTGGCAGCAACAATGACGGGAGCTAGCACTGAATACAAACCAGCCTCCAAGACGCTGTACTTCCATTCGATTCTTAGAAAGAGAACGTTGTTCAAGATGTTTGCGGAGAAAGCGGCACCAAACAGGAACGTTGCGGTATTGGCTACGGAGAATGACCGTACCTTAAACATTGCGGGCGGCATGAGTGGAACGGGATGTGTGAGTGTGCGTCGTACAACAAAAACACCAAAGACAACTGCGGCAACAAACAGGGAGAGAACCAAAGAATCGGTCCATGAGTGTTCTTCTGCACGAGAGATACCCCACACCAAAGATGCAACAGACAAAGTGACAAAAATTGATGCACCGATATCTGGTCGTGGCGAATCTGTTCGAGGGGTTTCTTTCACATACTTGGCTGCTAACAACACAACAACAAGACAAATAGGAACGTTGATCCAGAATGCAGACCGCCAACCAAGCGTTTCAACGAACAAAGCACCGAGGGTTGGCCCCGATGCAACACCCAACGCGCCAATTGCACCGTTCCACGCCACAGCTTGGCTTCGACGCTCTAGTGAGAACACCGAGAGCAACAAGCCCAACGATGCCGGGGTCATGATGGCGCCACCAACACCTTGTACGGCGCGACCTGCAATGAGCACGCCCATTGACGGAGCTACCGCGCAAATAACGGAACCAACCAGAAAGAGAACAGAACCAAATTGGAAAAGTCTCTTACGACCAATTCGGTCGGCAAGTCGGCCAGACACAACCAGTAGTGACCCAAAGAGGATTGAGTACGCGGTGACAACCCAAGAGATGGTTCCGCGGCTCACAGTAGGAAAATCTGCTGCAATCTCCGCGAAAGCAACATTCACAATGGATAAGTCCAATGTTGAAATGTACGCAGCGATTGCAGTGACAATGAATGTTGGCCACGGACTTGCTGGCAAGTTGTGTGAAGGCGACGATGTCTGACTCATGATTTCCCCTTGTGGTACAAAAAATGTACCATAGAGACATGAGCCGTCCGCGATCCACGAAATCCGCTGCCTCCACGCAACGCAGTTACGACATGAACTGCCCCATCGCCAAGTCCCTCGACCTCATGGGTGACCGCTGGACACTTCTGATACTGCGCGATCTCTTCATCTTTTCGTCTCGTCGATACGTTGAACTTCGAGACAGCCTCACAGGTGTTTCGCCCACACTTCTCTCTCAGAGAATCAAAGACCTCATACACACTGGGCTCATTGAGCAGTGTGAGAAACCCGATACCGGCCATGTTGCGTATCGACTCACTCCACGCGGAAAAGAAACAAAGCCCATCTTGGTTGCACTTGCAAAGTTTGGGCTTCCACATATTGATGGGCGTGTATCTGACAAAGCGTGGCGAACTTTTACTAGCAAATAAACAAAAACGACCCAGCCGAAGCTGGGTCGTAGTGGCGGAAGAGGTGGGATTTGAACCCACGGTGGCTATTCACCACAACGGTTTTCGAGACCGTCCTATTCGGCCGCTCTAGCACCCTTCCGT
>B570J29032_109959336_pt1 | contig 22552 bp, 18 predicted proteins | sample LakMenEpi16Nov12_FD_29032 | JGI IMG/M metagenome (IMG submission 29032) | reverse complement strand
GTAGATTGTTTACTAGATCAAGACGAACAATCCAAATGGTTGCTCTTAGCGCCTTTGGTATTGTCTGAGAATAGGACGTTTCAGCAAACTTTAAATTTACTACTTCAGCAAGGCTATCAAAGAATTTATACTGATCAAAAAATATTACTCATTGATGATGTTCTCAGTTTTGACGATGCGTTAATAACGCTGCAAACTAAAGAAATTTATATTATTGTGGACCGCATCGTCATTAAAAAGAATGAAGATTTTATCAACCGTCTCTCTGATGCTGTTCAAATGGCATTTTATGAAGGGAAAGGCGAATGCGTGGTGACACCAATAGAAAAATATGAACCCATTCGCTTCAATAATAAATTTTCATTGGACGGCATAGATTTTAATGAGCCAAGCATCCATTTATTTAGTTTTAATAATCCTTTTGGGGCTTGTGAAACCTGCAATGGTTATGGAAATGTGATTGGTATTGATGAAGATTTAGTGATTCCCAACACCTCTTTATCTATTTTTGAAAGTGCAATAGCCCCGTGGAAAGGTGAAAGCATGAGTTGGTATAAGCAGCAATTGATTATGAATGCTTACAAATTTGACTTTCCTATCCACAAACCATATTTTGAATTATCTCCAGAAGAAAAAAAAACATTATGGCAAGGGAATAAGCACTTTACTGGTTTAGATGATTTTTTTAAAGAATTAGAGGAAAAGAACTATAAAATTCAAAATCGCGTGATGTTATCGCGTTATAGAGGCAAAACCAAATGTAAGTCTTGTGAGGGTAAACGGTTAAGAAAAGAAGCTAATTACGTAAAAATAAATAACTTTTCTATCTCCGATTTAGTTGATTTACCGATTATAAAACTTATCCCAATTTTTGAGCATTTAACCTTAACCAACTATGAAAAAGAAGTTTCGAAAAGACTATTGCTTGAAATTAAAAATAGACTAAATTATTTAGAGAAAGTTGGTCTGGGCTATTTGACCCTAAACAGACCTTCTGCCACGCTTTCGGGTGGTGAATCGCAAAGAATCAATTTGGCAACTTCCCTTGGCAGTAGTCTTGTTGGATCCATGTATATTTTAGATGAGCCAAGCATAGGCCTACATAGTAAAGATACTGAAAAGTTAATAGAAGTCCTCATTAAATTAAGAGATTTAGGTAATACAGTAATTGTTGTAGAACATGATGAAGATATCATGAAACAAGCAGACCACATTATCGATATTGGTCCAGAAGCAGGAACCCTTGGCGGACAACTAGTGGCAGAGGGAAGTTTTGCCAATCTTTTAGAAAAAGACACTTTAACAGCAAAATATCTCAATCATAGTTTAAAAATTGACGTGCCACAACTAAGGCGTTCACCAAAAAACTTTATAGAAATCATTGGGGCTAAGGAAAATAATTTAAAAAATATTGATGTTAAGTTTCCTTTAGATTGTTTTACTGTCATAACTGGTGTATCGGGAAGCGGAAAAAGCACACTTGTAAAAAAAATACTTTATCCTGCCCTACAGAAATCAATCATTGGCGTTGGCGAAAAAGCAGGCCAATTTCACGAGATAAAAGGCAGCTTTTCACATATAAAATTATTGGAGTACATTGATCAAAATCCTATAGGCAAAAGTTCACGATCAAATCCAATTACTTATATTAAAGCCTATGATGACATTAGAGAGCTCTATGCCAATCAGAAATTATCAAAAATAAGAAATTATCAAGCTAAGCACTTTTCGTTCAATGTTGATGGTGGCCGCTGTCCTGTTTGCAACGGAGATGGTGAAATAATTGTTGAAATGCAATTCATGGCTGATGTCCATTTAACTTGTGAGGCTTGTGAGGGTAAGCGCTTTAAAAAAGAAATTTTAGAAGTAAAATTTGAGGAAAAAAATATTGATGACTTACTCAATATGACGATTGATGACGCCTTAACTTTTTTTAAGGAACATCAGAAAACCAAAATTTATCAAAAGCTCAAACCTCTGCAAGACGTTGGTTTAGGCTATGCCAAGTTAGGCCAATCTTCTTCAACCTTATCTGGAGGCGAGGCGCAAAGGGTCAAATTAGCTACTTTTTTGGGTAAAGGAAATAATAAAGAAAAAACCTTGTTTTTATTTGATGAACCGACTACTGGCTTACATTTCCATGACATTAAAAAATTACTCATTTCGTTTGAAGCACTGATTGAAAATGGCCACAGTATTATAGTCATTGAACATAATTTAGATTTGATAAAATGTGCTGATTATGTTATCGATCTAGGACCTGAAGGTGGCGAAAATGGTGGTTATTTCTTAGCAAGTGGGACACCTGAAGACATTGTAAAAAACAAAAAGTCTATAACAGGTAGTTATTTAAAAGCTAAGTTATAAAAAGTTTATTAACCTTATTTTAAATCGAAGGTATTAGAAGAAACTTGTGTGTCATTGTCAAAGATATTGACAATATAACGGCCTTTGGCAAAATCTTCTCCTTTAATAATTTCTGCAACCTTAATGGTTTTGTTGCTATAATTTACTTTTGAAGGAAAACTATAGACAAGTAATTTATCTTCAAAATTTAGCTCTTTTTTATCACCAATAATATTATTCTTAGGATCAATAACTTGAATAAAATATAACTTTTCACCAGAATTGGCTAAATCATTTTCAGGTATTGTAAATTCAATTTTAATAGCGTTTACTCTTGAAGCCCTATCGGTTTCAATTTCTTTACCAGAAGATTTTATTTTCAAGGCTTGCGCATTTAAGTTGGTAATAACTAAACGAGCAGCTTTATTCAATTTTTTATTTAACTCTTCATTTTGACCCAATAATTCCTCATTTTTTAATGATGACGTAGAAAGCTCAGATGATACACTATCTATTTGGGTAGCCAATTCAGCATTTGCTCTTTTTAGGGCGTCGTTTTCAAGTATCAGTGAACGCATTTTATTATCAAGGGCTTTGATTTCCTTTTGGTATTTAGCCAAAATAGAAGCATCAATATTTTTTGATTTAATTTCTGCTATCAATTGACTTACTTTTTTACGCTCGACTTCTAAATCTGCTGACAATTCAGATTCATCTTGTAAGGCTTCATCATAAATAGCTTTCATTTCTTCTAACTTAGACAAAGCATCACTTTTATCTACAATTTCAGAAGCTAAGCTGCTTTCAACTTGATTGACTTGATTGGATAATTTAAAAATATAACCAACGGCAAATAACAACAAAAGAAATAAGACAATGCTAATATATTTGTAAATATTTGATGGACTTTGATTCATAATTATTAAATTAATTTTACTTTGTTAGTCAAAACAACCTGATCTTTATAAATGATATCAACGGTGTGCATACCAGGCAATACTTTTTTAAGAAAAATATTTTGCGAAACCGTTAATTCTAAATTGTTATAAAAAACGCGTTTAAACTCTGTATAATACTGATTTTTTAACAGACTATTTTGAATTTGATTTGAAAAAATAACCTGTCCATTGGAATCAATCACCTGAAAATACAATTCAATGTAGTTTGCACTAAAAAATGGATTCTTCAATATTTTGAAATTAACATTTACAAAATTAACATCAGCCGCTTGATTAGAAAAAATTTGCTTATTGTTTAAGCCAACAAAATAGGTGCTAGAATTTAAATTCACAAACTTCAAATCAGAACTTTTATCACTTTCAAGTCGTTTTAATAGTTGAGAATTTTCATCTAAAATTTTTGCCGAAATTCTATTATTCTCACGCTGAGCACTTAATACTTGCTCTGCATGCTTTAAAATCGATTCATTTAATTGATAAAGTTCTTGGTTTGTTGATTTAAATTCAGATAATTTTTTGTTTAAGTCAAGTGTAGTGTTTTCCAACATCGTAACCTTCTCACCAGATAAAAGCAAATTATTTTTTACCATTTCAAAATTAGAGGTTACATCTTTTTCTTTATTTAGTTGACTCGCAATAGATGCCAAATCCTTTTCACCTTTATTAATTACCCTATACTGATAAACAGCAAGACTAGCTAATAAAGCCATAGGAACGAGCAAAAGACTTTTTTTTAAAAAAAAGTTTTTATCTGGCATTTATTAAAATTTAATTTATTTATTTTGCAAAAGTACGCACTTTATTTTAAATACACAAAATGTATCCAAGAAATATTAATTATATTCATTTTTTAATTTAAGTAAATTTGCACACGATGAATAACAAAAAAGACGATTAGATGAAGAATTTTGAATATATTAGTCAAAAGCAAGTCAAAGAAATTGTTTCTCTGCGAAATGGAGAAATTAAAGTTGGTGAAAAGTGCATTATTCCAATTAACGAAAATTTAAATGAGATATTGACAAATGAGCATGTTAAATTCATCATTTTCGGAATTTCAGAAGATATTGGTGTGCAAGCCAATTTTGGGAATAAAGGCACCAATGAGATGTTCAACTCATTTATCAAGGCTTTTTTGAATATACAATATAACGAATTTAATCTTTTTGAACATGTAGCGGTTTTAGGTCAATTTAAATTTGACGACTTTCAAAAAGAAGCAGAACAATTAAATGCAAAAATTCCAAAAGAAAGAAATCGACTATTTGAAATGGTTAATGAAATTGACCAAGATGTATCTAAACTTTGTTTTCAAATAGCAAAACATCACAAGATACCAATAATTATTGGTGGTGGACATAATAACTGCTATGGTATTATTAAAGGAATAAGTCTTAGCAAAGGCAAGCCAATAAACACCATTAACATTGATCCTCATTCAGATTTTAGAATTTTAGAAGGCAGACATAGCGGCAATGGCTTTTCTTATGCACATAAGGATGGCTTTCTTAATAAATATTATATTTTAGGTTTGCATGAGAATTATTCCTCAAAGGAAGTATTGGATAAATTGAAAAAAACTGAAAACATACAAATGACAACTTTTGAAGAATTATTTATAAGGAAAAACAAAACAAGCAAACAACTATATTTTGAAATTCAAAGTTTTTTTGGACATAGAAATTACGGTATTGAAATTGATTTGGATAGCATACCTAATATTTTAACAAGCGCTTTTACGCCTGAGGGCATTCAAATTAATCAAGTACGAACTATTCTCTTTGAATTACAAAAACAAAAAAAAATACTTTATCTGCACATTTGTGAAGGCATTCCAAATAAAATATTTCCTATGCATACTGAAAAAACAATCACCTATTTGCTAAGTGATTTCATAAAAAACTACTATCTAGACCACAAAGTTATCAACAATTTTTAACATTAAATTCTATTTTTTATACAAAAATATACAGAAAATGTAAAAAAAAGTTTTTTGTATAAAAAAAATAGTATATTTTCAACCTGTAAGAAAAGTCAAATTTAAATTAAATAAATATGAATAAATCAATTTATGCACTAGTTGCAATTGCATGTTTTGTAACTTATGCCCAAGAAAAAACAAAATCAGAAAGAGATTACAACGTTTTTTCAGTCGAGGCAAATGTTGGTCAACACAAACCTAATGAGGTTTTTTCTCCGGGTTATTTTAGCGCTAATCCTGATAAATACATGAACTTTCAGCAAATCAGTCATTTTGATTTAGGGTTTCGCTATATGCTTAATGAAAAGTTTGGTTTAAAACTTGATTTCGCTTATAACACCATTAAGCCTGAACCAGATAACGGTAGTTTAGACTTTGAAGGTGTGAAATACCGGATTGGTTTACAAGGTGTTATTAACCTTAGAAACGTTTTAAATTTTAGGTCATGGACAAAACGAATAGGACTTTTGGTGCATGGTGGTCTTCAAGTTTCTAGATTAGATCCTACTTATAGAGTTGATGCAGCTGGTATAAAAGATATGATTTAGCCGACTTAAAAGAAGATAATGGTCGTTTTATTTTTGGTATAACACCGCAATTTAAAATTACTAGAAGACTTGTTTTAACTGGAGATGTGTCTTTTATTCAAAACACAAGACAGCATTTAACATGGGATGGTCAATATAGTAATGACCCAAATAACTTAAATGCATCTCTGACTACAACAACCTTAGGATTAACCTTTTATTTTGGAAAACACCAATAGCATGCAGATTTCTATGATGCGCCTGATGAAGTTGCTCAGATGAATCCAGATTTAGACAATTTGAAAAAGAAACTTGACGATTTACAAAAAAAATTGGATAATATTAAAATACCTGTAGCTCCTACGCTTGACGATATAGATGCTAGAATTAATGACAGAATGAAATCTATGCCAACGCCTAAGAAAGTTGAAGATGAAGAAACAAGAAGACAAATTGATGAAGGATTTATTAATGTTTACTTTGACTTTAACAAATATACGCCGCACGAAAACTCGAGAGAAAACATTGCAAAAGTAGTTAATTACTTGAGAAATAACCCTGAGAAATCAATGGAATTAAGAGGTTGGGCTGATATTATTGGTAAAGCTGATTATAACCAAAAATTATCTGAGAGAAGAGCAGAAACAGTAAGACAAGTATTGATTAAACAAGGTAGTATTGATGGTAATCGATTAACTGTTATAGCCAAAGGTCAAGATCCAAGTGCTGCTGCTAGCGATGAATTTGGCAGAGCGATGGTTAGACGTGTAACATTTACTGTTGTAGACTAATTTAATATTTATAATTATTAATAAAAGACATCTATTTTAGATGTCTTTTTTTTGTCTTATTAGTTATTAAATCATAAAAAGTGAGTATATTTACAACTCAAATCTATTATTTAATTGACTACAATTTTATATATCGGAAATAAACTAAGCAAACACGGTTTTAGTTTGTCATCCATTGAAACTTTGGGATCCCTACTTGAAAAAAATAATTTCAATTTAGAATATTCCTCCGACAAAAAAAATAAGATATTGCGGTTATTTGATATGATGATTTCCGTGATAAAAAACAAGAAAAATGTTGATTATGTGTTAATTGACACCTATAGCAGTTCAAATTTTTATTATGCGCTAATTATTAGCCAAATATGCCGACTATTAAAATTAAAGTATATTCCTTGCTTGCACGGGGGTAATTTGCCGTTAAGAATTAAAAAATCACCGTTTTTTTCTAGTTTAATTTTTAAAAATAGTTATATTAATATTGCGCCTTCAAACTACTTTTATAATTATTTTAAGGATCAAAACTATGCCGTGAAATGTATTCCTAATGCTATAAAAATCGATAACTATTTCTTCAAAAAGAGACCTGTTTTAAAACCAAATATACTATGGGTGAGATCTTTGCACGACATCTATAATCCCAAAATGGCTATCGATGTTTTAGTAGAGTTAAAAAAGACCTATAAAGACGCTAAATTATGTATGATTGGGCCCGAAAAAAATGTTTCTTTTAAAGAAATGGTAGACTATGCCAAATTAAAGCATGTTGAAGTTGAGTTAACCGGTCATTTAGAAAAAACAGAATGGATTGTGCATTCAGAAAAATTTGATATTTTCATTAATACGACCAATATTGACAACACCCCTGTTAGTGTTATTGAGGCCATGGCTTTAGGTTTAGCAGTTGTTTCTACAAATGTTGGTGGCATACCTCATCTGTTTCAAAATAAAACCAATATATTATTGGTCGAAAAAGACCAAACAAAAGAGATGACTATCAATATTGAAAAACTATTAACAGACCACGACCTTTATCATCAATTGACACATCATGCGAGAGCACTTGTTGAAAAGTTTGATGAAAAAGAAATTGCAAAACTTTGGATTGAAGTATTAAAGTAAATATATTTGCTTAATATTTGGTTTGAAGCATTATTATCTTTTTATACATAATTCAATTAGTCAAAAATAGATTAATTTAATTTTTTTTTGCAATATATTATGTCCAAAAAATGGGAGTTAAAATTTGAAATTTCTGAAAGAAAAGTCCTCTTAAGAGTCCTTGATGTTTTATCTGTTTTGACCTTTATTTATGTTCTTTCTAATTTTTTTGAATTTTATTATTTCAAAATAGCAGAAGACAACTATTTTAGTTTAGTAATTTTAGCAGCTTACCTTTTGCTATTTGGTAGCATTTTTAATTTGTATCGCCTTCAGGAAGCGGTAAATTTTTTAAAAACTATCCGTAATATTTTCTTTACGACTGTTGCTACTATTTTAATTTATCTACTAACCCCAGTTTTTGCGCCTTCTCTACCAGATAACAGACTACAAATTATTTATTTGTTTTTGTCCATGTTTATAGGTTTACTGTTGTGGCGCTCAATTTATATCAGTTTTTTTACCAATTATAATTTTTCTAATAAAATCATTTTAATTTGTAATAAAGATGATTTTGAAACTTTAAAATCTGATTTAGAGGCTGCATCGCCGCATATAGAAGTATCACAAGCATATTTTATAAATGATGCAAATATTGCTTATGACTATCAGTTAGATTTTAAAAACTTAATGTATACTAAAAAGAAAAGCAATCATGAATTTGTTGTGGCTTGCCCAAATAGTTCTACAATAACCATTGAACTAAACAATCTTTTAATTAAACTGATTGAAAAAGGATATTCTGTGAGAGAATATACGCACGTCTTTGAAGATCTTTCCTACAGGGTTCCTGTGCATATGGTTGAAAAAGATTTTTACAAATACTTTCCATTTAGCAGAAACAACAGTAATCAGTTGTACCAATTTTTCAACAGATTACTAGATATTATAGTCGCATTTATAGGCATTATTTTGTTCATACCTTTTTTAATCATGGTTTACCTACTAAATTTTATTGGTAATAAAGGGAGCCTCTTCTATACGCAAACACGTGTAGGTAAATTCGGGAAAAATTTTAAAATATACAAATTAAGGACCATGGTTTCAAATGCTGAAAAAGATGGTGCCATGTTTGCTCAAAAAAATGACGTTAGAGTAACCCCATTTGGAAAATATCTAAGACAAATACGTTTTGATGAAATTCCGCAATTGATCAATGTTTTAAAAAACGAAATGTCTATTATTGGTCCAAGACCGGAAAGACCTGAATTTGTTAAGCAACTTAATGATTTGATGCCGTTTTATGAGACAAGGCATATGATAAAACCAGGCCTGACGGGTTGGGCTCAAGTCAATTATAATTATGGAACAACCTTTGATGAAAGTTTGATTAAACTGCAATATGATTTATATTACATAAAGAATAGAAATATTTTTCTCGACGCAAGTATTTTATTAAAAACCCTCAGCACTGTAATTTTTATGAAGGGTCAATAGTTATTCTTTTTGATTTTAAAAACCGATAGACGATAAAAGGGAAAATAAAAACATAAGGTACCATTAAAAAAAGATGGTCTTTGTTTAAGAGGATAATAAGGTATATCAAAATACAAGCTAAATATATTTTTTTCAAATAACTTAGCATCTTTATGGCATTTTTGTAGTAGTAGAAAACAATAAATAATAATATTGGATTAAACAGCAGCGTATTATAATTCCATAACACTTCTTGATGAAGCGAAAACAATCCAATTGAACAAAAAAATACGCCAATGCATCCTATTATTGCCAAAAACATGGCATATAACCTACTATTGTTAAGGATAACCATAATAACAATCAAGGCAGAAACTACCCAAAAACTATTCCACCAGGGCGCCGGATGTACACTATTTGATGTGTAAATTTCTACATTGTTTTTCTCAATATTTTTACCATCTATACTTTGAAAAAGCTCATCAGGTAAAAACAACTGCTTGGCCTTTTGGTCTACACGAGGACCAAATATAATGTTGATACCAAACTTTTCAAAATACCTATCGCCCAAATAATTATTAATAATATGTCTATAACTAACATCTGTGCCATTTACTTTTTCTAAGGAAACGTTTGCTACGTCAGCAACTGCTTTTTGAACGCGAGTAGTACAATTGTCATCGATAAATTTATAAATATAAAATCGCTCGTTTGTCAGGGCAATGTTATTAAGTTTATCAAATAGTTGCTGTTTTTGATTAACCGTTAAATTCAATTCTTGTTCTGCTACTGATCGGTCAAAATATTGATAATAGGCAAGTAATTGATAATATTGTTCTATTTCGGCATGGTAAAGTAAATCGCCTTTAACGAATTTTAAGTAAAAGTTTGGGGTATTAAAATCAAAATAACCAAAATTAAATACAATATCAAAACCATTCTTCTCATCCGCGATTCTCAGAGCGGTATGACCAAATAATGAATGAAGTTCTTGCCCTTTACCTATAGTTAAAATTGAAAATTTAGCTTCCGGACTAATGGTTTGTCCAAACGAAAAAGAAAAAAAGAATAATCCAAAAAAGAGTAAAAATTTATTTTTCATAAGTTAATTACCTTCTAAACTGACCTATGTCAATTTTAATAGAAAAAATATTGGAATATAAAGCAGCACTTTGGTTACCTATATCAGTCAAAGCATAATCTATATGAATCCCTTTATATTGAAAACCAAGGCCTATATTCGGTTGAAAGCCTATAGATTCTGAACCATCCAATTGCCGTATGTTTTGAAAATTTCCTACACCTGCCCGCAAAAAGACCAAATCTGTAAAACCAGCTTGCACGCCAATTGCTGGATCTACACTGACGAATTTTGTGTTGAAAATATCATTGGTTTGCTCAAAACGCATGTTTAAATTTGAAGAAACCAAGAGCGAGTAATCATGTCTAATAATAAACTTTTTTGCAATACCAAATTGCGCTTTAGGCAATGTAATTTCAGTCGTTTCGGGCAGTTCTTGATTCTGTCCAGGAATAGCATTACTAATGTCATTAAAACGATCTTCATTAATATTCCATATGTTATAAGTTGTAGTAATGTCTCGCAACATTAAACCATATTGCCAATTGTTTCTTTCAAATTGTAAACCAAAATCAAGTCCAAACCCCCAAGAATCTGCAAAATCACCAATAACCCGTCGAATAACTTTTGCATTAATGCCATAACTTAAACCTGGTAAAATTAACTTACGTGCGTAAGAAAAAGTAAAAGCATAATCTGCAGTAGAAAACAAATTAATGCGATTGTAATCAATATTACCTTGATTATCTATTAGTTGGGTAGTATCAAGAATATCATCCACACCAAATCGAATCACAGAAAAACCCCAAGCACTTTGCTGGTCAATGGGTTTGGCAAAAGCTGCGTAGTCATATTTAGCAATATTTGCAAAATAATTAGCATGCATAAAAGCACCTTGTGAATCTTCAAGTCTCATTAATCCAGCTGGATTCCAATAGGTTGCATTAACATCTTGTGTGCTGGCTACCACTGCATTGCTCATGCCAAAAGCAGCCGCATCAACACCAATATTCAAAAATTCATTTGAATACTTTCTGATGGATTGACTAAAACCACTTATAGAAATCAAACTAAAAATAAATAGTATTCTTTGTGTTTTACACATCGTTTAAAAAATCAAGCAAAAATATATTTTAAAAACGTACTTTATACTTCAATATTGTTTTATTTTTGTTTTTTTATTAAATATTTATGATTAAAAAACACATTCCAAATTTTATTACGCTACTCAATCTCTTTTGCGGCTGCATAGCCATTGTATGCCTTAGCGAAGCAAACTATGACCTCGCCTTTTATTTTGCGAGTTTAGGTATCATTCTTGATTTTTTTGATGGCTTTTTTGCGCGAGTTTTAAATGCTTATAGTCCACTTGGCCTTCAATTAGACTCCTTGGCAGATATGGTAACTAGCGGCGTTGCGCCTGGTTATATGTCATTTTTAATTTTACAAAATTATACAACTAATGAATATGTGCCTTTTTTAGGGTTTTTAGTTACTTTGGGTGCTGCGTATCGTTTGGCAAAATTCAATATCTCAACCAATCAAAGTGAGCATTTTATTGGTTTACCTGTTCCTGCTAATACACTTTTGGTCATGGGATTTTGCCTAATCATAGTAAAAAATTCAATTTTGCCTTTAAACCATTTATATTTTATTTTAGGATTGGTTTTTTTTAGCACCATTATGCAAAATGTAAATTTACCTCTTTTTTCATTGAAGATAAAAAGTTTAAGCCCATTCGCCTACCCTTTTCAATTTGTTCTTATTTTCATTGCAGGTTTGGGCCTTGCTTTTTATCAGTTAACGGCCATTCCCTTTGTTATCGTCTTGTATATTTTTTTATCTTTGATTAAACATATTTTATATGCCAACCAAAAGAAAATCAACCCGTAGTCGCCGCATACCATCCAAAAGCCAGTCTAAAAATAATCTTTTGATAAAGAAAATAGGCCTTGTTATTTTCTTTTTTATTTTGGTTTCCTATATCATTTATCATTTTCGCGAAGACATTGCTTATTACTTTAGCTTTAAATCTCCTCATGCAGAATTTCATTCCAGCGCCGATACCCACAAAAGAACTAATCAGCTAATTGGTCTCCATACAGATAAACGCTTTGGTATAGATATTTCTGAGTATCAAGGAAAAATTGATTGGGCTAAAGTTGATACTTTAAAAAAAAATATCCCAATAGATTTTGTTCTCATTAGAGCCACCGCTGGAAAAGATAAGGTGGATAAAAAATTTATGAATAATTTTGAAAAGGCTAAAGGAAAAGGATTCTTAACTGGTGCCTATCATTATTACAGACCTAATGAAAACTCCCGCCAACAAGCACATCTATTTATCAAAACAGTCCAACTGACGACAGGTGATTTACCGCCTGTTTTAGACATAGAAAATATCCCGAAAACGCAACCCATGGATAGTCTAAAAATTGGTTTAAAGCGCTGGTTAAATTTAGTTGAAAATCATTATGGCGTTAAGCCAATCATTTACACAGGGGAAAACTATTATAACAATCATCTGAAAAATGACTTTTACGATTATGACTTTTGGATAGCCAACTACAGCAAAATATCAAGCAAACTAGATTCTGATTGGCTTTTTTGGCAATTTACAGAAAATGGACAAGTCTATGGGATTAATCACGATGTTGACATTAACATATTTAATGGCAACAGGCGACAACTCAAAAACGTTTTGATTGACTAATTTTAACTGAGCAAGTTGTTTAATTCATGGTCGTAAAAGGCTAAAGCTTCCTCAATCAATTGAATCATGGAAGTTTTAAAATCGTCAGTCTCTTGGTCTTCTTCAAGCTCTTCAAAAAATTCAACTTCATCAGTGGTTACGTCCATAATAAAACGTGGATATTCTGTATGCAAAACATACATCACATCTTCATGCTTTGAATTATCTGCTAATAAAAACTTAGGTAAAATCATTTTAAAAATCTTTAGGTTAATTTTTGATTAAAATCTATTTGATTCCATTAATTTAGTTGTCTTGCATAGCAAAAACCCTTTTTAATAAATCCGAGCTTCTTGCACCAACGTTCATACGGATTTCTTTTTCTTCAACAGCAATCATTTTAAAAACGCCGTTCATGGTTTGCTGCGTAACATAATCGGATAAATCTGGGTTAACTCGCTTAACAAAAGGAATAGTATTATATTTTGAAATAATATCTCCCCAAATTTTATCGGCACCAACTTTACTAAAATTGCTTTTTATAATGGGGTTAAATTTGCCATATAAGGCTTGTGATGTAGTACTTTGCAAGTAAGAAGTTGCAGAATTGTCGCTGCCCATCAAAATATTTTTTGCATCATTAAAGGTCATATTTCTAATGGCGTCCACAAAAATTGGTGTGGCTTCTTTCACTGCGCTTTCAGCTGTTCTATTGATAGCTCTTAGTCCTTCATCCGCTAAACTGCCAAGCCCAATCTTTCTGAGACCTTCATCTACTTTTCTCAATTCTTCTGGTAGAAGAATTTTAACCAATTCATTTCTAAAAAACCCATCGGTTTGCGTCAATTTTGATACTTGTTTGGCTATACCATTATTAAGGGCTTCTTTCAAGCCATTACCGATATCCACTTGTGATAACCCTTGCGGTAATTGATTCATCACTTGTTGCACTTCTGCGCAACCTACTAAAAGAAAAACTGAAAAAACACTTAATATTTTATTCATTTGACATTATATTTAAATGGCAAAGGTAGTGATTTTTAAAATGAAGACCTTCTTTTTAATTGTAAAAAATAGCCTACAAAATTGCTGGTGTTTAGCCGTGGGTGGAGTGATAGCGTTGTGAAATAAATAGCTATTTTTTGTGGCTATACCAAAGCGACAAGCCTCTCTCCAGCTCTCTCCAAAAGAGAGAGTGACCAACGGAATAACGTTTTTTGCAGGAGCTCTTGGTTTAGCCAACAAAAAAAGCTTTTTATGAGCAACCTAAAACGAAACACGCGATAAGCTTCAAAAATAAAAAATCGTTAATTAACTTTAGTAAAATTAATTTTATTCTTAAATTGCACCATTGAAACTAGCTCTTTTTTACATTTTATGCAACAAAGCCCTTATAGCCCGAAAAACAAAGTCCGAATAGTCACTGCCGCTTCACTATTTGACGGTCATGATGCTGCCATAAATATTATGCGAAGAATTATTCAAACCACTGGTTGCGAAGTCATTCACTTAGGTCACGATCGCAGCGTTGATGAAGTGGTGAATACGGCTATTCAGGAAGATGCCAATGCCATTGCCATGACCTCTTATCAAGGTGGTCATAATGAGTACTTCAAATATATGTATGATTTATTAAAGGGAAAAGGTGCAGAACATATCAAAATTTTTGGTGGTGGTGGCGGTGTAATTTTGCCTCAAGAAATTGATGAGCTTCAAAATCATGGCATTGAACGTATATATTCGCCTGATGATGGCCGAGCGATGGGTTTACAAGGCATGATTAATGATTTGGTGCAAAGAGCAGACAACCCCACCCCGACCCTCCCCAAAAGGGAGGGCGTTGAGAAACTTCTAAAAAATAAAGATGTAAATACTATTTCACGCCTAATTACTTTGGCTGAAAATAACTCTGCGGCGTTCAAAAAGATTTTACCAATTTTGCCTGAAAACAAAGAACATCAGGTTCCTGTGTTGGGCATAACTGGCACAGGCGGCTCTGGCAAATCATCTTTGGTTGATGAATTGGTACGCCGTTTTTTAATTGATTTTAAAGACAAAGAAATTGCCATCGTTTCTGTTGACCCTTCAAAGCGTAAGACAGGTGGTGCGTTGCTCGGCGATAGAATTCGTATGAATGCTATTAACAATTCGCGCGTTTATATGCGCTCTTTGGCTACAAGACAATCTAATTTGGCCTTGTCAAAGCATGTCCAAGAAGCTATTGATGTATTGAAATTAGCACAATATGACCTCATCATTATTGAGACTTCAGGCATTGGCCAAAGCGATACAGAAATTCTTGACCATTCAGATGTTTCGCTCTATGTGATGACGCCTGAATTTGGGGCTGCCACGCAATTAGAAAAAATTGATATGCTTGATTTTGCTGACATTGTTGCCTTGAACAAATTTGATAAACGTGGCGGTCTTGATGCACTACGTGATGTGAAAAAGCAATATCAACGCAATCATAATTTATGGGATGTTAACCCAGATGAAATGCCTGTTTTTGGTACCATCGCCTCGCAATTTAATGACCCTGGCATGAATGCCTTATATAAAAATATCATGCAAGTTATAGTAGAAAAAACAAATGCTAACCTCAATTCTACGTTTAAAATTACGAACGAAATGAGTGAAAAAATATTTGTTATTCCTCCTCATCGTACCAGATATTTATCAGAAATTGCGGAAAATAATAGAAAATATGACCAAACAGTTGATGTTCAGGTAAAAGTAGCACAGACACTTTTTGGCATACATCAAACGATTGAATCAGTTGTTAATCAAAAAGTTGCGTTGTCCAAAAACGGATTAGAACTTTCAGAAAGTCAATTCGAAAATTATGAATTTTTTAAATTGCTTTTAGGCGAATTTGATCGCGTAAAAATGAAGCTCGACCCATTTAATTGGGAAGTCATTTATACTTGGAGTGAAAAAGTCAATAAATATAAAAATCCAGTTTATAGCTTTAAAGTTCGTGATAAGGAAATAAAAATAAAAACACATACAGAAAGTTTATCTCATAGTCAAATTCCAAAAGTAGCTCTGCCCAAATATGAAGCTTGGGGTGATATTTTACGTTGGGTTATGCAGGAAAATGTGCCAGGTGAATTTCCTTTTGCTTCAGGTTTATATCCCTTTAAACGGGAAGGCGAAGATCCAACGCGCATGTTTGCAGGCGAAGGCGGACCAGAGCGCACCAACCGACGTTTTCATTATGTGAGTTTAGGTTTACCTGCGAAACGACTCTCTACGGCTTTTGATTCTGTCACCCTTTATGGCAACGACCCTGATTTACGTCCAGATATTTATGGCAAAATTGGTAATGCTGGTGTATCCATTTGCTGTTTAGATGATGCTAAAAAATTGTATTCAGGTTTTGATTTGAGTGCCCCAAGCACATCGGTTAGTATGACCATCAATGGGCCAGCGCCTATGCTACTAGGCTTTTTTATGAATGCGGCCACCGATCAAAATTGTGAAAAATATATCAAGGCAAATGATTTAGAAGCAGTTGTTGAACAAAAACTTTATGCTAAATTTGACGCAAGAGGCATCAATCGACCTAAATATCAAGGTGAATTACCTGAAGGAAATGATGGTTTAGGCTTGCTACTATTAGGTATAACGGGTGATGAAGTTCTGCCTGCAGATGTTTATCTAAAAATAAAAACCGAAACCCTCATGCAAGTGAGAGGTACCGTTCAAGCTGATATTTTGAAAGAAGATCAAGCACAGAATACTTGTATTTTTTCAACTGAATTTGCCCTAAGACTCATGGGTGATGTACAAGAATATTTCATTACAAATAAGGTGAGAAACTTTTATTCAGTGTCCATTTCAGGTTATCATATCTCCGAAGCCGGTGCTAATCCGATTACGCAGTTAGCGTTCACCTTATCCAATGGTTTCACTTATGTAGAATATTACTTAAGCCGAGGCTTAAATATCAATGATTTTGGACCAAACTTATCTTTCTTCTTTTCAAATGGGATTGACCCTGAATATGCTGTCATTGGTCGGGTTGCGCGTAAAATTTGGGCTAAAGCCATGAGAGATAAATATCAAGCCAACGAACGTGCGCAAATGCTAAAGTACCATATTCAAACCTCTGGTCGCTCGCTGCATGCACAAGAAATTGATTTTAACGATATCAGGACAACCTTGCAAGCGCTATATGCGATTTATGATAATTGCAATTCTTTGCATACCAATGCTTATGATGAAGCCATTACGACCCCAACCGAAGAATCTGTGCGTAGAGCCATGGCTATTCAACTAATTATTAATAAAGAACTAGGTTTAGCTAAAAACGAAAATCCTATTCAAGGTTCTTTTATTATTGAAGAATTAACAGATTTAGTTGAAGAAGCTGTCTTGCTAGAATTTGATCGCATCACTGAAAGAGGGGGTGTTTTAGGCGCCATGGAAACCATGTATCAACGCGGTAAAATTCAGGAAGAAAGTTTATATTATGAAACGCTAAAACATACTGGTGAATTTCCAATCATTGGTGTAAATACTTTTTTAAGTAGCAAAGGCTCTCCAACAGTTCTTCCGATGGAAGTTATCAGAGCCACAGAAGACGAAAAGCAATATCAAATTCAAATGCTCGATCAATTACATGCTGCAAATCATGATTTGGTTGAAAAGCAAATTCAACAAGTGCAACAAGCGGCTATCCAAAATCAAAACATCTTTGCCCATCTCATGGAAACTACTAAAGTTGCTTCATTAGGTGAAATTACCAAAGCCTTGTTTGAAGTTGGTGGGCAGTATAGAAGGAATATGTAAAAGCCCCCTCTCGTCTTACTTCCGAGACACAGTAACCCCCGAAGGGGGCATTACTTGGGTTCTTAAAATCTTTTGTATATTGTATTTTTGTAAATTGTATAATGTATTACATTAAATTGCTATTTCTTCAGTATTGCCATTGATTTTTGATTTAATTTTTAAACTTTATACAGAAGAATATTTAGGTTTTATTGAGCGTTCGGAGGTTTATGTTGATAAAATAATCAATTTTATCTCGATTAATATCACAACTTTTCCTGCAAAGCCTAAACCTATAAAACTTAAACATTTAGGCAAAAATATATTTTTTATAAACCTAATCAGCGCACCACGTGGTATATCTTTTTAGCCCCCTCACCCCCGAAGGGGGCATTACTTGGGTTCCTTTAATTTTTTACAAATTGTATTTTTGTATACAGTTATTTTAATCGTAAAATGATTTTTTTTACTTTTCATAAATTATTTATACATTTACAATCTAATTTTATACCATGAAAAAAATTTTATTTTTTACTTTTTCAATATCAACATCTATTTTTTTTGGTCAGGTTTCTTATCTTTCTAGTGATTTTGCCAATGTTGGCGATAGTCAGTTTGTGAGTTCAACCATCAATAATGCTGATTATGATTTTGTTCAAACTGGTGCTAATTTTAATTGGAATTATAGCGGTTTAATACCAATCAATCAAGAAAGTGTGAGCTTTATTAATCCCAATAATACTGGATATAAAGAAAGGTATTGTTTATTTAACTTTGTACCACCAGGTTTTCTTTGTAATACACTTTTTAATAATAATTTTAATTTAGCAACGCAATTTCTGGGCAGCATCGATTTAGGCGGCATTAGCTTTGGCAATGCTTATATGCACATGAGAAAAACAACCGGAAATGTTCAAAACCGAATGATTGGCATTGAAATACCTCTTGGCGACAATACTGAAAAAATTATTATTAATTATTCTCAGCCAGATACACTTTATGAATTTCCATTTACATTTGGTAGCACCAGTACAAGTAATTCTGTTTCAGGATTGAATCTAAGTCCATTATTTCCGTTTTCTTTTACGATTGCGCAAGCGCGCATCAATACTGTTGAAGGTTGGGGAAGTTTGATTACACCTTTTGGGACCTTTAATCAAGTATTAAAAATGAAAACCGTTTTGAATACCACAACAAGCATTAACAACGATGGACAAATATTTGAAGTGCCAACCATCACCCATCAATACAAATGGTTTGATAAAGCCCACGGTATTCCAGTTTTAGAAGTATCAGGTCTAGTTACTAATGGGGTTTGGACTGCCAACAGCATCCGCTACATTGACAACGAGTTAAACAGCAATGCGCCAACCCTTGACCAAGTTGTTATTTACCCAAACCCAACTAATGGCGAATTATTTATCAATTTGGAGGGAAAGAAAGTAAAAAGTATCAGTGTAGTTAATCTTTTAGGCCAAGAAGTTGGCCAATCCTTAGATTTGTCGCACCTTAATGCTGGATTGTATCTGGTGAATGTTGAAACTGATATGGGTAATATTTCTAAAAAAATATTTAAACAATAAAAAATGGCATGATTAATGGATAAACGAAATTATAACCATTAAATATAAAACCCCATGAAAAAATTTTATCTATTTCTTGTAATGACCATCGGGATGATTTCGTTACAATCTTGTACAAGAGAAGAAATTATACAAAATAACAACATTGAAGTTCAAGTCATCGAATTGACTAATGTGAATTTTACACCACAAAATGATTTCAGACGAAGATTTCTTTTTAATCCACCCATTTTAAACAATGATATGCTTTTAGTTTATCGTTTAGATGGTGTCACAAGCAATGGCAATGACATCTGGCGTCAAATGCCGCAAGTTTATTTTGAGCCAATTGGCGGTGTAGTGCAAGAGATTGAATATAATTTTGATTTCACCATTAATGATGTTGATATTTTTATGTTATCTACAACTAACGTGGCTAACTTACCAACCGATTGGACACAAAATCAAGTTTTTAGAGTGGTTATTTTACCAGGCTATCGCGTAAGAAGTGCTGCACAAGTAAATTTTAATGATTTCGAGGCTGTTGTTAATGCTTACAACCTAGATTTATCAAAAATGAAAAAAGTAAGCATGTAAGTCATTCATTATCATATCAATTAGGCGGTTTTTAACCGCCTTTTTTTATGTTTTCTAATTGACTGTTTTCAATCGGCGCTTTTATTTTAATCACTTCATCAGCATTATCATTTGGCACGGTCATAGACAATACATATTGCGAAATTTTCCATTGGGTATTTATTTTTGTTAATACGCCTGACCCTCTACAAATTTTCATTCTTGTATCGAGCAATTCGTCAAACCAAGCCATTTGGCCATCTTTTGAAATAAAAATTTCTCTTTTTATCATGCGAAATGTCCATGCTTTCCCTTTATCAAAATGTGGTTTAGCATAGGCTTTGAATGCCTGCTTTTGCCATTTTTCAGTGGCATCCGTACCAATAAAAATTGCATCGTCGGCATATAAATTAAAATAATCTTCAAATTTTGCTTGTGCTGCAGCTTCATTAAGCATATCTAAAACTTTTGAGATTTCTGCCTTTTCTTTATTAAGATCTACTGCATTAACTGCAGTTGGTTCGGTCTTTCCAATACAAGAAAAAACAAAAATGAGAAATAGTAAACATATTGCCTTCATAAATAAATAATTAGTTTGACAAATGTAACGAATATTTTAAAACAGATTTTTTTATAAAAGCCCGTTTTAAAAAATCTGGCCGTGACGGAGAATAAATTGCATTAATTCTTTAAATTAAATTTCTCATGAAAAAATAAGGCCTTGAAAACTTGGTGCTTTCTTTCACTTACGCTTGCTAAAAAAAAAAATATAAACATACTTAAAAAAAAGTTCCAAACTTGTTAGTTGATAACGGCATTTTTTTTTATATTTGTAGGCTAAATAAATAATACCATAATTATGAACTTCATTGTATCAAGCACCTACTTACTCAAACAGTTACAGGTTTTAGGAAGTGTAATAAACAGTAATAACACCTTAGCTATTCTAGACAACTTTTTGTTTGAACTGAATGAAAATTCGCTGCGCGTTTCTGCATCTGATCTAGAAACAACCATGTCAGCTACCCTTGATATTGAAACCAATAGTAAAGGAAGTATCGCTTTACCGGCCAAACTTTTGTTAGATATTTTGAAAGCATTTCCTGAACAACCGCTGACTTTTACCGTTGATAAAGAATCTAATACTGTTGAAATTGGTTCTAATTCTGGAAAATATGCGATTGCTTTTTATGAAGGCGAAGAATTTCCAAAAGCCGTTAGTTTAGAGGATCCTTCTAAAACAGTTATTAAATCTGATGTGCTTTCAACAGCTATTAGCAATACCATTTTTGCTACTGGGAATGATGAACTTAGACCAATCATGTCGGGCGTGTATTTTCAATTTACAAACAATGGTTTAACCTTTGTGGCAACTGACGCGCATAAACTGGTAAAATATGAACGAGCTGACGTTTCAGCCGCTGAAGATGCAAGTTTTATCATGCCTAAAAAGCCATTAAATATTTTAAAAGGCATTTTGGCTGCTTTAGATGCAGATGTGGTGGTTGAATATAACAACACCAATTCAACTTTTACATTTGATAATTATGTTTTAATTTGTCGATTAATTGACGGTAAATATCCTAATTATGAAGCTGTTATTCCAAAAGAAAATCCTAATAAATTGCATATTAATAGGAATTTATTTTTAAGCTCTGTCAAACGTGTGGCTATTTTTGCTAACAAAACTACACACCAAATTAAAGTAAAGATTGCTGGCACTGAACTTCAAATTTCTGCCGAAGATGTTGATTTTTCAAACAAAGCAGAGGAGCGCCTAACATGCGATTACCAAGGTGAAGACATGCAAATAGGCTTTAACTCTAGATTTTTGATTGAAATGCTCAACAATATGCACGCTGATGAAATTCTGTTGGAAATGTCTTTACCAAACAGAGCAGGTCTTTTAACCCCTCTTGATGGTTTAGATGAAGGTGAAAAAATTACCATGCTTGTTATGCCTGTAATGATTAATAACTAATTTAATCTGAAATAATATTTATAAAACCGTAAGACCAGTTCTGCGGTTTTTTTATTAAAACCTTAATATCAAACATATGATTCATTTATCACTTGAACAAAAACATCAAAGCTTAGGCGGAAAAATGGTAGATTTTGCAGGATTTTATATGCCTGTTCAATACGAAGGGGTTATTGTAGAACATGAAACCGTAAGAAATGGCGTTGGTGTTTTTGATGTTTCGCATATGGGTGAATTTTTCGTCAAAGGACCGCATGCTTTAGCGTTAATCCAAAAAGTCACCACAAATGATGCCTCGACTTTAACAGATGGTAGAGCGCAATATTCTTGCATGCCTAATGAAACTGGTGGCATCGTAGATGATTTGATTGTTTATCGCATCAATGAAGAACATTATATGTTGGTTGTCAATGCGTCAAACATTGAAAAAGATTGGCAATGGATTTCCAAAAAAAATACAATGGGGGCTGAAATGATCAATCGTTCAGATGATTATTCATTATTGGCCATTCAAGGACCAAAAGCAGTTGAAGCCATGCAGTCATTAACAACCATTGATTTATCTGCGATTAAATATTATCATTTTGAAATTGCTGAATTTGCTGGCATCAAAAATGTTACCATTTCCGCTACTGGCTATACGGGTTCCGGTGGTTTTGAAATCTATTGTAAAAATGAAGATGTCAATATCATCTGGGATAAG
>B570J29032_109959337_pt1 | contig 22627 bp, 38 predicted proteins | sample LakMenEpi16Nov12_FD_29032 | JGI IMG/M metagenome (IMG submission 29032) | reverse complement strand
ACCCTAAAGAATTGGTAAGAACAATAAGAAAGATCATTAAAAAACGTAGTTTTAACTAAAATTCTTCCTTTTAGAGTGGATTTTCGGACGGCCCGTCCCGACTTCGTCGGAAAAATCGACCGACCGAACCCTTCGGGTTTTTTATGATTTACTTTAGTTGTTTACTTAAGTGGATCTCTCAGAAAAAGAGGTCAGTTTTTTTTGTCTGATCATATATTTATTATAAAAGAAATAAAATGAAAAAAGTTGTAAAACTTTCAGAACAAGATTTATCTAATATTATTAGTCGAATTGTTCGTGAAAATGAAGAAAAAAAATCTTTAAAATCGTTATCTGATGAATTTCTTGAAGGGTTCATTTTGGACCTTTCTAAGATTATGACAAAAAAAGAATTTAAAATGGCTGAACGTATTTTGGAAAAAAATATTGATGATTATGGTAATGATCTTGGGTATGTTTTCGAAAAATTATGGAGAGAAGCAATAAGAAGACCAAATAAATAAAAATGAAAAGAATTATAAAACTTACAGAAAGAGATTTGACTCGTATCGTTAAACGAATTTTAAGCGAGGACGATATTAGACCAACAAATCCTGCAAACGTCTCATCCACCACAAGTGTGGATAAACTTCCAACCTATGGGGGACCAAAACCTAATGATTTGTTATCAACAAAATTGAACAAGGATGCTGTCAAATATTACATTAGTTGTGAAGACCTTGTGGCACTCGAGACTTCTGTTTCGGAAACTCAAGAATTGAAAGACGCTCTTAAGAAAGGTGGGATAAAAGCATATTCTTTTAGTAAAAAGGACTCTTTTGATGGAGGTATTAAACAAGATGACCCGTATAACTACATTATTTTAAATAATTCAAAATATTGTTTCCACCATAGTAACGACGACTCGAGTTGGAAATGGAAAGAAATTTCAGATCCAAAAGTTAAATCTAAAGTTGATAAAACAATGGAAAAAAGAAAAACTTATTAATAATGAAAAAAATTATAAAATTAACTTCCCCCCCTTTCTTTTGATCGGGGGTTTTTTGTTTTATGATATATTTATTAAGAAACATTTAAAATGAGACATTTATTGAACGACCTCTCTAACGAGGAAAAGAATAGAATTCGTGAACAACACGAAGGTGGGATGAAAATCGATACATCCAAGTTTAAAAAATTAATCGAAAACAAATTGGGAAGTTCTAAACCATTGGTTAGTGAACAAGGACATACTCTTACTGATTTCGATTATGAAAGAATAAACAGCGGTGAAGACATGACTTATACCCCATATAGAGGAGGTCTTCGTGATGAGCTTGAGCAATTGATTCGTAAATCGAACTCTAGCAAAGAAGAAATTATTGATATTTTAAGATCTATTGCTGATGAGATGGAATCTTCAGGAAAACTTAAAAATGATGTTAGAGATAGATTTAGTTCTGATAAATAATTAAACAACTCAAATGAAGAAAATAATTAATGAAGAATTATCTATGATGAAATACCTTACGGGGTATAAAAGAGGTGTTGTTATTTCTGAACAAGAAGAAGAAGTTACCACTGATGTATTAGGTAAGGCTGAAGAAGTTGCAAAACAAATGGACGTTGATGTAAACGTTTCAGATGTTGTAGATCCTGAAAACCCTACTTGTCTTCCGACTACAGGGGATTCAGAAAAAGATGGAATCATCTCAAAGATATGGGATTGGGCACATGATCCAGCAAATAGAGGTAGTCTTAAATCGACTTTGATCAACTTGAAAAATGCGATTGGTAAAGCAAAACAAATGGAAGGTAAATCTGAAATGCAAGAACAGGTTTTACCTTTAATAACAATTGCGGGAGTTGCTCTCACACCGAGTTTATTAATTGCAATTGGTGCACTTTTATTGATTGTCATTATTATTGCCATTTCTTCAAGTAGTAAGAAAAATAAATCAGCTTGTGGTCGAAGAAGAAAGTTGGTTGATAGATACGGGATGGATGGAAACTTCATGGAATCCAAAGAGGAAAGTTTTAAAAAAACAATCAGAGAAATGATTGATTATGAAGATAATCCACAAATTAGATTGTTTGTACCCGAAGAAATGAATTATGCTATTATGGAATTAGGTGAAAGACCGACACCAGGTACAATCATTGAGACATTCAACGATATTTTTCAGGGAGAAGCATCAGAACTTGTTGATTTCGATGAGAATCTATTTTTGTTTATTGACGAAGATGGTGAAAAACTTACACCTGAAGACATTTATGAAATGATAAATGATGCCACTGAAGGTGATATGGATGATTATTGATTTAACAGATAGGAAATAAAATTTATCCCCCTTTCTTTTGATTGGGGGATTTTTTTTGTTTATACTTTTTGTATGGGAACATGTAACGGTGGGAATTTTATGGACGAGTATATGAATCGAACCTATAGTTCGTATTCTGAATATAAGTCAAATTATGAGGAAGCAAAACTACAATCCCTCATCCATAGAAAATATCTTAAGATATTAGGTAATTTTATTGAGAATACCTATCCTGGTTTAAGGTTTGATATTTTTATTAGAAATCGTGATCCTAAGGTTAAACATGCACAGTGGTATGGTTATACCTATATGGAACTTATGATCTTTGATATCATTACAAGCCCAATATACGACCCAAGGACATTTACTCCCTCTTATAGAACCCCACATTGTGATGGGTATCTTAGTGGTGGGGAAATATATAACCATATTGAGGACTTTATTCCCGAGATCAATAAACATCTTTTAATTTCTTTTAGACCTCTAATACAACCTCATCTAGAAATTCATAATATGGATTTTTATGATATCCCAGACTTTGAGTGTTGGGGTGAGTACTTTGCTCGTGAGTATCATAAAAATGCTATGAGACCTAATCAATATAGTTGGCGAATTTAATTGGTGGTAATATTTATAATAAAAAGTATTTTAAAATGAAAAATATAAAAAATTATAAAAACAGATTTTTTTCCCTTTTGGAGTCAGAGATGGGAAATGTAAAGCCGTTAATTACAGAAGTTAGTGAGTCAGTGAAAAACAATGTCATGAATATGATTGAGAAGGACTTTGGTTTTTATAAAGCTAATGAAGAAGACAAAGAAGGTACAAAACAAATCACATTTAAAAAAGAATTTGGTGATAAAGTATTAGGAATTCTAATTGGATTAAATCCTGAAGGTGAGTCTTTGAGTAATGTAATTATCGTAATCCCATTCTTGAAAAAAGAAGGAGGGGTATTTGAGAAAATTACTTCAGAGGTTACAGGAACTGATGAAAAATTCATTGGGGTGTCAGGAGACAAATTTGCCACTGAAGGTAAGGACATCATAAATAAAATAATTGAATACGTTGAATCCGAATCAGGGGGTGAAGAGAGTACTGAATCCGCAGATTATACTGAAATGATCAAAGATCTAATGAAAAAAACCGGGTTCCAAGAATCTAAAACAGATGATGGTAGTATGTTATTTGTTAAAAGAATAGATCAGGGAAAGAGTTTTTTAATTAAAATCAAAGAAGAAGGATCTATGGTAAAAATATTCCCACTTGTTTTTGACCACGAAGCACACAAAGACCCTGTTTTTTATGGTAAAGAATTACCTGTTAGGGTTGGTACAATCAATATTGAAACGGATCAAACAGATAACCCCAAAGTTTTATCTTTGGATATTGATAAGGGAGATATCTCAGGTAGCGAAAGTAAAATAACCCAAACAATAGAGACCGGTGAGAGATTGGCTCAAGAATATAAAGGTAAGTTTGATGCAATGAAAAGTTTAGAGGACGACTCTGATTTTACAATTAGGTAATTAAACTAATAAATTTATAACCCCCCTTTCTTAAGATTGGGGGTTTTTTTGTTTATACCCGAAATTGTTATATTTATAATATATGTTCACTAATTTAGATAACATCGATAAGACCATTAAAATTTTGAGTAAGTCTCTCTCAAAAAAATACCCCTATTTGAGTGACATCCAAGTTAAAAAAATCGGTGATGAAACCGGTCTTATCTATATTGACCTTGATTTGGATCTGAATAGATTACTCGAGGATAACAAATTGAAAATAAGGCCTGACGCAGAATATATAATTAAAAGTTACCTTGACGATATTGAATACGTAAAGGATGTTTTTGAACTTAAAACATCATATCTAAATACATTTATAGGTGATTATGATCCGCTTGATAACACGTTTGGATATAAGAAAAACGAAGAGATTGAGAATTACCTTTCGAATATGATGAGTATGTTACCTCCACCTTTAGTACCAATTTATAAACATCAAGGGTCGTTTGGTACATATGAGTATCCTGTAGATTTCCGAATAATGGGCTATAATACAAAATTTGACCCAATAAGATATTTGGATTATATAGGACAAAACAAAAGTGACGACAATATATTTGAATCTAAAATAGAAAAAAGAAAAAAATTAATTGTGTCTATGGTTGAGAAGGACCACATGACCTTTGAGGATATCATGGAACTGACTGGATTGTCTATGGAACAAATCATAACAAGTATTTTGGATTATGAAATTGGTATAGGGTGTGGTCTTGCACATGAGTTAATACTTATCATGTTATCCGAAACTGATCTCATTAAAACTTATTTTAAAATTGGTGGTGTTACATTATCAATTGAGTCAGATCCTATGAATCATGTAAATGTTCTTTATAATAATCGTAGATACATGATTGAGGGTCAGGCAACTCCTTATTGGGACAAAGAGTGTTGGATACCTCTTGATATTGATCACTTTTTAATAATTGAGTCTGGAGACTATGATGATGACTACCATGATTTGGGGTTGAGTAATCACCAAATACCAAAAAGATTCAATACCATAAATGACTTAATTAAATTTATGAATACACAATATCCTAGAATTGTTATCGAAATGATGGAAAAATCAATTCCACTATATTTAAGAAGTATGCATGATGTTTATTAAATAAATCATTAAACTATATTATTATTATGAATAACACACAAAAAGGTATTATGTATGGGAGGTTAATGAACGAACATACTAAGTTACAAAACAAAGTTTCGGAGATACAAGGATCCTCAATTAATTTAAACAAAGAACAATTAAGAGAGATCGAAGAACTCAAAAGAAAAATGGCTTACATTTTTAATCAAGTCTCTCGACTCTAATGAAACTACCCACCTCATCGGTGGGTTTTTTGTTATATTAGGTATTTATTATTGATGGACAAACCAAAAGTAATATCACAAAAAAATATCGATAAGATTAATAAGATCATAAAAGATATGGTCTTTACCTACAAAGGACCAATTTCAGATTGGTCTGATGGAGAATTTGAATACCAATTTCAAATCGTAGGTCAAAAACATATGATCTCTGTTGGTGATTGGTATAACTTTTTAATTGTTGATATCTTAATAATCGATGGATCAAATTTTACGGGTTTGATCTTAAAGTATTTACCATATGTTTTAACAGAATATAGAACTCTAACCCACTTTGGTAATAACATCTCTGATGAGTTACAATATTTTTTTGATGGTGATTATATAAGAATTAATATTGATAAAGATAATGTCAGATTAAGTGACGACTTCCAAGAAAAGATTAATAATCTCGAGATTGAACACTCAAATAAAAAATAAACTATTTATATATTATGGAAAAAAGATTTAAAACTTTATTAGAATCACAAATGGGTGATGTAAAACCTTTAATTTCTGAACAAGAGGTTGAAGAAGGATCAACTTGGGAAGGAGTCAAGGGGTTTTTTAAAGGTAAAGGGTATAAATACTCAAAGTATCTGGCTGAAATAGAAACCTTAATATCCAAATTGAGACGTAAAGTTACCACTGATGATCGATTGAGGTCTGAGATGGATGAATTGATCAACGAAATTACTGGATCAAATGTGGAAGATACAAAAAAAGATGAATTGTTAAATCATTTACAGAGAATTTCAGACATTGTTGAGAATGCAAATGAAGAACTGAGAGATCACCTTTCTTTCATTATAAAAAATAAGTAGTAACACAGAATTTATTTCTTCAGTCATTTTTTCTATATTTGTTATATGAAAAAAGCTTCATCAAATTTATTTGATTTGGTATATGGAGAATTAACTCCACTGGAATCAAAGATTTTTGGTAAGATATGTTTTATTTTCTATAACGATGAAGAAGACCCAATACCTCAAATCGTCTATTATCCGTCCACCAGAGAAGTTAAAACCTTAAGGGATAAGGAAAAGGACTTTTCATCATTTATACCTCTTTATTTAGAAGATTTTAAAGATCAATTCTCTAATTGGATGGAGTCAAAATACTCAAAAGAAATTTTATTTAAAGGAGTTGATTACCTTGAGTTTTTAGAAGAACTACTTTGTTGATATTTATTTATATGAATATCAACAAAGAGCTGAATAATATAAAATATCTTTTTGGTTATGAACGAGGTAAAGTAGTTTCTGAGCAATCAGTATTCTCTAACCTACCCGGAGTCCAACCTGATAAGATGGATTATCGAAGACCTATTCCTGATCCTGTTATTTTACCTAATTGTTTTGACGCTCTGATAAAACTTAAAGATAATATGGTTTCATTCGACAAAAATTCCCTTAAAGATGAAATTCAAAAAAGAATTGATGGTGTTGATATTGTATTTGATCCTAATGCTCAATCAAGTGAACTTGGTATTACCGTAATGAAAGATGGAAAACCTTTTTGTTTTGTAAAAAAGTAGATATTTATAAAACAAAAAAGGGATCATGGCTAAAGCAAAAAAAGAAGGAAAAAAGAAAAGGAGTAGAAAGAGTGTAGTGAAAACACTTAAACTAATCCAAAACAATGAAAAATTAATAAAAAAATACCAAGAAACATTAAAATAAGGTATTTATACTAATAACCATAATATTTATTAAAAAAACATAAGATGAAAAAAATTAGATTAACAGAATCAGAGTTCCATTCATTAATTAGAAAGATGGTACTTGAAGCTCAAAGAGAAATGAATCACTCCGAAGAAATGGAAGAGGGTATGTTGGGTGATTTAGGTCGTGGTGTAAGAAGATTTGCAACAGGATACGGATCTGACGAAGAAATGGAAGAGAGAAAAAAAGCGTTCTTCGCTGAATTAGATGATATTGAGCAGGATTTTGAAGAAAACCCTGATAACTATTTCTTCTCTAATTGGGAATCAAAAAGAGATCAATTAGAAAATGCCGCTGAGGAAAATAACTATTTAGGTCATATCGAACAAATCGGAACAAAAGATAGATATGTACGTTATGTTAAAGGTAAAAGAGGTTTTGAGAAAATGGCAACAGGATATAATCAGGCACAAGGAGAAACTCTTTTCGAAAGAAGAAATAGAAGAAGATAAAAAACATAAAATAAATGAAAACCTCAGAGAGATCTGAGGTTTTTTTGTTTTTAACAATATTTATATAGAAAATAATAATATGAAGAAGAATTTATTCCTTATAACTGAAGAAGAAAGAGAGAGAATTTTAGGTATGCACCAAACAGCATCTAAAAGACACTATTTATCGGAGGCCGGTCCTTTTGAGGATGATGCTCTACCTACGGATAATACATCAACAGGAACACCGACAACTGCAGCACCGACAACACCTACAACTGCAGCACCGACAACACCTACACCACAAGAATCGACTTATAGTAGTTATCATGATAATGATTACGATTATAAAAAAGAAGGAGATAAATACTTCTTCAAATTAAAGTCAAACCCTACAAGTCAAAGGGCTAAACAATTTTTAGCTCAAAACAAATATACTAGTTGGACTGAAGCAACAGGAAATGCGAAAGACGCTATCGCCAAATTACCTTTCTCTACTGAGAAAATGGATGTTGCAAGTGTTAAAGGAACTAAAGTTACTTCAACAGCACAACAAAATTTAGCAACAACAAATCAACCAGCAACAGGAACACAAACACCAACAGGAACACAAACACCAACAACTGCGGGTGGTGGTGGTACTCCTCAAATAGCTTTGGGGTCAATTGGTGAAGCTCAAAAATTAATGCCTAACTTAAAAAGTCTTGATCCTATGAAACAAGCTGAAGTTGCTAATTGGGCTAAAACACCATCAGGACAATACATTTTAAATACCCCTGCAGATCAAAGGGAAGCCGCTATAGACAATCTTGATCGTAGAAGAGGTGATGAAGAAACGAGAAGATTGAAAAAAGAAATCAGACAAGCTTTAGGAATGGCTGCGGATACGTTGGCAGGTAAAGTTGGGTCTTCGATTAGAGGAGGTATCCAAGGATTAAAACAAGGGTTCCAGCAACAAACGACATAAAAATCTTAATTGATAGAAAATAAAAAACCGTAATCTTATGACTACGGTTTTTTTGTTTTAAGAATAAATCGATCCATCTCATTAAGAGATTCAACACCCGACGAACTGACTTTGTCTAATACCTTGTCTACAGACAAATTCTCAATTAAAAAATTATTCAATACTTCTCGATAATCAGGATCATCAAAAATTGGAGGGAAATCATTAAGAGAAAGATATTCCTCAGTCTTCAGACTAAACTCCAAAAGAATTTTATATTGATCAAACAACTGTGACAACTTTTCAATCACCTTATTTTCGGAAAAAACATAGATGTGGTCACCACCTTTGTGTGAGTTATCAAATACAACCTCATCAATTTTGTCTACACCTACGATGTTTACAATTTTTTTGAAAATCTTTGTTGCCGTGTCCTGTGACTCGGGATTCTTGACTTTGAAATACCCTACTTCCATTTTGGTTGATTTAATTGTTTCATATTAATAACAAATATAGAACAATTTTTTAAATCACCAAAAATTAATCAATAGAAATTACTTCTAAATCAAAAATTAAATCTTTACCGGCTAAAGGGTGGTTTGCATCTAAGATAACAACTTCATCCTTCACTTCTTTAACGACAACATTCATAGGACCTTGTTGTGTCATAGTTTGTAACATTTGACCTTCGGTTACTCCTTCAGGTACTCTATCTTTTGGAACCTCAGCAACTAATTGTTCGTTAAGTTCACCATAAGCCTCAACACAAGGAATGTTAACGGTTTTACTTTCACCAATACTCATACCCAAAAGACCCTTCTCAAAACCAGGGATCAAAGCACCTTGACCTAAAGTTGCTGATAACGGTTCTCTACCAGGGTTTAATGATGAATCAAAAACGGTTCCGTCTTCTAATTTTCCCGTGTAATTGACAGACACGGTGCTGTTTACGTCAATTTTTTTCATAAAATATAATTTGTTAAGGAAATGTAGACAATTAAAACTATTATGTAAAACGATATTTATAATAAATGTTGGATTTCATTAAATATCTTTACGTTACCCTTATGAATAAGTATGGGTCGTTCATGTGGTTTGGTGTACATGCTGGTATGACACAAACAGATTGGCATTGGGTGTTAGAAGTTGGTCTATGTGTGTTGATTAACTTAATGGTTTTACATACAATTTATATCGAATGGAAGAATTCTAAAGTTAAAGATTAGCATTCACACCATTTCACTTTTCATTTACACACAACTCAATAGGTTACTTATCGTATTTATAGTATGAAACATTTATTACTTTTATTATTATTCCCTCTTTTTGCATATTCGCAATTCTGTCCGGCATTAGGACCTGATCAACTTCTTCCGTGTGGAGTTGGGTCTACAACATTAACCGCAGACCTTAGTCAGTGTGGTGTAGGTGGACCAACACCTAATCAAACAACAAACTATAGTGTTGCACCAATCCCTTATGTGAATCAAACTAACACAGGTAATCAGTTATTCATGACTGATGACTCACAACAAGGTCCTTTTAACATTGGATTTACCTTTTGTTTCTTCGGTCAGACTTATACTCAGTTTTGGGTTGGGTCAAATGGGTGGATTTCCTTCTCACCAGGACAACCAATAACCTTCACAACACAAACTATACCAACAGGTAATATAAATGTCCCTAAAAACTGTATTATGGGACCATGGCAAGACTGGCATCCTGGTATCGGTGGTCAGATCAGATACCAAACAACAGGAGTTGCTCCTTGTAGAAAGTTAATCGTGTCTTGGACTAACATGCCGATGTTCTCTTGTACTAATAATTTTGGGACATTCCATATTGTAATACATGAATCAACAAATTATATTGATAGTTACATCCAAAACAAACCCGCTTGTCTACAATGGCAGAATGGAACGGCAACACAAGGGATTCATAACGCTCTTGGGACTATTGGTATTGCTGTTCCTGGTAGAAACTCATCCGTATGGACTGCAGTTAACGATGCTTACCGATGGACACCAACAGGACCAGTAGTTTTACCAACTTTAACATGGTATCAAGTAGGTAATCCTAATCCAATTGGGACAGGACCGACAATAACAGTTACCCCACCTGCGGCAGGAGCGAATTATACCTGTCAGTTTGTATACCCAACCTGTAATGCTGGATGGAATTCGTGTAATGCGGGACAGGGAGGTAATTTAGGACCTGATACGGTATTTGTTTTACCTGGCCCACCAAATTTACCTCAACCAATAGTAAATTTCGGTAATCCAACGTGTTATCAGAGTTGTGATGGGTTTATTGATATAATATCACAAGGCGGGAATGGTGTTCAGACCATTTCATGGAACGGACAACTCCCAAATAACTTTATTAACCTTGGTTTATGTGAGGGATCTTACTCATTTACTATCACAGATGCTCTTGGTTGTAATGTATCGGGGATTGTAAACTTAGTTGACCCCCCACAACTTACTTTGACACCAATAATTGGTTCAGATACGATTTGTTACAACTCAACAAATAATATTTTTAATGTTGGTAGTGTATTTCCTAACCTAACTTATAATTGGAGTACGACTCTTGGTAATATTACATCAGGTCAAGGAAGTCAACAAATCAATTTAGATGTTAATGGTGAGAATAGTGGGTTCTACAACAACGCTTTATCTGTATATGGTGTTGATCAACTTGGTTGTATGAGTAATCCGATATATTTTTCATTAGTAGACTTTAATTTATTACCATTAGTCACCCAAATCGGACCATTTTGTGAGTACGATGTTTGTGTACCATTAACGGCAGTACCTGCTGGTGGAACTTTTAGTGGAAATAATGTTTGGTTGAGTGATTATTGTCCTAATAATGGATTTATTGGTACTGATATTGTGAATTATTTTATAACTCAGTCAGGATGTTGGTTTGACACAACAATAAACGTAGATGTTTTCCCAAGACCAACTATAATTCCTGTAATTGATGGTAGAATTGGGGTAAATTATGAGTACCATGAGATATGTGATGGTGATTCTATACAAGATATCTATGAAGCTCAGTCTCCATTTGCCGGATATAACGAATGGTACGTGTTTGGTGACACATTACAAGGTCCTACAATCAATTTAACGTGGGATCAGGAAGGAATGTTTCAGTTTGATGTGGTAAGATGGAGTAATGGGTGTGTTTCCAACCCCGAAACCATCACAGTAGCGTTAAGTTTGTGTCCACAGGAGATAATTTACATACCAAACTCGTTTACACCCGACGGAAATGAACATAATCAGTACTTTTTACCTATAATAACGTCAGGAGTTGATCTATACGACTATCAAATGACCATTTATAACCGTTGGGGTGAGATTATATGGGAAAGTAACGACCCTAAAGTGGGTTGGGACGGTACATATAACAATATTATGTGTCCTGATGGTAGTTATACTTGGGTTTTACGTTTTGGTGTCTTAGAAACCGACGAAATTAAAGAATATCACGGTAATTTAACTATTATTAGATAGAGATATTTATTAATATGAGCAAAAAAAAGAATCCAGAGTTAAAAGAGGGTGATCGTATCATATTAGTATACATGCCGGACGAAAGTTTAGACGCAGGAACCAAAGGAGTGGTTACAAAAATAGAAAAAACCCCTTCTTTTGGTGGTTCTTCGGATTATCAGTACGCAGTAGATTGGTTTGATGAAAATAATAAGGTAATTAGTAAACTTTCACTCTTACCAGGTGTTGATTCTTGGTTATTTGACCCTGAATACACACAAAAAGACCTAAATGAATCTAAAAGTCGTCCAATTACCGATTTAGATACCTTAATTAATAGACATGAGTGGGCAAGACTGTTTAGAAAGTCCGATTTGAAGTATATTATGGACTATTTGGAGGTAATTAGACGTTTAGGGGTGGTAAACATGTTCCAATCAGGTCAATTTTTGGGTCAAACTAAAGAATATCTAACAAAATACTTTGATTTATATCGTATGCAACGTGAATTAGACGATAATAAAGAAGAATTGATCGAAAAAATCTTAGATATGTCGGAAAAAGTAAGAAATATTATGATTTCAGGTGCAATTACCGATTTAGAACGTAAAAATAAAACAATTACAGGTTCATCTGCTACAAATAGAGTAAATAAACTCGCATCAGAGGTTGTAAAACACTTTATGACCCAATAATTGTGTTTTTTTTACTTAAAAACTTGATTTTACCAATAAAATCAACGATTTTTTAATAAAAACACACATATTATGACATTTTTAGCTATTTCTTTATTAGTTTTTGGTATTTCTATACTATTTTTAACCATTTTATCCATTATTTGGTGGAGAAAATTTGGAAAAGACCTATTTTCTACCTTAAAAAACCTAAAAAACATGGGAAATCAACCAAATATAATGGAAAACATGGGAAATTTGGGTAATTTAGAGGAATTTTACAAGAATATGGGTAATTTTGGGGGTCAAATGGGTAATTTTAACTCAAGAATGAGTGATTTTGCTAAGAAAATGGGTGATTTTACTAAAAAAACAGGTAAAAAGTAGGTAAAATTAACTAAAATAGACCCTTATAGACACAAAAAAACCCCCAAAATAGGGGGTTTTTACGTTAAAAATAGGGTATTTTGACTAGTTTTCAGTAGTATCTTCCTTAAAAAAATTGGTTAAAAACTTACCTAAAACACCTAATACTATGGAAGATATGATTAAAGCTTTAATTTCGGTAGGTGTGAATATCTCTTTTAAGTTATCAAACTGCCATAATCCACCAATTGCTAATACAGAAGCCGATGCTAATAAGCCATCACCTATCCTTCTCCACTTTTTTGGTGTCGGTTTCCAATAATGACAAAGAAATACGTTAATTTTTTTCATTTTATCTACCTTGTCCTTTATACTTTTTTGGTCTTTCTTCTTTTGGACCGTATTTTTTCTTTAATTTACCTGATACTTTCTTACCAAAAGTAACTTTGTTTGATCCTGTTGTAGATGAAACCTTTTTTGCCATTTTAAAAACCTTATAAACCTTTTATGAGATTAAGAGTTTGTTTTAAATACTCTTTAGCTCTTGTAGATGGAGTGTATTCATCTTCTTTTGTTTGTAGATTTAATACTCTCTCAATGTCTTTAACTAATTCAGTTCCGTGCTCACTTTCTTTGTATAATTCTGTGATCTTATCCATAGCTTTGTTACACTCACCTGAAGTCTCATCGTAATAATTTTTATTACGAAATTTATTAAGATGGTTCATCATTTCGTAGGCTAAGTGAGCCCCACCATCTTTAACATCTTTAAATAACCTCAAATTATTTAATATACCTAAAGTATCTACCATAGAATTTACACCTGACGCTCTTTTTGTGATCCCTGGTGAGTATCTTGAGAATTCGTCAGATCTACCAGCGATCTCATCCAAAGAAATTACGTTCTCAGGAATACAACGTGGTTTTTTGTCTTTCTTTTTACCTTTAGTTTCTTCTTGAGGTTGTTCTGACAACATGTTTTTAACAATTTTTTCTAATTGTGTTTCAGTCAATTTAATTGTTTTCATATATCGTATATTATTTAATCGTTTTTAGAATATTTATTAATAAATATATCGTGTTATGGTAATTTTAGAAAATATAGTTAGAAGAGTTCTTAAGGAGCAAATTGATCACCCAATGAGGTTGATCAATAAGACAAAAGTGTCTGATAACCTTAAATATCATTTGGATAACGAATTATCTTTAAATGAGAATAAGTTTAAAGTTTACTCTCAATCGTATTTTGATTTAATCAATGAGGTTAGGGATTTATTTCTTGATGGACTTATTGATTTGAACGAAAGTGACATTGAAATGATTAAATCTGATTTAGGTAAATCAGTCATTTTAGAAAATGGTGAAAGAGTTTATTTAGAAGTCCCAATGATTGATGATGAATTTTTAAATGAGGCTGAATATCAAGGAAGAAAAGTTCAACTTGGTAAGATTATGCAAGGTGACGTAAAAAAGTCCAAGGTATACGTTAAAAACGACAAAGGTAAGGTAGTTAAGGTAAACTTTGGTTTTGGTGGTAAGTCGGCTAAAGGTAAAAGAATGACAATAAAGAAAAATAACCCGCAAAGAAGAAAATCGTTTAGAGCGAGACATAATTGTGACAATCCTGGACCTAGATGGAAACCAAGATATTGGGCTTGTAGAACTTGGTAATATATGTCATTATTAATTGAGAAAATTGTAAGAAAAAATCTGATGGAGATGATCAATGAAGTTGAGATAACTCCATCTGAGTCAGCGGTTAAAAATATTTGCGATGCTGAGAAGTTTTGTAGTGCTCAAGGTAAAATTACTTTTGGTCAGTTAAGAGCTTTGGTAGAATCGGGTAGTAATAAAAGATTGTATAAACATATTGGAGAGGGTGGATATAAAGCGACTTTACGTCTATTACCTTGGTTTATACCACAACTAGCATTTGCCGGATTCACAGGGTCAATTATTAGAGCAGTAAATAAAATTTTCAGACCAACACTTGAGGAAACCACAACTTATAAAACATGGTGGGGTAAAGTCATTATGAAGTCATTTGATTTGGCAGAAGGTGATTTAAATCTGTCAGATCCATTAACAAGTATTTTTTTCATATCTGACGGTCTTCTAACTTTAATGGATGACAGGTTTAAAGTTAAATTTGCAAGATATATAGCCGAATTAGCATCGGAGATGCCAGACGATCAAGAAGTACCGGAGTTTTTTGTTGAAAATGAACTTAGACATTGGTTGAACGATAAGTTTTTACTTGATCCGCCTTTACCACCAAAAAGAGTTTAGTTATTCTGTTCTATCAATTCATTAATCCTTCTTTTGGCTCTTTCACCTAACGGAATAGGGTTACCACCTTCGTCAATTTGCACGAAGGTAATATTCGTTTTTAATACTAAATCTTGTTTACCGTTATATACGTTATGGGCTCTTGCTTCCATATATAACGTCATAGAAGTATTACCTACCTTAGTTGGCATACCGTAAATTTTTAAAAGTTGACTTTCTTTCGCAGGTTTCTCAAAATTACACTTATCAATAGAGACGGTAACCATTCTTGGTGTGTCACATAATTGCATCGAATAACCAGCGGCACATGCATCTATCCATGCTAAAAGTTTACCACCAAATAAGTTTCCGTGAAAACCTAAATCTGATTTTTTAATTGGGTGTGTATTTAAAAGTTCCATAATATGTAAATTATAAAAAATCAACTTATATTTATCAATATGAATATCATCAAAAAGAAAGTTATTTTAGAAGGTGCTGAATTAAGGCAAGAAATTAGGACAATAGTTAGAGATATTACCGACTTATTCAAAAACGAGAATGAAGGAGAATTTTATTTACCTAATGACCTTAGAGGTGATGATTTTGAATATAGCTTCCCAAAATTTAATTTAGAAGTTGAGTTAACCATCCAACCATCCGACGATGTTGAAGATTTTTTATTGAATGCGGAATATTATAGGGATGAAGATATTATTTCTATTATGATAGTTTATAACCCTAAAGACAAAACTAAAATATTGTATAATTTAATTGGTGAGCTCAACGAATTAGTTGCACATGAATTAAGACATATATATCAAAAAACATATGGTACCCATGATATTAATGTTGAGGAACCAGAAGATCCTTTTGAGTATTATACTCAACCCCATGAAATAGATGCTCAAGTTGCCGGTTTTAAAAGAATGTCCCAAATAACAAGAAAACCATTTGAGGAAGTTGTGAGAAGTTGGTTTGAGAAAAATAAGGATACTCACCGATTAGATAACACAGAAAAAGAAAAAGTAATCCAATTAATTTTGAAAAACTAAGATCTAAATCTTTTAATCATTTTACTAAATAATTCTGATAGCGTTTCGCTACTTGCAGATAACACCTTATAAGATAAAATCGATTTTATTAACATTTCAACATCTAAACCAACATTACCTTCTTGTGTTGTAATATCATATATTACAGACACCATAGGTATGATGAACGCAAATGCCATCGCATTCCCAACACTAGAAAATGTCACATTAAGACTTTCTAAAAACTCGGTAAACGCATCTTTAAGATCATAAGATTTACGTAGAGCTCTATCAAAATAAGTACGTAGACCATTTTCTTTTATCAAATCTAACACCTTACCTAATTTTTCGGTGTTACTTGAAAAAAAGGTCATTATAATACCAAAACAAATTAAACTAATGTCTTTTTCATCTAAGTTTGGGTATAAACCTCTTAAGTATTCCTCTACTGGACCCGCAAAACCGCCAATAATTGCACCATAAGTGGAAAGGAATTTAAAATCTAATTTATATTGATTTTTTACGTTTTTAACAATCCTTTTAACAGCACTATCCGACTTATCTAAGATAGACGAAATAATATTACTTTTTTCTTCAGTAAGAATTCTATTTAATTGAGCCTCCGTTAAAATAATCTCCATATCACTTGTAAATATCTTTGAAATAGATAATAATTTATTTATCACATATTTAATTTATATTACACTTGTAAAATTTGTACATAAAATTGATATTTATAATAAAACAAAAACATATGAACGCTTATTTTTTCAACACAACAAGAGAGGAGAGAGAAAACATTCTCGACCAACATAAAAAAGTATATGATGGGTATGTAACCAGATATAACCAAGAAAGTAACATGACACCTCTTTATGTCCAAGATCTTGCGAATGATAAAGAAGGAATAACCGTTAATAATAAAGGTGAAGTAACGGCATATAAAAATGTTGGTATTAACGAATCACCTTTAGATAAAATCGCTGATGGTCCTACAGATCTTGAAAATGGTACTGTTGATTTAGACAACGCACCTAACGACAAATCTGAAGTAGATCATATTATTATGCACGATAGATATCCGTCACCAAGCGAAGATGCTTCTTTGGAGAATTATGTTGATGATATGGAGGTAAATAATGATGAGTACGAATACGATATAGACGAACTAGAAGATTATTCTGCGGAAGACATCAGCGAGGATTTATTCACAGAGGTTGATGAAGATATCTTACCTGAGTTTATGTCTAAAATAAACGAGTCTTTAGATATGTTTAAAAGATTCAAAAAATATAACTAAAATGGAATTACAAGAATTGATATTTTTTTATCTTCATGAAAACACGAACACCATTGAGGTTCAGTTTAGATTGAGTATTGATTCCGATGAAGAAATAAGAACCGATTTAATCGATTTAAATGAGGCGAGTGATTTCGGATATGAATTATTAATGGAAGATTATAACCTACAAGACGCGGATGAAGAAGAAGAAGGTGAATTTTATTGGTTAGAATCACCAACCGTTGATGAAGATAATCTAATTTCGTTCCTTAACGAGTTTTACGTTATAAACCCTGATAAAGTACCAAAACCCGAGTTGATCTAAGGACCAACTCGAGTTAAGTACATCACGGTTTGCTCACCACTACTATTTGATCCGTAGTCATAACTACCTGAAGTTCTAATAACAAGACTCTCAACACCATCATCGATAATTTTCCACACACGACGAGTCCCGTCGTAATCAAAAATAATATAACCAAGTTCATAAAGTGAACGATTTCCATGAACGGTGTAAGTATATTTCTTACCCCAAGTAGTAGTACCGCTAGGTGTATCGGTAGGATCAAAATAAATCACACTATAGTCTAATGCCAATTTTGTAATCCCGACTTTAATTGAATCGAGTGGTTTTGTCTCACTTGGGTTCACATAAAGATCTCCAGGGTAGAATACAACTGTAGAGCTGTCGTTGTCTCGATCTTCATATACAATTTTATCGATTACATACTCACCACTTAAACTCAAAAGTTTTGGTTCGGCATACTGAAGACAAGATGTTAATGTGAAAATTGAAAGAAGAATAAAAAAGATGTGTTTCATGTGACTTATTTTTACAAAGATAGGATTTTTTTCTAATTACAAGCACTATTTATAAAAAAATATGGAAATAGATCAAATTATTTATTTGTTAAAAAGATATACCATTTCTAATAACATGAAAGATGGTGAGATTGGTGAACAAGACGCAGCGGCAGCATCAAGCGGTGGTGGGTCAACAGGAGGAGCATACCCTACCGTCACCAAGTGGGAATCAGGATTGGCAAGAAGTGTTGCAAATCAAATAGATTACAAGGCAAAATGGAAGGATCTTTATAAGATAACAAGAGGTAAAGCTAATACTTTATTATAAACAAAAGTTGATGATATTTATATTAATATACGAAATAAACCTGAGTTTTTAAACTCAAACATAGAATAAGAAAAAATGAATATTTCTAAAATTGTAAGGAAGGTCTTATTAGAAGCCCCTAATGACGAAAACGTGAAAGGATTTGATTGGAACAATCAAATTGAAATACTTAATAAAGCAATTCAGTATTGTAAAGGATATGGTAAATATTTTGGTGCTGGTGTGACAGCATTACCAGCACAATTCAAAAGTCTATTTCCTGAATTGTCTAAAGTCGATAAAGTCGCAAAAATCACTTATGAAGACCCTAAAAGTAAAACAAAGTATTTGTTTTTTGGTGTTGATGATCCTACAGCATCAGTTTCTAGTGGTAAGAAGGCATTATTAGGATACCAAGTTGAGGTAGGTAAAGCGGCAAGAAGATTTAGAGACGGATGGGGACAACAGTGTGACGCATTACAAGCAGTTGAGAGTTTAGGTGTTGATCCATTACCTCAGGAATCTGAACAAATTTTGAAGTCATTCATTCAAAGAAACCCTAATTATGTTTCAGAATTTAACCCTAATAGTGCAGAATTTGAAAAAGTGGCATATAAAGATTTGTTAGATCCTGAAACGAAACAACTAGTATTACCAGGATATACTGGTACTGGTTATATTTGGGTTAGAAAAGGTTTGTCAAATAAGAATATCGACGTATATGGTGCTTTAGACACTATGTTAGTTGCAAATAAATTAACAAGAAAAAGACCTGAAGACGTTAGTTCAGATGAGTTCAATTTCGCATTTTTATTGAGTGATATTGCTGATGATTTCCCTGGTTTAGAAGTGGATGATAATTTAAAGACCACTACTTTGGTTTGGCCGGCTCCAAACACAATCGTGGAACCTACAAGAGAAAATTGTAGAACGGCAATTAAAAAATTATCCGAATGTTCTAAAAGTGCCACAGGTATTGGGTGTAGACAAAATCTATTTATTAATAAAATAACCGCTTTAATGTGTGGTGATAAAAACTTTATAGGTGGTGCACTTGGTATTAAAGATGAATATGCAGAGTTACTACAAGATTCTGGCGATTTTGGTTTATCTAAACTTAATTATGCTCGTAGAGAGGGTGTTAAAAGACAACAAGCACCGAAAGACTTGACTGGAATAAATGAGAGTTTAAAAAAGAAAGTATCAAAATATTTGAGTGAGGAATATAAAAGAAGAAATTTCATTAAGTAATATGAGAATTGATAGAGTTACACGTCAAAAACTAATTGAGGAGATTGAAAGGTTGGTTGATTTAGGTTTCGATAGAGAAGTTGTCGAAGAAAGTTTTGTTAATTTCTTAACCGAAGAAGGTGCTGAAGGTGCATTTGGGAGTATTGCTAATTTCTTTTCAGGTGATAATCTTGGTGGTACTGCTGTCTCGCAAACTTTTAAATCACAAATTCTGAAGTATGTTCTTGGATCATTAGGTGTTGGAACAGATAACTTTTTAGGTATGGCGGTATTGAATTTATTTGCAAATGTGGAATTTAAAGATTATGGTAAACTAACTGATTGTAATTTTGTAAGTAGTCAATTAACTAAAGCACTTTTAGAAACGTTTTTAGATCAGGCAGTCAAAAAAATGGAGATGGACAGTATTCTAACAACGGCAATTAAAAATGTTGTGACTGAAGCAGGAGCTAATACAGAGGCGTTTAAAGGTTTACAATCTCAGGTTAACACATTTATATGTCCAGTCGTAAAACAAATTAAAGAGAAATTCGATTTTTCAATATTTACAGGAAAATAATTTAAAATTGTTTTGGCGTTTTGATAAAAACTACTATCTTTGTAGAAACTAAAATATAAACGTCATGAAAAAATTATTCTTACTTGTTGTTGGTGTTGTAGTAACCTACTCAATCTACACCTATAGTTCTGCAAAATCCGCTAAAGAAGAGGCATTCCTCAAAGAAGTTTCGACTGAAATTGATGCCGCTTTTGATCGTATTTCTCAACAAGCTGAAAACGATTCTATTGTAGAAAGCGATGTTGTATCATCTGGTGGAGGAGGATATCAAAAAGTATATTCGGAGGAAGCTAAAGAATACTTCAAAGAAGTTGTACTTAATACTGAGTTTGAGGGTAGTCGTAAAAGTGCCTTTGTTTGGAAGACCGACATGAAGATTTTTGTTGATGGTCAAAAACCTGAATATTTAGTGAATGAACTTAGAAAGATTGTAGCTGAGTTAAATGTGATTATTAACCCAATCAACATCAAAATTGTTTCTAACAAAAGTGAGTCGAACTATATCGTTTATTTTGGTTCCCACACAAATTTCAAAACTAAATACAACGTATCATACCCACAACGTCTTGAAGGTAATTGGGGTTACTTTGAGGTGTCTACCAATTCAGGTAAAATGTACGTTGACCTTAACCGAAATTTTGATAAAGAATCGCACAAACACTTACTTCGCGAAGAACTCACACAATCATTAGGTTTGTTCAACGACTCATGGTCTTACCCTGAAAGTATCTTCTATCAAGGTTGGACGACTACTACTGAATTTGCACCAATCGATCGTGAACTTATTGACATGTTATATAATAATTAATATAATTGAGTTATGTATGTAATCATCAAACACGTAAAGACAAACGACGACAGAGTTCTACCTGTCATTATGTTAGACACTCAAGGTGAGGTTTGGGAATTTGACAACAAAGATAAAGCTCAAGAAATGTCTAATATCTTTAATGCGAATACTGACTCAGGTCACAAATACGAAGTTAAACAGGTTTAACGATATGGTCCCGTAGCTCAGCTGGATAGAGCAACTGCCTTCTAAGCAGTAGGTCTCAGGTTCGAATCCTGACGGGATCACCACTTTAAGACTATGGAAGACATTCACCAACAAATCCACGAAGAGTTTATCAACTCAGAAGAGTATGAAAAATATTTATATGAACAACACCAATATGGTTTGATCTAATAATTTTTTTGTATCTTTGTCTTATGAAAAACAAACTACCATACGAATCTACAGGAAACGCAATTAAGGGATATACCGAATCTGTTATTGCGAAAGGTGAAACTAATGACTGTGTTGTTAGAGCGTTCGCTTCAGCATTTGAGGTCACATATGACAAAGCCCATAAATATGTTAAAGAGAATTTTGGACGTAAAGACCGTCAAGGAACTTACTGTACCGCAATTACTTTTGATAAAATGGATAAAAACAACACTCAAGTCAATTATAAAAAAGTTAAGACTCTCGGTAAAATCGTTGGTCAATCAATCTTCAAAACACTAGATTATGAAGTGAAAGTGAAGGGTCAAAAGGTTATGAGAAAAATGACCGTAGGTACTTTCACTAAAAAATACCCATTTGGGACTTTCATAATTATTGTTAGTGGACACGCATTTACAATTAAAGACGGGGTTGTAATTGGTAATTGGGAAGACTCTGACAAACTTAAAAAACATGTTAAATCAGCATTCCAAGTAAAATAATTTAAAAAAACACTTACCAATTAAAAAAAGATCACTATATTTGTAAAAGAATTAAATTTTTAGAAACAACGATATATTTATAACAAAATGAAAACAACTCAAAAACATATGGTCATTTGTAATCCGAGCACACAGTGGTCGTTTAATAGCTATAGAACGCTTCGTTCAGGTAATAGGGCATTTTCATTTATGAGTTGATAAGATTAACTTAAAAATATAAAAGGAATGTAAGACCCGAGACCAAAAATCTCGGGTTTTTTTATTCCCAAAAAATTCGGTTCCTTAGTATAGTTTGGTAATACTCCGGCTTTGTAACCCGGTGTCGTCAGTTCGAACCTGACAGGAACCTCAAAAGAAAAAGTTCTTTGACATATTGGCTTCATTATTGTTCCCTCGTCTAATGGCAGGACATGCGGTTTTGGTCCGTAGAATTGGGGTTCGAGTCCCTGGGGAACAACAATAATAAGGAGAGATGGTAGAGTTGGTTTATTGCACCGGTCTTGAAAACCGGAGATCTTCACGGATCCGCGGGTTCGAATCCCGCTCTCTC
>B570J29032_109959338_pt1 | contig 22644 bp, 39 predicted proteins | sample LakMenEpi16Nov12_FD_29032 | JGI IMG/M metagenome (IMG submission 29032) | reverse complement strand
GGGATGAAAGAATGTTTACCATCAGGATCACGGTCCTTTAGTTTAAGGTAACTAACAAGTACACCATCAATGTCAAGATATATAGTAAACGGTTTTTCCATAGTACAAAGATAATAATAATATATGTATGACACAATAAGAGTATACGATTAAACTATTCATTACATCCTCCCGTTCGTAAACTCACTACGGACTTCATTCATAATTTTATCCTATACTCTTTTGTAGAATGGGAATCTTTTATATATTTGTATTATGGAAAATACAAAATCACTTTTAGATGAGGTTCTCGAACACTATGAGAACAACGATCAACCTACAGACGAAACTCCGTCGGAGGTTAAAGAATCTTTCTGTAAATTACAGGAGTATTTAGTTGGGGATGGGGATATTCGACATCTGTATGATTACTACAATTTAGTTAATCAAGGTAAGTAAAAAAACTTAGATCCTCCATTGTGAAGTGGGGGATTTTTTGTATATTTGTTTTATGGACATTGAAAAAAAGATATCAATTAAGAATTTTATTAAAGACCTCACAGTCTCTGAAGTAGTTGATTTTTTTGGGTCTTTAAAAAACGTATCAAAAATTCTTGGATATGAATCAATTTTAAATCTTTATGGTGCGACTGATAACGGACATCCCGATTATATTTTTTATGACGGAGTTAAACAAACAGTAACAAATGATTTTAATTTTGGTGATTGGACTAGTATAAATAAAATTATTTGGGACTCAGGTCAATGTTTCCACACAAACATTACTAACCTTTCCAATATGCAATCTACATCAGGTAATTTTGGTATTTACGATTTAGTTTTAACTAATTTCGGAGGTTTAGAAATTCACAACGGGGATTTTATTGTGGGACACGATTCTACAATTATTATTTGGGACACTTTAAAAAATGTATTGGGCAATTTAGTAATCTATGAAACAGCTTGCGTGGAAAGTTTGGGAAATTTAAAGATAGTTGGTGGTAAGTTAGACATTAGAGGGGTAGTGCATGATTTAGGTGAGTTAGAATATGTCGGAGGAGATTTAATTGTAAAAAACAAGTTACTCAAATCTTTAGGTAATGTAAAACACATAAAAGGTAGACTTAGAATTAGAAATAGTGGGATATCAGATATTGGTTCTTTAGAGAAAGTTGATGGTGGAGTTTTAATAGATAAAAACACGCCAACTTCTTTAATTAATCAACTTAAAGAACGAAACATTAAGTACAAAAAGTAAGAGTATACGATCAATTCATTCGGTTCATAGTCCTCCGTTATCACTACGGAATTCACCTCATAAATTTATCCTACACTCTTACCGTTATTATAGGTCCATAAGGTAAAATATAATTTACAAATTAATGTATATTTGTAAAAAGTATTTTCAGTTATTAATCCCCCCACTTATAAAAGACCCCCAATGAAAGACAGACATTATGGTATACAATTTTGTTATACGATGAGGTATTCATTGTGGTGTTCATTTTAAAGGAATGTTCAGTTACACTGAACATAAAGAATTAGTGAACAGATGAAGGAATATATGAAAGTATATTTTAGTATGTAGATGAAAGGGTTATTAAGTATATCATTCAGGTCAGGTTAAACCTGACTATAGTGATATAAAAGATACCCACTTATTACCACCACTTTACTTGTATGTTTAGTATGTCTATTATTAGGGGGTCAGATGTTGAATGGATCCCTTACGGGTCGTTGAAGAATGATTATAATATGACATTATGTCCTACTCTAACGTCCTAAAGGACTGTCCCCGCTCATTGTACTCTAACACTATATTTTTTGCTGGAATTTATATATAGTAAAAAAAATGGTCTTCTTGACCCCTACAGAGGGGATTTTTTATGGCTGGTCATACAACCAGCAAGGATTATGGTGGTAGAAAGTGGTAATGAAATGGGGAAGTAATAGATCAAAACCCCGTGAGGGGATTGTGTGGTGAAGCGAACGTGACTGACATTTTGACAAAATCAAGTTTTTTAACATATATTTATTAACAAAAGTCCCCCTTATGATAGAATTAATCAACAAGTTCTCAACAACACTAACCGATAATAACGGTACCATAATGGTTAATTATGAGAATGGTCCCCTAACAGGGTTCTGTGAGTATAGTATGATCGAAGTAAATAACCGATTTAAACAGAAGGCGTGGGTTCTTGTCAACACCGATATGGGTGATGTCATAGAGTTCATTCATTCCAACTCCCCTCTGTCAGGAGAGAAACTACAAGATGTTAATAAGTTATTAAGAGATCATTCCCTTTCAAAGGTCAAGGAGATCAATCCTTAATAGGGGGTTCAAGAACATCATCCTCAAGTAAACCTTTCTCAAGGGGTTTAGTAGGTTCAAGATCTATATCAGAGATAATATGTTTACTGATCCACATCCCCAACTTAGTGTGGGGGCGTGTCTTAACTATATGAATACTGATTAGTATTGGTAAGGATAGAATGGCGATCCCCAACATACACAGAAGGAAGTATAAGATATAAATCATTCTTCGTCCTCTTCTTCAATAAGGTTTAGTTCAGTAGATGGTAGAACACAAGGGATGGTTCTAACGATCATAGATGAAACCCCCAATCCAAATAGGGATGACAATAGTACGATAAGTAAATTAGTTTTCATATATCTCCAAAAAGTTAATGGTCCAATCATACATTCTTCTAACAGGTCCAACCAATGAACAGTAGAGTCTGTACATAATGAGGGGTAATGTTAAATAGAGAATAGTAATCATATGTAAATATAAGTATAATATTTTGATTGACAATATGTTTTTTATAATAGATGATTATATTTATAATAGATCATTCACCCCACGCAGGGTGTTAGTTGTTCAGTCACTTCGGTACGTAAAGGATAAGATGATCACAACAAACAAACAATAAGATCTGTAATCTCTTACAAACGTGGGGGAATTTTTTTATGCTTATATATATTATAAGGCAGGTTGGAGTCTACACTCCAAGGGGTGTTGTTCCCCCAGCCCGACATCTCTCTCACATTGTCCATACAAAGATAGGGAATATAATTGACACCACCAAAGGATCACTAAGTTATTTACTAAATAAAGTTATTAACAATATACCTACCTCCCCTGATCTTGGCATGGGGGTCCTCCTGTCATATAGACCCCTCCCCCCCTCCGTATCCCCCCCATATATGACATTTTGACACCCTATTAGGGGGGTCAATCCCGCGTGTAACGTATTCGTAAAAAATTTTCTGGAAAAAAATTTGGGAAAAATGGAAACTATTTCCCCCATCTATTCTTGGATTTATCTATATGAATACACCACATAAATCCAATCATAATCCGTAAAGTAAAACTCTTCTAATCTGTAATGTCGACCCCCTCTTCAAATGGATCCCAAATACTGAAAAAAAATTTCTGGAAAAAATTGGGGAAAATGGGAGTATTTATAATTAAACAATAACATTATGAAAAAAGTAATTAGATTAACTGAAAGGGATCTTGAGAATATCGTTAAACGAACAATCAATGAGTGGGACGAAAATACTTTGTATAAGGACATCAAAGGAATAATCAGAAACTCCAATTCGGGACGAGAAGAAGTTATTAGTATTTTGAGAACCATTGCTGACGAAATGGAATCAGGTGGGAGAATGAGTGACAACATCAGAAAGAGATTTAGAGGTGAAATGTAAGTAACCCCTTTTGTAAATAAAAATTAAACCCCTTCAACCACGGAGGGGTTTTTTGTTTTCCATAGTATTTATTTATATATGAAAATCATTATCACAGAATCTCAATTAAATCTATTTCTTAATGAAGAATCATTAAAACAGAATCTACTATCTCAGATTGAGGAGAACGGGTGGGCTGAAACCGCCGAACTTGTTGGGTATAAAAACCTTTTAAACATTGTTGGTTATGATAAGTTGGTTGACTTATTGATTTCCTCTTTTAATGATTTAAATGTAATAACAAGGGGTCGTAATGTAATCTTACGTGATAACCACCTCCCATTAATGGAAACAACTAAAGATGTATTTGGGGATAATTGGGTAATGGTATATAACGATCATATTATATTGAGACTCGAACTTAGATTGGGTTCCGACATTTTAGAAATTTATGAAAAAGTAAGAAGGGAATTCATTAGGGAACTAATAAATAGATTTCCTGAATTATCTGGACAAAAAGTTGAGGTCTTTAAAGACAGCGGACTTTATCAAAAATACGATTCATTTGAGTTATAATATTTATTAATATGGAACAATTAATTAAAAGGATTATTAGGGAGTCGGTTATGGGGAAGTTCGTTGAATCTCATATCCCCCAGCTTAACAACCTTAAAAGGAAATCTAATTATAGTTCTCGTTTGTATGGATCAAACGTTATCTATTACGATAAGGACAGTAAGGAATATTATTTTAGGGTTGCCGAACCAAGGGACGTATATTATTGGGACGAAGTTGAGGATAAGTACATATTAAGGAATGTCGGGAAAACCTTATATATCCTTAAAGATCTTTATAATGAAATATCTGACTTCATCCCTAACGATGATATGATATTAAAATGGTTTAACGAGAAGTATAAACAAGATGCCGAAAGGTTGCAAACACATTATATTCTAAAACAAGCATAACTCATCTATGAAATTAATAATCACTGAAGATCAATATAATAAATTATCCCTACGTAGAAGATTGGGGGATATGTTAAATGTTGCGTCTGATTTAATCGATATGGGTGATGAATTTTATGGTAATCTTGATTTCTGTAAGTATTTCCCCACGTTTCAGAAATACATAAGTAATATAGTTGGGGACATTATAGAACTTTATGACCCTGATTATGGTATTGATGATATATCTGATTTTATTTATGAGGGTGTTGGTTACGAAACCTTCGTTAAGTTATTAATGGATGAACACGGGGCTAAGATTAGAAGTTTCTATAATAGAAAAACAAGAGATTGTTAATAATTCTGCCTTTCTTATTGAATCCGGAAACGGATCCCGACTTCGTCGGAAAAAAATCGACCGACCGAACCCTTCGGGTCTTTTTGTGATTATTAAGTTGTTTACTTTAGTAGTCCCTTCAGAAAAAGGTGGTTGTTAATATATTTATTATAATATGAAATACATTATAACCGAATCTCAGTATCAGTCCATTAAGGAGTCTTTAGAAAAAAACAAAAAGTTTTTAATTAAAACTATGGGTGTTGATCTAACCGACAATATTCAGATGGTAAACTCACGATATGATGTCCCGACGGAATTTGATGAAGGTATTAGTCCTGATTTGGTTAGACGTATGTTAAACAATTGGGGACCTATGTATCTTTTTAATCTGAATGGTAAGGATTATTTATATCAGGATCGTGGGGAGTACGAATGGTTTATTGATACGGAGGGTTTTGAGTTTGTTGATAATGAAATTATTGAGAAACTTGGGGTTGATGTATTGGGTATGGATTTTTCTGATATAATTAAAGTATTTTATACTGAAGATCAATCCATAAACGAATCCACAGAAAAGGATTATACTTCCCTGATCGATAAGTTTATTTCCGAATATGATTTCCCTGATTATTTTAAGGGATATAACATTGGTAGAGATGACGACGCGTATAAGGTCACATTTGTTGTCGGTAAAGAACAAATGAAAAGATACCAAGAGGTCTTCAAGGTAATCGAACCATTATTTGACGATATAAATTCTTTCATTCCAATTAATGTGTGGCCAAAGGTTGAGTATAAGTAAAATCTCAAATTGACCTTTCAGGTAAAGTGTCTACCTTTTTTACTCTTTCTTTTTATTTATAAAGAAAAATCCCTATGAAAAAAATAGTAAAATAAAAAAACTACATATATTTATATGTATGAACAAAAGTTATAGTAAAATCAGACACATCCAAGAATCCAATAGGTTAATGGAAAACAGAACCTTAGGAAGAAAAGTTTTGCTTGAGTACGACATTGATGATGATAAAATGTCATCTGTTGATCAAGAATTAAATTCCGTTGCACCCGATGTTCAGGCATTAAACCCTCAATTCGATTTTAGTAGTGTTGAAGCTGCTCAAAATAGCGTTGATAATAGTGAGATATGTCAAATCGGTGATGATGTTGAGGGATTTGTTTCAAGAAGATTTGGACAAAAGATTAAGGAGATGTTTCCTGACAAAGCTCAAGAGGTAATTAAAACAATGTCAGGTTACATTAGTAAGTTTATTGATTATTTATCATCATTAAAGTTATCCGACCTTAAATCATTGGTTAAAAGTCTGAAGTCAAAAATAAAAGGTGATGAGGTTGTTTCTGAAGAAATAATTAAAGAGTTCTTTGGTACAAGTATGGCTCTTGTTACGATCGGATCATTTGCAATGCCAGCATTAGTTTTAACAATCGCGTCTTGGGTAATTGTAGGTTTGGTTACACTTTGGTTATTAAAAGTCATTTTGTGCTCATTCAACATAAATATAACTACGAAAAATAAGTGTCGAGTTAAAAGTTTTTCTTGGGGTCAGTGTAATTAAGATATAATGAAAAAAATAATAAAATTAACTGAGTCGGAATTAATTAACGTTGTTAAAATGGTAATTGAATCAAATGATGGTCCCACCATTCCAAAACACATTCAAAGGAGATACTCAGACATTAAAGATGCTGTTTATGATTATTTGCTTTTTTTTAATATGAATCAATTGGTTGGTAATTTTGATGATTTTAGATCAGAACTTGCTTGGGACGTAGCAAACGAAGTACTGACTAAGTCCAAAAACGACGGTGATTTAACAACGAGTAGAAATCAAATGATCCAATTCATTAAAAATCACTTTTACGAAGAACTAAAAGAATATTACGATCGGAATAATTATTGGTCCAGAAAAAAATAACAAAATCCTCCATCATAATTGATTGGGGGATTTTTTTTTATTATATTTTTTTTATGGAACGAAGTAATGAACATAACTCCTATATGGCGTATAAACAACACAAAGAAGATAATGAATTAAGAGGACTCATTTACAATAAATATCTTAAGGTATTAGGTAGATTTATTGAGAATATGTATCCTAAATTAAAATTTGATATTTTTGTTTGTGAACGCAATAAAAAACAAAGAAAGTCGGACTGGTATGGAATGGTATATATGAATTTAGTCATTTATGATGTAATCAGGCAACCAATATATAACCCAAGAACCTTTGACCCCAGTTATAGGTCGTTAAGTTACGATGGGTTTATATCGTCTTACGATTTTTATGACACAATAGATTCTTATATGTCAGAAATAAATAAACATCTTTTAATATCCTTTGAACCTCCAAGAGATGAAAATATGTCGACCACTATGATGATGTCTAATATGTTACAAATTCCTGACTTTGAATGTTGGGTGGAACATTGGAAAAAATCCTACGTCAAAGGCGATTTTCAAATATATTAACTAAAATAAAAACAGAAACAATGGCAAAAATTAATGTTTATCGTACTGAATCCTACGACACTTGGATTCTTAAAGAACCTGTGGAAATTGACACAGACAACTACCCTGAAATGGAGGGAATGACCGAAGAGGAAATGAAAGATTATATTCGTGATAATTATCACGATATGAAACCAGTCAATGGTGAGTGGTATGATAGTCTGTCAGAAGAATTGGACAGTCAGGACATCCGTAGAGATAAGATCACAAACGAAGATCAAGACATTATGTTTGATTAAATTTAAAACCCCCTTAATTGGGGGTTTTTATATGGTAATTACCATATATTCACAATTATATGATGATTACCATATATTTATAGTAAAAAACTATGAAACATTTATTGAACGATATGAGTTCTGAGGAGAAGAATAGTATCCGAGAACAACACGAAGGTGGAATTAAAGTAGACACTTCAAAATTTAAATCACTTTTGGAATCTAAATTAGGGGATTCAAAACCATTGGTTGATGAAGTTTCTGAAACAAAAAATAAAACTAAATAATGATTAACCCACCACAAGTGGGTTTTTTATTTATTTGTGAATCTTTTAAATTATTATTATAATATGACGAACGAACAAAAAGGGGTGGCTTACGGCAAGTTAATGGTTGAACACACCAAATTACAGAACAAAATGGCAGAAATACAAGGATCATCTATCAATTTATCTAACGATCAATTGAAAGAGGTTGAGGAGATCAAAAGGAAAATGGTTTACATTTTTAATTTAGCGTCTCGTCTCTAATGAAACTACCCACCTCATCGGTGGGTTTTTTGTTTTATGTAGTATTTATATCATATGAAAATTGTTATTTCTGAATCCCAATATCATAGTCTTTTTAAAAGTCAAGATGAAAAGAACTCAAACCTCATCTATAAGATGTGGAATGATGGTATGGACATTTATGAGATTTCAGAACTATTGGGTATGAAGGAAACCCAAGTGGTCGTCCTACTTAAAGATAAAGAAATCAATATTGATTGCGGATTTGCCGATTACTTACTTCCAATACTTTATAAGACAAATTTACTTAATACAAAATTTAACTTTAACGGGGGTCAGATGAAAATTGAGTTAGAATGGTCGAATTTTGGTGGGTATCTAGAATTTGAATATGAGGACAAAGATTGTAGGTTAGTGGGAATGGCAACCCCTTATTGGAACGGTGATTGTACAACACCTGTTGATGGGAGTGAATTTGAAAATAAAATCACGGGTGATTACGTTGATAGTTACACAGAATTAGGTTTACGTATTGACTCCCCCTCTAATTTTAAATCAATACAAGAACTTATGGATTTTCTAAACAACTATTTCCCAAAACAATTGATCATCCCAATAAGAACATTAATAGACTACTATAAATAAAAATACGTTTAATATATCATCTCGTCTCTAATGAAACTACCCACCTCATCGGTGGGTTTTTTGTTTTATCGTATATTTATTATTGATGGACAAACCGGAAGCGATATCAAAAGAAAAAATAAAAAAGATCAATAAGGTCATTAAAGATATGGTCTTTACTTATAAAGGACCTGTGTCAGAATACAACAATGGAGAATTCCAATATCAGATTAGTATTTCGGGTCAAAAACATATGATTTCTGTTGGTGAGTATTATAATTATTTAATTATGGATGTTGTTATAATTGACGGATCACCTATGACAACATTATTCATAAAATACTTACCTTATATCTTGGGTGATTATAAAACTTTAAATTATTTAAGTCGTGAAATTTCAGAAGAATTACAATATTTTTTCGGAGTTGAGTACGTTAGAGTTGTTTATAGTGATGGGAAAATTAAGGTAAGCGAAGAATATCAACAGAAGATAGATAATACTGAACCAGAACAATTTCATAAATAGTATTTAAAATGTCAATTACTCTGTCTATTATTGTTTTTAATGAAAAAGGCAATCTCAAATTTATTTGATTTAGTTTATGGGACTATCAGTCCGTTGGAATCAAAAATATTTGGTAAAATATGTTTTATTTTCTATGATGAAGATACATTTAAACCCATAATTGTTTATTATCCATCCACCAGAGATGTTAAAACGTTAAGAGATAAGGAAATGGACTTCTCAACATTTATCCCCCTTCATAGTCAAGATTTTAAGGAACAGTTTTCATATTGGATGGAACAAAAATTTGGTAAGGAAATATTGTTCAAGGGTATTGACTTCATTGAATTTACTGAAGAACTACTTATGTGATATTTATTATTATGAGTGTAAGAGACGAACTATTAAAATTTAAAAATTCATCACCAAGGAATAAAAAACAATCTTTAAACGAGCAAAGTGTTTTTTCTAACTTACCGGGAGTACAACCTGATAAGATGAATTATCAGAGACCCATCCCCGACCCTGTTACAATACCGGATTGTTTTTCGGTTCTTATGAACCTAAAAGATAATATGGTTTCTTTTGATAAAAACTCACTTAAAGACGAAGTTCAAAAAAGAATGAATGGGGTTGACATCATATTTGATCCTAACGCTCATTCTAATGATTTAGGAATTACCGTAATGAAGGATGGTAAACCATTTTGTTTTGTTAGTAAGTAAAAAATATTTAAATTAAAACCTCATAGAATGGGGTTTTTTTATTTATTGAAATATTTATTAATGTATAAAAATTACATATGAAAAAAAATCTATTTATAATAAGTGAATCCGAAAAAGAAAGAATCTTAGGGATGCACAAAGAAGCTACCAAAAGAAGTTATATTTCTGAACAAGCGGCACCGGCAGCACCTGCGGCAACTACACCGGCAGCACCTGCGGCAACTACACCGGCAGCACCTGCGGCAACTACACCGGCAGCACCTGCGGCAACTACACCTGAGGCAACCGCACCAACTGGAGAAACAACATATAGTTCTTATAGTGATTACGATTACGACTATAAAAAAGAAGGAGATAAATACTTTTTCAAATTAAAGTTTGAACCTAAGAGTCCTAAAGCGTTGGCATACAAAAATGCTGGTAAATTTTTATCTTGGACCGAACCAACAGGAAAAGCATTAGAGGCAATAAAAAAATTACCATTCTCAAGTGAGAAATTAGCAACCAAACCAGCAACGGCAGTTACTGGCCAACTTGCTGCTGACCAATCTAAGACATTGGCGGCATCAGGTGGTGGTGGTAGTGTACCAAAACTTGCTGACCCAATTGGTGATGCTAAAAAATTGATGCCTAAGATAGATACTTTAGACCCTGTAAAATCAAGTGAGGTTATTGCTTGGTCAAAATCACCTTCAGGTCAATACGTCCTTAATACACCGGCAGATCAAAGAGAGGCCGCGTTGGATAATTTAGATCGTAGAAAGGGTGATGCAAAAACGAGAGAACTTAAAAAAGAGATTAGACAAGCTTTAGGTATGTCAGCTGACACTTTAGTTGGTAAGGTAGCATCTTCAGTAAGAGGAGGCGTCCAAGGACTTAAACAAGGGTTCCGACAACAAGTAACTAAATAAATAATTAATTAAATAAAAATATGAAAAAAATTAGATTAACCGAGACAGAATTTAGATCACTTATAAAAAGAATTGTGGTTGAAGCTCAAAATGAAATGTATAATGATGAAATTGAAGAGGGTATGTTCGGAGGTTTTGGGGATAAACTTGACGATGCTGTAAAAGGTGTTGCTGATTTCTTTAAGAATGAAGTGTTATCTGATTTATCCGATGAGGACAAAATGAATTTAAAAAGAAGAATATCTAACGTTAACATTGAAAGAGAAATGGAAAAGGTTGACAATGGTGAAGAAGATATGTTAGAAGAAGGAATTATCACTGAGGGTATTGGTGATCGATTAAGAAGTTTCTTTGAGAGATTAGGTATTGGTAGTGGTCTTGGTATTTCCGCTTCTGGACTTTTAGGTCTTGTATCAAACGGAGCTGGATGGTCTGAAAGTGAAATATTAACAAATGTTCACGATATTATGCAGAACGCAGGGATTGGTAATTACGGTGGACCTGTTTCACTTTTGGTAATTATCGCAGGAATTGCCTTGGCGTTAAAATCAACATCAATGAGACATAATAGAATGGGTAAGTAATAATTACTCACATAATAAAAAACCCCATAGTAATATGGGGTTTTTTTGTGTCTAAACTTTTTTTCTTTCCTTGATAAATCTTTCTAAGATAAGAATGATCTCTTTAATTTCTTCCATTTCCTCATCGGTTACTAACTTTAATTTAAGTTTAACCCTAACAAATTTCCAAAATAAAAAGTAATGAATTACGATTGCCAAAATTAATGTAGTCAAATTCTGATTAACAAAAAGAACGTACACAATAAAATATGGTGTTAAAGATAAGATAAAATCCACCTCTTCTTTACCGAAAAATCTCAAAAATTTATACGCAAAGATAGTTAACCTTAATTTTAAAAGTGATGAATTTTTGTATTCGTAAGCTTCTTTTTCGGACTTAGACATTTCCTTCATAATATCTTATTTTATAGTATTCCCACAAATATAGGAATATAAATTAAAATAAAAAATTATCCCACAGAAATAACTTCTAAATCAAAAATTAAATCCTTACCCGCTAATGGATGATTTGCGTCCAAAATAACTTTATCTTCAGTAACTTCTTTAACCACAACATTCATAGGACCTTGTGGTGTCATTGTTTGTAACATTTGACCTTCCGCAACTCCTTCAGGAACTTGAGTTTTATCTACTTCAGCAATTAATTGAGGATTAAACTCTCCGTACGCTTCGGTTGCCGGTATATTAATAGTTTTTTTCTCACCTTCTTCCATTCCAACAAGACCCTTTTCAAAACCAGGGATTAAAGATCCTTGTCCTAATGTTGCTGATAACGGTTCACGACCTTCATTCAATGATGAATCAAACACACTACCATCTTCCAATTTACCCGTGTAATTAACAGTCACGGTACTGTTTACGTCAACTTTTTTCATAAAATACAATTTCTATAAAAACTAACAAATAAAAACTATTATGTAAAACGATATTTATAATAAAATGAAAAATTTTCTAAAATACCTTTATATTAATTTGATGAACAAATATGGATCCTTTATGTGGTTTGGTATTCATATGGGTGTGACTCAAGTTACTTGGCATTGGTTAATGGAAATTGGTTTGTGCGTGTTGATTAATTCAATGGTTTTACATACCCTTTACCTTGAATGGAAAGATTCGTTTAAAAAAAATTAAACACAACCCCATTAACATAAATTCGTTTATATAGTATGAGACATTTATTACTTTTATTTTTATTCCCCCTTTTTGTTTATTCACAATATTGTCCTGACTTGGGTCCAGATCAATTTTTACCTTGTGGGGTAGGAACAACAACTCTAACGGCTAATTTAAGTCAATGTGGGCCTGGAGGTCCTAACCCTAAACAAACTACGAATTATGGGGTGACTAACATTCCGTATGTTTCACAAACTAATACAGGGACTCAGTTATTTATGACTGATGATTCACAACAGGGTCCATTTAATATTGGGTTTAACTTTTGTTTTTTTGGAACAACATATACTCAATTTTATGTTGGGTCTAATGGGTGGATATCATTCGGTGGGGGACAACCAACAACGTTTACATCACAATCAATCCCAACGGGAAATGTGTTAGTCCCTAATAATTGTATTATGGGTCCTTGGCAAGATTGGCATCCAGGGATTGGTGGTCAGATAAGATATCAATTACAAGGCACTGCTCCTTGTAGGAAGTTAGTTATCAGTTGGATCGGTGTACCTATGTTCCAATGTAATAGTAATTTTGGAACATTCCATATTGTAATATATGAGACAACAAATATTATTGAAAATCATATCCAAGATAAACCTGATTGTTCTCAATGGCAGAATGGTACGTCAGTTCAAGGGATACATAACTCAACAGGTACGATTGGAATACCGGTTCCTGGTAGAAACTCAACCTCTTGGACTGCAAATAACGACGCATATCGATGGACGCCAAGTGGACCTACGGTAAATCCTGTTTTAACTTGGTTTAGAATAGGTAACCCTAACCCAATTGGGACTGGACCGACAATAAATGTAACTCCTCCCGCAATAGGTGCTCAATATACGTGTCGATATGTCTATCCTATCTGTAATGCGGGGTGGTCAACTTGTAATTCAGTTGCAGGACCAGGTCCTGACACCGTATTTGTTTTACCGGGTCTACCGAATCTACCTCAACCCACTATAACAACAACAAACCCAACGTGTTATCAGTATTGTGACGGATCAATAAATGTTGTTCCTGTTGGTGGAAACGGAGTTCAAACAATTTCGTGGAATAACGGGATACCAAATAACTTTACTAACAACTTTTTATGTTCTGGTGTCTATAACTTTTTAATAACTGACTCTCAAGGTTGTACCGTAAGTGGGAATGTTACATTAGTGGATCCACCACAAATAATTGTAGACCCTATTGTTGGAACAAGTATCCTATGTTATAACTCAACTACTAATCAGTTCACCACCTCGAGTCTAAACCCTAATTTAAATTACGTTTGGACGACAACAAATGGTAATATTACCTCAGGACAAGGGACTCCTCAAGTTAATTTAGACGTTACGGGTGTTAATGGGGGTAATTACCCTAATATGTTGTCGGTATACGCTGAAAATAACCTTGGATGTTTAAGTCAAACTGAAAATTTCACTATTGATGTGTTAAACATACTCCCAATTATCGATCCTCTTGGTCCATATTGTGAATATGATGGGTGTGTTAACATTAATACAACACCTACAGGTGGTATTTTATTCGGTAATAACGTTTGGGGAACACAATATTGTCCTGACAATGGATTTATTGGGTTAGATAATGTTACTTACTCCTACACTCAGTCAGGATGTATGTTTGATACTACAATCAACGTACAAGTTTACCCAAGACCAACTTTAATTTCGGTAATTGATGGGAGACCAAACGTTAATTATGAGTTTCACGAACTATGTGAGGGTGATAGTATTGTCGATTTATATGAAGCAACCTCATCTTTTGGTGGATATAACGAATGGTACGTGTTTGGGGACACATTACAAGGTCCTACAATAAACATTACTTGGGATACTGAAGGATTATTTAGTTTTAATGTGGTAAGATGGGATAACGGGTGTGTTTCTTTACCCGAAACAATAGATGTTAACATAGAATTGTGTCCTGAAGAGTTAATTTACATACCTAATTCATTTACACCCAACGGTGATGAGTATAATCAAACGTTTTCACCTAGATTTACCGCAGGTTTTGACCCATATGACTTTAATATGAAGGTTTTTAACAGATGGGGTGAGTTAATTTGGGAAAGTAACGACCATAAATCGCCTTGGGATGGGACATACAATGGTAAAATGTGTCCTGATGGATCATATAACTGGGTTTTAACGTTTGGACACCCTAAAACGGGTCTAAAAAAAGAAATAAGAGGTAATTTAACTATTACAAGATAGACATATTTATTAATATGAAGAAAATTAAGAATCCTGAGTTAAAAATTGGGGATAGAGTCATATTAGTATACATGCCAGGGGAGGATTTGGACTCTGGAACCAAAGGAAAGGTAATTAAAATTGAAAAATCACCTGATTTTGGTGATGGAGTTAATTATCAATACAGAATGGAGTGGTATGACGACGATAATAAGGTAATTAGTACTTTGGCAATGATACCAAACTCCGATTCTTGGTTATATGACCCTGAATTCCTTGTAAACCCACTAAATGAGGCTAAAATTGATAACATTGATCAATTAATAACTAAGGTTGATTGGTTAAACCTGTTTAGAAAAGAAGATTTAAGGTATGTTTTAGAGTATTTGGAGAATATTAGACGATCAGGTGTGGTAAATATGTTCCAATCAGGTGAATTTATGGGTGTAACTAAGGAATATCTTGAAAAATATATGGATTTACACAGAATGCGTCGTGAATTGGATGATAATCAAGAGGAATCCATCGAAAATATGTTAAAAATGGTGGATAACGTAAGAAGTATTATGATTGGGGCGGCAGTTAAGGATTTAGAACAAAAATCTACCGAAATTACCATAAGAGGGGTCGAAAATAGGTTAAAAAGGCTCTCAACAGAGTTAGTTAAAGAATTTATGACTAAAAACAAGTAAAAACCCTTGATTTAATGAAAAAAAACACTCATTCTTTATAAAAATATACAAATTATGACATTTTTAGCAGTTTCTTTATTAGTTTTTAGTATTACTATACTATCTATGATTATTTTGGGGTTAATTTGGTGGAAAAAGTACGGTAAAGGACTATTTTCTACTATGAAAAACCTAAATAACATGCCAAATCCCGAAAATTTTATGAAAAATATGGGGAATATGGGGAATTTAGGTGATTTTAACAAAAGAATGGGTCAATTTATGAAAAATATGGACAAATTTAAGTAAAAAACCCTCAAAATTAGCCATTTAATGGTCTTTTTTTGTCTATATATAGAGTAAAAAACCTCCTTTTTGGGGGTTTTTTTGGTATAAATAGGTGTTTTTTAGTTGTTTTCTGAGGTTTCTTCCTTAAAGAAGTTAGTTAAGAATTTACCCAAAACACCTAATATTATGGATGTTACTATCAATCCTTTGATTTCTGACGTTGTAAACACCTCTTTTAGGTTGTCAAATTGCCATAAACCACCTATTGCAATGACTGATGATGAGGCTAAAAGAGCGTCACCAAACTTTCTCCACTTTTTTGGGGTTGGTTTCCAATAACGACAGACCAATTCTTTAAATTTCTCCATATTGTGCAACATTTAATTTTGTGTTGTTACCTTGTGATGGGTTTTTGAGATTATAATCCTTTTACAAGGTTAAGTGATTGTTTTAAATACTCCTTTGCTCTTGGGGATGGAGTATACTCATCTTCTTTAGTTTGTAGATTCAACACTTTTTCAATGTCTTTAACTAACTCAGTACCGTGCTCACTTTCCTTATATAATTCGATGATCTTATCCATCGCTTTGTTACAATCGCCTGTTGTCTCATCATAATAATTTTTATTACGAAACCTGTTAAGGTTATTCATCATTTCGTAAGCCAAATGAGAACCACCATCCTTAATATCTTTAAACAATCTTAGGTTATTCAAAATACCTAAAGTATCGACCATAGAATTAACACCTGATAATCTTTTTGTTATACCTGGAGTATATCTTGAGAACTCATCCGCTCTACCGGCAATCTCATCTAACGAAATTACATTTTCAGGAACGCAACGAGCTTTTTTATCTTTCTTTTTAGTTTTTTCATCTTCAGACGATTGTTCTGATAAAATAGATTTAATCATTCTTTCTAAATCTGACTCGGTTAATCTAATTGTTTTCATATATCTTTTTTATTTAATCTTTTTAAGAGTATTTATTAATAAATATCACTAGGTATGAGAATTTTAGAAAACATAGTTAGAAGGGCACTTAAAGAACATATTAATCACTCAATGAAGTTGATTGAGGATACTAAAGTATCCGATATTCTTAAATATCATCTTGATAAAAAAATACCTTTATCTGAAACAAACCTTAAAACATATTCAAAATCACATCTTAATTTAATAAATGAAGTGAGAGATCTTTTTATTAAAGGTAAGTTAGACATTAATGAAAATGACATTAAATTAATTGAATCCGATCTTGGAAAATCTATTATATTAGAAAGTGGGGAACGAATCTATTTGGAGGTTCCAATGGAAGATACCGAATACCTATCTGAGGGTGAATATCAAGGGAGAAAAGTCCAACTTGGTAAGATTATGCAAGGGGACATTAAAAAGTTCAAGGTATACGTTAAAAACGATAAAGGAAAGGTAGTTAAGGTAAACTTTGGTTTTGGTGGGAAATCCGCTAAAGGTAAAAGAATGGTTATAAAGAAAAATAACCCAAAAAGAAGAAAATCATTTAGAGCAAGACACAATTGTGCTAACCCAGGACCTAGATGGAAACCAAGATATTGGGCTTGTAAAACTTGGTAATTTATGTCAGTATTAATTGAAAGAATAGTAAGAAAAAATCTTAAGCGATACATTAACGAGACCGAGATCAAACCTTCTGAGTCGGCAGTTAAGAATATCTGTGATGCGGAAAAGTTTTGTAGTGCTCAAGGTAAAATAACATTTGGGCAATTAAGAGCGTTAGTCGAAACGGCAACCACTAAAAGATTATATAAACATATTGGTGAAGGTGGGTATAAGGCAATATTAAGATTACTACCTTGGTTCTTACCTCAATTATCAATTGCTGGATTCACAGGATCAATTATTAGAGCAGCAAACAAAATATTAAGACCTACTTTAGAAGAAACCACAAACTATAAAACGTGGTGGGGTAAAACTATTATGAGATCTTTTGATTTAGCTGAAGGTGAATTAGGGATTAGTGACCCGTTAACAAAAATATTCTTTATATCAGATGGTCTATTAACATTAATGGATGACAGATTTAAAGTTAAATTCGCAAGATATATCTCCGAATTAGCGTCAGAAATGCCTGACGATCAAGAAGTTCCTGAATACTTTGTTGAAAATGAATTAAGACATTGGCTTAACGAGAAATTCTTACTTGATCCCCCGTTACCCCCAAAAACAAATTAATTTTCTTCCTCAATAATATTTGTCAATCTTATTCTACCCTTCTCCCCAATTGGAATTGGATTACCATCCTCATCTATTGAAACGAATTTAATGTTTGTTTTTAATACAATACCTTGTTTACCGGTATATACATTATGAGCTCTTGCCTCCATATATAATGTAACAGATGTTGTCCCCAACTTTGAAGGTTTACCATAGATCTTAAGTAATTGACCTTCCTTTGCTGGTTTCTCAAAGAAACACTTATCGATCGATACCGTAACCATACGAGGGGTATCACATAGCTGCATTGAATATCCTGCCGCTGCGGCATCAATCCAAGCTAATAATTTTCCACCAAATAAATTCCCGTGAAAACCCAAATCTGATTTTTTGATTGGGTGAGTGTTCAATAATTCCATAATCTATATATTCTGTATAATTATAAAAATTAATCTTATATTTATCAATATGAATACTATTAGAAAATCGTTAATTTTGGAGGGAAACGCATTTAGAGAAGAAATAAGAACAATAGTTAGAGATATTGTAACAATGTTCAAATCTAAAGATGAGGGAGAATATTATTTACCGAATGAAGTTAACAATCAAGTTGAATATAGATTTAAGAACTTTAACCTTGAGGTTGAGTTAATTATCCAACCCAATGAGGACGTTGATGATTTTTTAATGAATGCAGAATACTACAGGGACGAACATATTATTGCAATATTGATTGTTTATAACCCAAAAAAAAAGAATCAAATGTTGTATAATATAGTTGGCGAGTTAAATGAACTTGTTGCTCACGAATTACGACATATCTATCAGAAACACAATAATATTTACGACCTTAATGTTGAGGAGCCAGAGGAACCATTAGATTACTACACTCAACCTCACGAATTAGATGCTCAAGTTGCCGGATTTAAAAGAATGTCAAAAATCACAAAAAGACCTTTTGAGGAAGTTGTTAGAAATTGGTTCAGAACACATAGAGATATTCATAATTTAACCAATGATGAAGAACAGGAAGTTATAAGTAAGATAATGGAGTTTAAATCTAAGATCTAAATCTTTTAATTATTTTTTTAACTAACTCAAATATTATTGTTGAACTAACTGCGGTACCGGTATAACTAGCGATACCCTTAGCAATCATTGCCACTTGACTTGGATCTAAATCCATATCCGATAACTCTTTTAACATTGGAACTAACGGAACCAAAAATGTGTAAGACAACATATTAGAAGTTCTAGAGAATGTTACATTCAAACTCTCAATAAAATCAATGAACGATTCTTTTAGGTCAAACGATTTGCGTAAAGCTCTGTCAAAAAAAGTAACCAATCCTTTTTCTTTAATTAAAGTTAATACTTTGTTTATTTTTTCTTTATTCGAAGAAAAAAATGTCATAATAATACCAAAGGTTAATAACGTAATATCTGATTGACTTAAACTTGGGTACGTCCCCTCGAGGTATCTCGAAATAGGACCAACAAACCCACCAATGGTAGGTCCCCACGTTAATGCGAATGAAAAATCCATTCCGTGTTGTTTTTTAATATCACCTACAACTCGTTTAACAAAACTTTTAGAGTCGTCAAAAGTACTTTCGATTTCATTTTTCTTCTCTTCGGTTAATAACTTAACGTACTGAGATTTGGTTATAATAACTTCCATATTACTAGTAAATATCTTTAAATTTTATAATAATTTATTTAACAGATATTTAAATTATATTCTACTTACAAAAATTTGTGTAGAAAAATGATATTTATTATAAAACAAATCTTATGAACGCGTACTTTTTTAAAATGACAAATGAGGAAAGAGAAAATATTCTCGACCAACACAAACATCTTTATGATGGTTATGTTACAAAATATAATCAAGAAAGTAATATGACTCCTCTGTATGTTCAAGATCTTGCAAACGATAAAAACGGAATTACCTTGAATAATAAAGGTGAAGTTAAGACATATAGAAATGTTGGGATCAACGAATCTCCTTTGGATAGGATTGCTGATGGTGATACTGACTTAGAAAATGGGACCGTGGATTTAGATGATGCTAACAACGATAGAGAAGAAGTTGATGCAATCATTGATAACGATAGATATCCATCACCAAGTGAGGATGACTCTTTAAGAGATTTTGCTGGTGAAATGGAATTAAATAATGATGAATACGAATACGATATTGATGAATTAGAAGATTATTCTTCTGAAGAAATGGGAGAAGGATTTAGTGAGGAAGTGTATGATGAAATCGATGAAGACGACTTACCTGAATTCAAATCAAAACTACAAGAATCGTTAGATATGTTCAGAAGATTCGGAAACTACAATTAAGAAATGGAAATACAAGAATTAATATTCTTCTACTTACACGAAAACACAAGTATGGTAGAAGTTCAGTTTAGATTGAATGTTGATTCTGAAGAAGAATTGAGAACTGATTTTATCCATTTGGATGAAGCCAACGACTTCGGATATGAATTATTAATGGAGGACTATAACCTTCAAGAAGATGAGGAAGAAGACGAATTCTATTGGTTGGAGTCCCCTTCGGTTGATGAGGATGTTCTTTTATCGTTTCTCAATGAATACTATATTATAAATCCCGATAAATTACCTAAACCCGAGTTGATCTAAGGACCAACTCGAGTTAAGTACATTGTTGTAGATTCCCCGCTAGAACTTGATCCGTAGTCGTAACTTCCTGAAGTTCTAATAACCAAACTCTCAACACCATCGTCAATAATTTTCCATACACGACGAGTCCCATCGTAATCAAAAACAATATATCCATACTCATAAAGGCTATTGTGACCCTGAACGTAGTAAGTGAATTTTTTATTCCAAGTAGTTGACCCATCAACGTTATTAGTTGGATTAAAGTAGATTACACTATAATCTAATGCCATTTTGGTGAATCCTACTTGAATGGAGTCAATTGGTTTTGTCTCACTTGGGTTAACATATAAGTCACCAGGGTAAAACACTTGGTTTTGAGATTGATTGTCTCTGTTGTCATAAGTTATCTTATCGATAACATACTCACCACTCAAACTTAATGAGACAGGTTCACCATATTTAACACAAGATGTTAAAACAAATAAAGACAAAAGGATATAGAATATATTTTTCATAATTTTTTTATTTCTACAAAGATACACTTTTTTTCTAATTACAACGAATATTTATAAAAATAATGGAAGTAGACGAAATAATATATCTTTTAAAGAGATACACCAAAAATGAACCTGAAGAAAATGGTGAGTTAGGTGAACAAGACGACGCTGCGGCATCGACATCAAGTGATGGTGGGTCAACATACCCTACGGTTACTAAGTGGGAAACTGGGTTAACAAGAAGTGTTGCAAATCAAATAGACCCAAAATCAAAGTGGAAAGATTTATATAAGGTAACGAGAGGTAAAGGTAATACTTTATTGTAATTAGTTTTTGGGATAAAAATTTTCCGAAAACTCCGATATTTATTTAAGAAACATTAATAAACACATTTATATAGTGTGCGATGAAATTTAATTAGTTAAGATATGAACATAGATAAAATGATAAGACAAGCCATTTCAGAGGCTGACGAAAAAGTAAGAGGATTAAATTTTGAAGATCAAAGAGATCTATTAGAAAAAGGTAGATTAAACTGCCCTACTTTTGAAGCAAAAATTAAGGATAGAGTTGTAAAACGTTTAGAGACATCTGACATAGTTAAATTTCCAGGTTTAAAAGGTCAGACAGAAGCGGCTTACATATCGACGCCAGTACAACCTGATGGATCAATTATTATGTTTTTTGCAATAAAAGACCCATCAAGCCCAAAAACATCTTTTTTAACATATAATGTTAAATCTGGTATGTCACCTAGAAAATACACCGAAGGGTGGGGTATAGATTGTGATTTTATGCAACAGACATCTGAGTTGGGTAAAGATACTATGAGTGAAGAACAAAGAAAAACTTTGGACTCATTCTTAGCGTCAAACAAAGATAATTATTATGAATTTGTGGATGATGCAAATCAAGGTGAATTTGTAAAAGTACCATATAGTGAGTTAACTTGGCCAAATTCAGGAAGACCTGTATTACCTAATTACAAAGGGTCTGGTTATTTATTTGTTCGTAAAAACTTAGAGAATGTTAACCAAGATTTGGCAAAACAAACTAGCGAGGTGTTAGAAAAACAAGGATTTACAAGAGTAGCACCTGAAGATGCGTCTTCACCTGAAGCAAATGCAGGTTTCTTCTTAAAAGATATTGCTAAAGATTATCCAGCATTAGCTGAAATGGCAAAAAAATCACCAAACACAAAAGTTTGGCCTAAACCAGGAACGTTAATTATTCCAAGTAGAGGAGCGTGTAAAACGGCGATTAAATTATTATATAAATGTTCTAAGTCGTCATCAATATCATCGGAATGTCTTACTGACCTTTGGAAAAACAAAATGTTGGCATTACAATGTGGTGACAGAAACTTCGTTGGTGGATCTTTAGGTATTGGGGATGAGTTTGATCAACTTAC